>JAEAME010001831.1_pt1 | contig 13603 bp, 14 predicted proteins | sample 8958731 | NCBI WGS metagenome assembly JAEAME01 (sample SAMN16933194, study PRJNA681113) | bioreactor sludge metagenome | isolation source: anerobic bioreactor sludge (Control) | place: India:Bengaluru | collected 2018-10-24 | reverse complement strand
AGGAGGATTTTTATATGGGAAAATTAGCTAAAGTAATAATAATTTCATCACTGGCACTTATAGTAACATTTACCGGATGCAAAAACAATCCGGACGCAATTAACGTAATATCCAGGGAAAGCGGCTCGGGTACACGCGGAGCATTTATAGAGCTGTTCGGCATTGAGAAAAAAGACGCAGAAGGCAATAAACAAGATAAAACAACCACGTCCGCAGTGCAGTTAAACGGCACGCAGCAGATAATGAGTAATGTCCAGGGTGACAAGAATGCTATAGGATATATATCATTAGGTTCTTTAAACGATACCGTAAAAGCACTTAAAATAGACGGTGCAGAAGCAAATGCGGCAAATATAAAGAACGGAACATATAAAGTATCCAGACCGTTTAATATAGCTACCAAAGATCAGTTAAGTGATGTTGCCAAGGATTTTATAAATTATATTTTAAGCAGTGACGGCCAGGCGGTTGTCGAAAAAGGCGGATATATAAAAGCGAGCGAAAACGGTACGTTTACAAGCAATAACGCAAAAGGAAAAGTAGTTGTTGCAGGATCTTCTTCGGTAACACCTATAATGGAAAAATTAAAAGAGGCTTATGTTAAAATCAATACAGGAGCAGAAGTTGAAATACATTTATCCGATTCGTCTTCGGGAATGCAGAGCACCAAAGACGGTACATGTGATATAGGTATGGCTTCAAGAGAATTAAAAGACAGTGAAAAAGCCGAACTTACCGCCACTGTTATAGCGTTAGACGGAATAGCGGTTATTGTTAATAAAAATAACAGTATAGATTCAATGACAAGTGAACAGGTAAAAGATATATTCACAGGAGCGGTTACTTCATGGAGCGAAATATCATGAAGAACAAAAAAGAAATTATCATGAAGGGCGTATTCTTCGTGTTCGCCCTTGCTTCGGTTCTTTCTGTGGCACTTATTTGTGTATTCCTGTTTGCAAACGGCATACCTGCAATAAGAAAAATTGGTTTATTTAACTTTATACTGGGCAAACAGTGGGCACCGGCGGATACCCCAGCTTCATACGGAATCTTCCCTATGATAGTGGGAAGTATATATATAACGGCAGGATCCGTTATATTAGGCGTACCGTTGGGGGTTATGACTGCGGTATTCATGGCAAAATTCTGTACTAAGCCATTATATAGAATATTAAAGCCTGCGGTAAATCTACTGGCAGGTATACCTTCGGTCGTATACGGTTTTTTTGGCCTTGTTGTATTGGTTCCTTTTGTAAGGGAAACTTTTGGTTATACGGGAAGCAGTATATTTACCGCAAGTATTTTGCTTGGAATAATGATACTTCCTACTATAATAGGTGTAAGTGAAGCGGCAATAAGAGCAGTACCGGAAAGTTATTATGAAGGTGCTCTTGCACTGGGGGCCACACATGAAAGAAGTGTATTTACATCCGTATTACCTGCTGCAAAATCAGGAATCATGGCAGGTGTTGTGCTCGGAATCGGAAGATCGATAGGCGAAACGATGGCAGTTATAATGGTTGCAGGTAACCAGCCCATGGTACCCGATTCGATATTTAAAGGTATTAGAACAATGACGGCCAATATAGTCATGGAAATGGGTTATGCGGCCGATCTGCACAGGGAAGCATTAATAGCCACGGGAGTTGTATTATTCGTATTCATATTGATAATCAATACGTTGTTTTCAATTCTTAAGAGGAGGTCAGCATGATAAAAAAACTTTCAATGTATAAAGGGAAACCTGTATCATTACTTATATATATATTAGTTATACTATCCGCATTTATTACATTCGGAATAACTCTTCTGATTTTATGCTATATATTTATAAAAGGAATACCCTATATTACTACGGACCTCTTTGCATGGAATTATACCTCAGATAATGTGTCTTTGACTCCCGCTTTGGTAAACACACTTATAATCGTTGTATTGTCAATAGCCGTATCCGCTCCGCTCGGGATATTTTCTGCGGTATATTTGGTTGAATACTCAAAAAGAGGAAGTAAAATTGTATCGGTCATCAGGATGACCGCAGAAACATTATCCGGAATACCTTCAATAGTATACGGCCTTTTCGGAATGCTTTTCTTTGTAACATATTTAAAATTCGGCTATTCAATATTGGCAGGTTCACTGACTCTGTCGATAATGATATTACCCCTAATAATGCGCACAACAGAAGAAGCATTATTGTCCGTTCCCGATATATACAGGGAAGGAAGTTTCGGATTGGGAGCGGGAAGACTCAGAACGGTATTCAGGGTAGTCCTGCCCTCGGCAATACCCGGTATACTGTCGGGTATAGTTCTTGCAACGGGAAGGATTGTAGGCGAAACCGCCGCCCTTATATATACATCCGGTTCGGTTGCAAAAGTACCGGATGACATTATGTCATCGGGAAGAACGCTTGCGGTTCACATGTATGCACTTTCGGGTGAAGGATTTAATACCGATAAAGCATATGCCGCGGCCGTAGTACTTATATTCTTTGTAATTTTAATAAATGCATTATCGGATTATATAGCGAAAAAACTAATGAAAGGACACTGATATGGATCATAAATTTGAAGTACAGAACCTCAATCTGTTTTACGGTAATTTTCAGGCATTGAAGAATGTCAACCTAAACATAGAAAAAAATGAAATAACCGAATTCATAGGACCGTCGGGATGCGGTAAATCAACATTCTTAAAAACATTAAACAGAATGAACGATTTGGTGGAAGGCTGTAAAATAAACGGAACCGTTCTTTTGGACGGACAAAACATATATAAAGAAACGGATGTATACAGTCTGAGAAAAAGAGTAGGAATGGTATTCCAAAAGCCGAACCCGTTTCCTATGACTGTTTATGACAATATAGCATACGGACCAAGAACACACGGAATAAGGTCTAAAATGAAACTGGATGACATAGTTGAAAAGTCACTTAGAGATGCGGCAATTTGGGAAGAGGTAAAAGACAGACTTAAGAAAAGTGCTCTCGGTTTATCGGGAGGACAGCAGCAGAGAGTATGTATTGCGAGAGCCCTTGCTGTGCAGCCCGAGGTTATTTTAATGGATGAACCTACAAGCGCGCTTGATCCGATTTCTACTTCAAAAATTGAAGACCTTGCACTGGAACTCAAAAAAGATTATACTATTGTTATAGTAACACATAACATGCAGCAGGCAGTGAGGGTATCGGATAAAACTGTTTTCTTTTTGCTCGGAGAGGTTATAGAATATGGAAAGACAGAGGATATATTTTCTTATCCGCATGATAAAAGAACAGAAGATTATATAACCGGGAGGTTTGGATGATAATGCGTAACAGATTTGATGTACAACTTGAATTGCTTAATAATGAGCTTATTGCAATGGGTGTATTAATAGAAAAAGCGATAGAAATGGCTGTTAAAGCTTTAATGGAACAGGATGGTGAACTTGCCAATAAAGCCGTAGTGTTTGATAATGAAATAGATCAGAAAGAAAAGGACATAGAATCCATGTGTCTTAAGCTTTTACTTCAGCAGCAACCCGTTGCAAAAGACTTAAGGCTTATATCTTCGGCTCTTAAAATGATAACCGATATGGAACGAATAGGTGACCAGGCCGCAGATATTTCGGAGCTCACTCTTATGATGATTGATACACCGTATATAAAGAAGCTTGAGCATATACCCGATATGGCTGCTGCTACAACAAAAATGGTGGCTGAAAGTATAGATGCATTTGTCGCAAAAGATTATGATCTTGCAAAAAGTGTCGTGTTATATGACGATGTGGTAGATGATTTATTTAATTTAGTAAAAACAGAACTCATAGGACTTATACGAGAAGATGTAAACAACGGTGAGCAGGCTGTTAATTTACTCATGGTAGCCAAATATTTTGAAAGAATCGGAGATCATGCAACCAATATTGCCGAATGGGTTATGTTTGCCATAACGGGAACACATAAAACGGACGAAACGGGGATTGACTGAATATGATATACATTGTAGAGGATGACGCAAATATAAGGGAACTTGAAAGCTACGCACTAAAAAGCGGAGGATTTGAAACAAGTGCTTTTGAAGAAGGGAAAACTTTTATGAAAGCGCTTAAAAGTAAAACTCCCGATTTGGTTATTCTTGATATAATGCTTCCCGGACAGGACGGACTAGAAATATTAAAAGAAATACGATTAAACTCAGGAACAAAGAATATACCGGTAATACTTGTCACCGCAAAGAGTTCTGAAATTGATAAGGTTAAAGGTCTCGATCAGGGAGCCGATGACTATATCACAAAGCCTTTCGGAATCCTTGAAATGGTATCCCGTGTAAAAGCACTTTTAAGGCGGACAGGAAATGAAATCGATAATAATGTGTATCAGTGTGGAAAAATCGTATTAAATGACAACACACATGAGGTGTTTGCCGAAGATGAAAATATAGTACTTACTTTTAAAGAATATGAACTTCTTAAATATCTTTTAAAGAACCGTGATATTGTTCTTTCAAGGGACAAATTACTTACAAATATTTGGGGATATGATTTTGTGGGAGAGAGCAGAACTGTCGATATGCATGTTACAAGTCTCAGAAAGAAACTCGGAGAGCAGGGTAAGTATATTAAGACGGTAAGGAATGTAGGTTATAAAATCGGTGAAACATGAAAAGAAAAATATATATCAGATTATGCGCAATCGGAATTATTTCAATTATTCTAACAGCAGTTTGTACTGTTTTAATATATTACGGCATGTTCAAAAAGAACACAATGACTAATGTGAGGAACACAGTCATTGTACTTTCTGACGTAATGAATAATAAGGATGTTCAATTGGATGTTATAAAGAAAGTAAACGGAAGAATAACATTAATTGATACAGACGGCACTGTGTTGTACGATAACAGTGCCGATTACAGGGTAATGGAAAACCATATAGACAGACCGGAAGTTAAAGAGGCTTTGGAATACGGTACGGGTACATCGGTACATTCTTCTGCAACACTCGGCTATAACTCATATTATTGTGCGGTAAAATTAAATGACGGCAGAATCCTCAGATATTCGGAGAGTGCAAAAAGCGCTTTATCGATATATATGAGCAATTTGCCCATATTACTTGTAATTACATCGGTTATATTGCTTATGTGTGTGATATTTGCCAATTATCTGACCAAACAGATTATTAAGCCTGTAAACAATATGTCCGAAAATCTTGACGATGAGAATCTTGAGGCTACATATGATGAACTCACTCCTTTTGTAAAAGCTATAAGAGAAAGAAACAAACGTATCGGCCATGAAATTACAAATCTCATGAACGAAAAAAAGAAAATAGAGACGGTTATTGAGAATATGTCCGAGGGTATGCTTCTTTTAGATAAAGACCTTAATGTTATTTCCGTTAACGACGGCGCCGTAAATATAATGAACGGTAAAAAAGAATGTATCGGCAGGAACTTACTGTATTTTTCCAGAAATGAATACCTAAACAATGTCATACATTATGCACTTTGCGGAAAAAGGAATACCGTACAGACAGAAATAAATAAAAGATATATTGACATAATAGGCAGCCCCATAAAAGACGGTAACAATATTACAGGTGTCATATGCTTAATAATGGACGTTACCGAAAAAAGAGAATCGGAAAAAATGAGAAGTGAATTTACTGCAAATGTTTCCCATGAACTAAAGACTCCTCTTACTTCTATTTCTGGTTACAGTGAAATGATTGAAAACGGAATGGTAAAAGAAGAAGATATAAAGGGGTTTGCTGCAAAAATCCATTCCGAAGCTTTAAGATTGCTTGATTTAATAGGCGATATCATTAAATTATCAGAGCTTGAAACAGAAAAAGAGAGCAACAGGACGGATGTTGACATACATGAGACCGTAAAACAGTGTATGCAGAGATTGACCGTACTTGCATCCCAGAAGAACGTTGAGTTAAACATAAACTGTATCGAGAATTTTACTTATTCTGCCGATATTGCTGATATTGAACATATAATTTGCAATATATGTGACAATGCAGTAAGATACAATAAACCCGGCGGTAAAGTAACGGTTACAATCAGCCGCGGAAAAGTATCCGTAAAGGACACAGGTATAGGAATACCGAAAGAGCATCAGTTAAGGATATTTGAAAGGTTTTACCGTGTTGACAAAAGCAGGTCAAAAGAAACGGGAGGAACGGGTCTCGGACTTGCGATTGTAAAGCATGCGGCCAAAAAAGCCGGTGTGACAGTTGATCTTAAAAGCAGTGTGGATACGGGAACCGAAGTTATTATATATTTTAAGGATGAGTAAATGCAAATTACAATTGTTGCGGTTGGTAAGATTAAAGAAAAATACATGTCTGAAGCTATATCCGATTATGTTCAAAGACTGAGTAAGTATTGTAAGATAAATATATGTGAGACTGACGAAGATTCAACAGTAAAAAAAGAAGGTATATCGCTTTTAAAACGAATACCTTCGAATTCTTTTGTGATTACGCTTGATCTTGCAGGGGAGGAATATACCTCGGAGTCTTTTGCCGCTATGCTTGATAAAACTCTTACAAACGGATACTCGGCTATTACTTTTGTTATCGGTGGCTCGGACGGTATATCCGAGGATATACTCGAAAGAGCGAATATAAGAGTATGCATGTCAAAGTTTACATTTACACATCAAATGGCAAGGTTAATTATTCTTGAACAAATATACAGAGCCATGAAAATAAACCATGGTGAAAAATATCATAAGTAAACCAGGACTGAAAAGTAATGCTGGTTTCTGAAATAGTCAAGTGCGTTATGCGCTTCTTTTTTATTGTTGTATATCGCAAAAACCGAAGAGCCGCTGCCCGACATAAGAGCACCTAAGCAGTTGGTTGAGTACAGTTCTATTTTTAAATTCTTTACGTTCGGTTTGCTGTCCATAACCGGGTATTCCAAAACATTCTTCATGTTTTTGGCAAGCGTATATAAATCACCTTTTTCAAGTGACTTGATTAAAAGATTGGTATCCGGATGTGCTTCTTCCGGTATTTCCATGCTGTCATATTTTTTATAGATTTTTTCGGTTGATATCGAAATACCGGGGTTTACAAGCAACAGAAAGCCGTTTTTAAGAGGAGTGAGCTGTGATACTTCGGTGCCTGTCCCTTTTGCAAGTACACATCCGCCGTATATAAGTCCGGGTATGTCGGAACCTATACTTTTTGATATATCCGCAAGTTTTTCTTTTGAATAGCCTAGGTTATATAAACTGTTTATACCGTTAAACACCGCGGCTGCATTTGAACTTCCTCCGCCCAAACCGCCTCCTATGGGAATCCTTTTTTGTATATCTATAGTTATGGAATCTTTAATGTCCGCATGCTCCATGAGCATAACGGCCGCTTTATATGCCAGGTTTTTATTGTCAACCGGTATACTTTTTTTGGAACAGTTAATTTTTACGGACGGAACTGTTGATTTCTCTTTTTTTATTGTAATTACATCATACAAAGGGATTGTCTGCATTATAAGTAATACTTCATGGTATCCGCCGTCTTTTTTTCCCAATATATCTAATGAAAAATTTACTTTTGCTTCTGATTTTAATGTGATACTGTTCATCTGGTTCTCCGCATTTATTATTTTATAATACATTTCTATTATACTAGATATTTAACCAGCATGCAATAAACCCTTTACATTTTTTGTTAGGCTCCTTCTATCTTCTTTGCCTGCTTTATCAAGAGATCGTATTTCATCTCCAAAGCTTTTATCAAATAAGCATAGTAAGATATGCTGTCATTATCAGTGACAAAGTTAAAGTTATTATATGCCGCCCGTATCTGAAAGTTAGTTGAATGTATTTCTTCCTGTAGTTTAAAATAGTTTGCACGTTCGATTTTTGTAAGCTTATTTGTTTTATTCTTTAGTATAAGGTTCTTCATACTTTCTAAAATCAATAATTTTTCCATGGCTACACTCCTAATCTTATTTACATCTTAAATATATGATTAAGCTTGTATATATAGAATAAATAATTTCCATTTTCTTTTAGGATAAAATTGCATACTGTAGTTAAAAATAGTTTTAAGCCGAAAAAAGGCAGTACATCATGACGCTTTATGCGACGAAACGGAGGCAAATATGAAGGTAAGAAACATTGTTGCATTTACAATGGCCTTTTTAATGATAATAGGGTTGACGGTATACGGAGTTTACTATAACAAAAAGGCCGGAGATTATGAAAAAGCACTTGAAGATCAATATGACCGTGCATTTACGGATATGCTTACACATGTAAACAATATAGAGGAAAACCTATTAAAGGCCATGGCTACAGGTACAACACAGAAAAGAGCCGTTTTGCTGGAGGATGCATGGAATTCGGCTTCACAGGCTGAAACTAGTATGAGTATACTTCCTTTGAACCATGAAATGCTTTCAAAAGTATCTAATTTTTTGGTTCAGATAGGAGACATATCATATTCATGGAACAATAAAGCAATAAACGGAGACGGTATATCGGATACAGACTATAAGACTTTATCTGAATTATACGGATATGCATCTGACTTAACGGGTGGCTTGGCCGCTATTTACAGTGACTTAAGCCATGACAGGTATAACTGGGCTCAAATTAAAAGAGACAGTGCAAAAATAGCCGATAACTCAATTAAGAATAAATATGAATCATTAAGTAAGATAAGTCAACCATTTGAGGATTACCCCTCCCTCATATATGACGGCCCTTTCTCAATGCATATGTCTGATATAAAACCTAAAGGATTAAAAGGGGACAAAATAACACCCGAACAAGGAAAGAAAAAAGTAGAAGATTATTTTAGTAACAGGAACCCCACGGTTAAATTAACTGAGAATAATAAAAATGCAAATATAAAGACATACAGCTATACGGTAACTTTTGAGGAAAAAGATGTTCATGTCGCATATGTGGATTTAACGGAAACAGGCGGTATGATTTATTCTCTTCTTATGTATAGAGATATTAAAGACGCAAATTTAAACGCTGAGCAGGCCATAAAAGCAGGCGAGAGCTTTTTACAGAAGCTTGGTGTAGTTGATATGAAGAATTCATACTATTTAGTAGAAGATGATATGATTACAATAAATTATGCATACTATAAAGATGATATTATGTATTACCCCGATATGATAAAAGTAAAAGTTGCTCTCGATACCGGGGAGATAGTAGGTTTTGAAAGTCATGCATATATTACCAGCCATCATGACAGGAGTACTTTAACACCTAAATTATCCGTTGATGAAGCTCTTAGTGTAATAAGCCCCAATTTAAAGGTTCAGTCGGTTAATAAAGCGGTCATTCCCAATGATTTCGGAGGAGAATATTTCGTATACGAATTCAAATGCACAACCGAGCAAAGAGATTTTCTTGTATATGTAGACGCAAACACCGGCAGAGAGGTTGAGGTGCTCATATTACTTGAGGGTGACAAAGGAGTGCTTACGGCTTAAAGACCCAAAACGGCAGATGATTTATTCTCTGCCGTTTTTTAACGTCTTACTCATTAATTAGACAAGAACATATTTATATTATATAATTCACAAAGTACAATTTGTAATACAGTAAGGAGTAGATTATGCATAACGGAAATATTTTATGCTCAATACCAATTATTACAGAGAAGCCGGTTCCGTTTCTCCCAAAAATATTCTACTATATTCATACAATAGCGGATAACCCGGAATATTATTCAAAAGGAAGATTAAGAGCCGCAGAAGTCCATTGTGTATTTCATTATACATTACGTGGGATGGGGGAGTGCAGTTTTAATAATAAAACACAAAAAGTTCTTCCGGGACAAGGATTTATACAGGTAATTAACGATCCCGGTTCAGGCTATTCATACCCTCAAAATGGTACGGAAGAATGGGAATTTGTCTGCTTTTGTTTTGAAGGCGGTAACTCCATTCAAATAATTAATGAACTGATTAATAATTATGGGTGTGTTTATACAATTTCCAAAGAATCACCTATAATGAAAGAGTTATTAAATGAGGAAAAATGGATCGAAAATTCACTGTTATCCTCTTTTGACAGCAGCAGATGCTTTTACTTATTATACTTAGAACTTATTGAAAGCGTATCCCACTCTTTTGACCTTTTAAATAATCAAATAATATCAGAAATTAAAGAGATAGTTGCCGATAAAATTTATCAGTGCCCAACCATTAATGAAATATCAGAACTTATAAACATATCAAGAGAACACCTGTCACGTATTTTTCATACATATACAGGAAAAACATTAAAAACATATATAATACAGCAACAACTCATACAGTCTTGTAACTTATTAATTAATACAAACATGACAATCAAGCAGATTGCATTAAAGATGTCGTTTAGTTCAAGCACTAATTTTATAAGGTTTTTCAAAGAGAACATGCATGTAACTCCGGAGAAATTCAGGAAAACGGGAACTATTCCTTTTTTTTAATTATCATAATTCACGGCATCTGCTGCGAAATTCACCCGTTGTCATACCGGTTTGCCGTTTAAACACCACATAAAAATAATTAGGATCTGAGTAGCCGAGCCTGTCACTTATCTCTGCCGCAGAAACGCCTTCTTTTAACCAAAGCATAGCATACCGCATTTTGATATCGTTAAGGTAAGCTATAACACTCTTGTCGGTAAATTTCTTAAACGTCTTTTTTAGTCCGCTTACACTCATGTCACAGATTTCGGCCAGCTGTTCAAGTGTAATTGATTCGTTGAAGTGTTCCTCCAACGTTCGTACGATCTTTTTGTATACTTCACTTCTTTTCGGTATTTGAAGGTTTATATCTACATTCTTTGTTCCCATCAGACTGAGAAGAAAAGATTCCAACTCCACGGCTACAGTATGAGTCAGGTGAAGGTCCGGCTGCGGAATCATTTTATTTTTCTCCGCTTGCTCGGCACATTTAATAACTTCTTCAGATTTTTTTTCAATGCTGAGCAGATGTAATATCTGTTCCGGTTCCAAACTTAGTACCTTGTTGCGAAAAAAGTCCATACCTGTTCCTTCTGCGTAAAACGTAAGAAGCAAAATATGAAAGGCTTTGTCAGACCAAATGCGGTGAAATTCCATGGGTTTATGGAATGCCATCTGTCCGCTGACAAGGATAAAAGTACGTTCGTCTGCAGTAATTCCGGCAGAACCGTCTACAATATAGACGATTTCCCAGAAATCATGAATTTCACCGTTAAAATAAAAACCGTCCGGACGTACTGCATCTTCTGCTGTAACCAATGAACGTACTGTAAACAGACGGGGTAGTTCTCTTCTTGGTAATACTAACATTATATTCACCTATATTTGATAAAACGTAGCTTTTCTCTAAGTAAAAGTGTCAAAAATAACTTTTTATTTAATTTATTAAATGTTACATTCCTATTATAAACCTGTCGTTGACATTTTGTAAACAGTGCGTAGCTTATTTTAATAATTGTAAAATGTAGCTTTTTTCAAAGTAAAAATGTCTGATATTACATTTTTATTTAATTTAGCAAATGATAAACTCCTACTATAAAGATTTTTCAAATATATGAGAATTTATAGAAGGAATATAAGAAAAAGATTTAAGATAAAGCAGGAGGAGTTAAATGAACAAAACTAATAGTATCGGCATACATAAAATGTTCAGCAAAAAAGCACGGATTGTATTACTACTTGCCGTATTGACAAGCGGTTTGTGTTTTGGAGGATGCCGATCAAGTAAAAAAACAAATACGAATGATAAGCTAACTGAAGTAGATCCCGTCGTAAAAAATAATAGTATTATGACGATGGCTGTTTTTAGCGATGTCCATATCGGAAAAAAGAATACCCGGCCCGAAGAAAAATTTACCCATGCACTGAAGCAGCTTTCCGCACTTGCTCCGGAACTGGATGCAATTGCGTTCGGTGGGGATATCACCGATCGCGGTATGGATGACGAATACCGCGAATTTATGAAAATTCTGAATGATAATACGGATCCGTCCATATCAAAAATCTTCTGTATGGGAAATCATGAATATTTCCGTGACGGTATTGTCCGGTATGGAGGAGAGTCAAAAGCTTTTCTTGATAAATGCCAAAGTGCTTATAAGGAAAATGTCTGCAAGGAGTTGGATACTATTACATTAGTAAACGGTGTACATGTCATATCGGTATCCCCAAGAAACAGCGCTTCGGATTATTCGACATGTGAGGAATTCCTTATTTCGAATGTAGAGGCAGCAGTCAAAGATAATCCGGATTTGCCGATCATTATAATCTCTCATGAAGGAGCCGGAAGCTTTTTTGAAGGTGGCTGCTCAGGTTATACGGCGAAGACCAGGCAGACACTGGAGAGATATCCACAGATAATTTTCTTTTCAGGGCACACCCATTTTGCGCTTCAGGACATGCGTATGATCGAGCAGGATGACTATACCAATGTGCAGACTTCAACATTAGGTGCGGATTTCTGGAATTATAGCTTTGAGGAGAAAGATCAGCCTAAGAATGCGGATGCCTCTTCTCAGGGACTTTTACTGCAGGTAATGAAGGACGGTACGGCAGAAATTATTCGTTATGATTTTACTAACAATCAAACAATAGGACAGGTATGGAAAGTTAATCCTAAAAATTTTACATATGACAAAGCTCAGAGTAAGAAGCTTGCCAAAGAGCCCGCATTTTCTGTAAATGCAGAATTGAAGGTTACATATGAAGAAAATAATGCCGTCCTAAAGTTCCCCGCAGCTTCAGTAAACGACGAAGTTTCGGACGGAATCATATACGCTTACAAAATACGTATTACCGACAAAGCAACAGAAAAAATTGCCTTCCATAATTCTATGATGTCGGATTATTACATGGGTGCAGCAGCAAAAGATACTTATACTTTTATCGTATCTGACCTGATTCCGGGGAAGGAGTACACGGCTTCTGTAACCGCCGTATCTGTATTTGACAAACGTTCGGTACCTATTAAGCTTGATTTTGTTATGCCGGATTAATTTAAGTATTTATATTATGTTTAAATATATAAAAAATTGAAAGGATGATTTTAATGAAAAAAATTATTACAATGATGTGTGCTTTTACAATGGTATTCTGCTTGATGAATGTGTATGCGGCAGAAAACCAAGCCGTTGACATTTCCAAGTTGACGAATATTGCTCTGTCCAAGTCTGTAACGGAAAAAGGACATGCGTATGAATCTGAATATTGGAACAAAGGTTTTGTAAACGACGGTTTTAAAATGGAAGATGATAATGACGGCCAGACCAACGGATGGTTTTCTGATGCTTCTGCAAGCAAGGATGTAGAGACATGGGTCTGCGTAGATCTGGGATCGGCATATACAATATCGACAGTTGCGGTATATCCTCGTCAGTCTGAAAAATATTTTCCTGTTGCATATGATATTCAACTTTCTGTGAACAACGAGAGTTGGACAACTGTGAAAAGTGTCACAGGAGACAGTGGTAAATTGGATGTCAACCGTGTTTTTGCCATTACACCGACAGAAGCCCGTTATATACGTGTTTTAGTAACCGAACGTTACAATGAATCTGTTAACGTGGGCGTTGTAAGCGGGTATATTGCTCAAATCTCAGAAATTGAAGTGT
>JAEAME010001829.1_pt1 | contig 13610 bp, 10 predicted proteins | sample 8958731 | NCBI WGS metagenome assembly JAEAME01 (sample SAMN16933194, study PRJNA681113) | bioreactor sludge metagenome | isolation source: anerobic bioreactor sludge (Control) | place: India:Bengaluru | collected 2018-10-24 | reverse complement strand
AAAATATAATTATGGTGGACTTTTGGCAACCGATTTCTTTTATCATAACGTCTCCACATTCACCTCGCTATCGGCAATCCCTTTGGCAGAGCTCAAATATTTCACACCTGTATCCAATGAAAGCCAGCGGGCAATGAAAAAGCGCACGCCGACAATCGCCCGCCAGGTGCGTTTGATTTGAACCTGTTTGCTGACAATATTATAATCGATCAATGGAATCGCCTGCACTTCTCCCATCAATTGGGTGTCATTATTCGCCGCAATCGAAAGATTCCCAAACGGAGCGATCAGATTTTTTTGCATCTCAGGAATTGGATAGTACACTTCGTGACCCAAATTCTGATCGAAAATCCATTGCCAGGCATTGCGCACTCGGACATCGGTCAGCGTAACGCCGCTATTGATGCTCATAAAATCAAAATCTTTACCAATGATGCCATACAATGTGGTGAAGCGATTGTCCATATTCATCCTGGAAAGACTCTGGGCATCATAGGAGGCTTTATTCGGTTCGGCAAGACGAGAGCGTTCATTCACGCTGGATTTCCACGGTGTCGAATGCAGTTGCAGCGAAATATTGGGAACGAACCAATATTGTGAGAATCGCTCAGGCACCAGTCCCATTTTGAAGATCGATGTGGGCAAATTCCCTTGCTGACCTGTCAATTCGTTCATAAAACTGGAGCGGGTTATTTCCACTTCTGCCACGCTGCCCAGTCCGATTGCCAGTCGCCCCAACATGCCCGAGTTTTCTTCGATCCCAAACGAGTTGCCCAGGCTGACCATCACTTCCATTGATTTCAAAACCCGACCTGTTGGCGTGCTGAAATTTTTCGTTGGCACTGAGGCATATTTGATTCGGCTTAAAAATGATTTTTTAATCTTTTGCTCCATTTCTTTTTGCTGTCCCAAAGCGATCTGGAACAGCATCATGCTAAAGATTGAGAAGCATGAAATGATTCGCCTGATTTGTTTTGTGCTCATTTTTAATTCCTCCCCTTTGCCATAATATTCCTATTGTAACTCAAGACTGAAAGCAAATTTTGTTTCTCACGCAAAGCCGCCAAGACGCAAAGAAATTTGAAGCCGAAGCTTGGCGGCTTTGAGATAGATGGCCTCCATCCGTCAGCCGACGGCTGGAATCCATTTATCTCATCTATCACTCGCTCTTAGCGTAATAAAATCATTTTACCAGTCAGGCTGCCCACGCCAGTTTCCAGGCGATAGAAATAGATGCCACTGCTCACAGGCTGATTCGCAGGGCTGGCGCTATTCCAGATAACGGTATGTCTGCCCGCCGAGAGTAATCCATCGACAAGCTGCGCTACCTGTTCACCAGAGATATTATAAATCCGCAATCGGACCTTCAATGGTTTTGGCAGGGCAAACGAGATGCGTGTCTCTGGATTGAATGGATTCGGATAGTTGCCATAAAGCTCGATGGATCGTGGGATTGTTGGAAAATCCGAATCCGTAACATCAATTGATGTTTGCACGGATAGCACAAAGTTCACCTCCGTGATCCCGTTACCGACCTGAACGGGAATTACCTGGGAGAGATTCGGAACGTTGCCGTTGTACATGGTGTTATAACCCAATTTGCTGACCTGCAGCGCATAATTTCCCAGCGGCATTCCTGCCAGCTCATAATTTCCTGTGGCATTGGTCTGGGCTGAAACGATTGGCGCACCTGCTTGATTGAGCAGATAGACCGTAGCACCTGGCAGCGGTTGGTTGTTGGTGTCGGTCACCAGTCCCGTGATCATAGCGCCTGTGCCATCATTCACCCATGACTCCCTGCCTTTGAGCCAGTACATGTAAGAGAGGTTGAAATCTATCCCTGTCGTTGGGCTCAGGCCATCCACTTTCACGAGCGTTGCCAGCACAGGATCATAAACATCCTTATAGAATTCAGGCATGACATAAGCGGCAAAACTCATCACATAATATTCACCAGGCGGCAAGCCTTTTAATTCATAGCTCCCATCTGGTTGAGTTACTGCCGTATAAAATAGCTCGGATTGGGGATAGCTCAAAATCGTGCTCGCCGATTTCGCAGTGACTACAGCGATCTCAAACGGCACCTGATCCGATTCGGACATGACTTTGCCCATGATAATGCCTGTACCTTCGTTACGAGGAAGCATGGCAAAATTCACATCAGCGATTTCACCGCCGATGACTTTCACGGGCCTGGCTAATTCCGCCAATAGTGAATTTTCATAATATTCAAAAGCGCCATTCGCATAAACAGATACCTGGTAGTCGCCTTCCCATAAACCATCGATTCGATATTTACCTTTTTCATCGCTGACAACATGGTACGACCAATTGTAAAAGGGTCTGAAATTCGTCTTCCAATCCTGATGCTGCGCCGTAATCTGAATATAGGCTCGGCTGATGGGCAAGCCAGTAGTAGAATCCATGACGACGCCTGCAATGCTGCCAAACATCGCTTTGAGTGTCAAAGTAAAATCAATATCGGTGCGCTTCTCGTAATCTGCCAGCAGAATGGGCGTGGCAGCCGCCTGGCTATCCGCCTGATCGAACCATTGCTGTCCGAAGCGATCATTTTCCCACAGAAAACAGGATGCGATGTAGCTGCCTGCAGGCAAGTTTTCAATCTGATAATAGCCTGTGCTATCCGAGTAGCCATAAGCATACACACCAAAAATTTCTTTAGAGCCTTGCGTAGCGGGACTGATATAGATATTAGCGCCAGCCAATGGGTGACCGTCGGTTGCCTTGACATAGCCAGCGATGAGTGCCGTACCCTTTACCAGCGGCAGACGAAAATCAATCGAGCCAGCAGTCACGCCGCCACTGACGATAACCACCTCCTGGGCGCTGTCCATAGTTACGGCATCGGGCCACCAGCGCTGAACATACTGCCAGCCGCTTTGGGCCCAGGCTGAGACATAATAACTATCATCGGGCAATTCCGTGATCTGGTAATAGCCATCGCTATCGGAGGTCGCATACGCCCAGATCATGGGACGAATCGGATCCGTATTAACGGATTGCGCCTGGAGATAGACATTGGCAATCGGCGCTCCCTGCTGATCGGTTACTCGACCTTTAATGATTCCTGTAGCCACGATGATATTCAATTGGAAATCAATGCCAGTAATTTCGGTTCCAACCTGAACGGGAATCGATTTGGCGTCATACCATGTTGTCGCATTATCATACCATTCTTCAACATAAGACCATTTGTCCCAGACCGTAGCCCGAATTAGAAAATTGCCATCGGGCAAGCCGCTAATTTGATATTTGCCATTTTCATCAGACATGGCTTTGCCATAAGATGTAAAAAATACGGGATCCATTTTAGTGCTATCAAAAACAACCGAATCGATATAAGCGATCATGGCTTCCAGATAAACACCTGCCAGTGGTTTGCCATCGTTGTTGGTGACCATCCCAGAGATAATGCCGCCACGGGTGAGGCCGAAATTAATATTACTGGTTTCATTCGGCTCCACAACCTCCACAGCCGTAGCGTTTTCAAAGAGAATGGCGTTGTCATAATATTCAGCCAGAAAGCCATCCGCCCAGACCGAGACATAATACTTGCCCGATTTCAGATCGGTCAGGCGATAGCTGCCGTCCATTGCTGTCTCAGCCCAGGCGTAGAGATATGGATTATCCAGCGAAAAGGCCGACACCGAGGCTTGCCCGAGAGGATGCTGATCCTGTTCATTCCAAACCTTCCCTGAAATAATGCCCGTGCCTGGGATGATTTTCTCCATCTTGAAATCAATTCGTGCCGTGATCTCGCCAGCTTTGACAGCGACCTGGGTGGCTTGAGTCATATCGAAGACGTTATCATAATATTTTAAAACATAGCCATCAGCCCAGGCGAACACATAATAATTGCCTGCGGCGAGGCTATCGATCTGGTAGAAGCCATCGGGCGCCACGAATGCCAGACCCTTGCTATAATTTGTGCCAGCGGAATCAGCGCTGAACGCCTCAACATAAGCGCTGGTGATCGCTTTGGAATCCAGCCCCATGACCATGCCAGAGATCGAGCCGAGGGTCATTGTTGTAATGGTGGACGAGTGAGAATAAAGTGATTTTTGACTCATGCCAAAATGTTTAGAAATACTTCCAGACCGATGCTGTTGAATTGCCTGCAGGCGATGCATGATGGTTTGTTTTGAAAGCTTCGCTTGTTGAGCATTAGCGGCGAATGCTATTAGAACAACGAAGAAAAGTACCACTGCTGCACGAATTGATTTCATAAAGCCTCCTCAAGAAATATTTCCGTTTCGATAGACTGATTCCATCCGCTTGGAGCGATGGAATCAGTTCATTTTGTTAAACCTGTTTATTCTCGTGGGAGTAAATGAACCTCACGTAAATTATATTTATACAAATCTGATGCCAGCTATCAAAGCGTCAGGCTCCTGGAAAGTTCTGGCAAAATAATCAAGAATGCACCGAAGTTATCCATCATTTTAGCCTGCAAAAGCGAACTGTAATCCTGTAATATTCTCTCCATTAAAATTTTATTGCTTTCAGATTGGCATTGAAGGAGGCATTCGATTATCAAAAATTTGATATGATTATCAAAATTTTGATAGCCTCTCAGATGGACTCCACCTGCGAGGTGGAGTCCATCTGGGCTGGTCTCTATCCATCTTTCAGAACCGATATTCAAGCGAACAGGACAATAATGTTTTCTGATAATATCTGCCAGGCACAGGGGACTCGTTGTTATACCAGGAATAGCGGAATAGCAGGCTGAGGTTGTTGGTCAGATCGGTGGAAAAATCGGTGATGAAGAAATTGCTAAGCTCTCGTTCCGTATCCAATTCGGTACTGATGATTTTACTCAATGCCTCATCATATTTCTTGCGCTGCCATCCCCCATACATCCGCAGCAATAACCTGTGGTGCAACGGACAGACCAGCGACAGAGTCACCCGATGCTCCCGATAAGAAAAACCATAGCTGTTCGATAAGTTTCTGGCAAATTGATATTCGAGATTGCTCAATATTTTTTTCTGAATCGAACCCTGGATGGAGAAATAGTAGTGGTCATCCTGCTGGCGAAAATTTAGATAATCGATATAAATTTCCTGAGATTTGGGCGAGATGGCCTTGCGCTGGAAATTGATGAGCCGATAGCCGAATTTCAATCGTCCTGTCAAAGGCTGGGTAAATCGCTTTGCCAGAGCGAGGTAAAAATGATGGGTGTTGAAATTGAAGCGATGATAATTTAAATAATTCAAGCCTTCATTTTCATAGGCGGAAGTAAGCTGAGATGCCAGAACATTGAAAGTGAAAAATAGCTCGGAGCTTTTGATGAAATAATGCCAGTCATACCCGCTGAAATATTTCAAGCGCCCCCACAGCCGTGTTCCGAACCGCATTTTGGGCAATATTTGATAGACAAACGTTCCGCCCAAATCATGGGTCATTTTATGCTCAGCCGAAGTCTGAAAATAGTATTGCAAACCGCCATGATATTGCAGATGGATGTGGTAGGACGGGCTGGTTATTTTCGCCTGACTCTCCAGTATGAATTTTGATAAGCCATCCGTCTCTTTGTTGACACGAGTTTCTTCCACATTGCTGTCGAAATCCACGCCAAATTGGAGACGATTTTTCCATTGCCAGTTATCATGGGAGTTTTGGGCAACAGCGATGCTGGCTTGAAGGAACAAGATGATTAAAATAATCATACCGTCATCCGCCAGTTGGCGGATGACGGTCACGTTCTGGCGATCACTTTTTATTTTCATCCTGGCGCTTCTCTTCAGCAGCTTGATAGAATTGATCAGCAACGATATGAAGGCTATCCGCCGACTGGTTCAATCTCACTTTCATCTGCTGTAAATTTCGGACCTGGCTTTCCAGATCGAGATTGGAAATGCCGCTCACATCGGCTTTCAATAGCAAATTATCAACCGCATCAAACGAGGCACTCGATTGCGCCGTACTTTTATCCGTGCCAGTATAGCTCGCATTTTCATTGGCGCCCCTGGGCTGATTTTGCGGCAGCAATTTTTCCGTCGGTTGATCCATCAAGTAGGTATCGGCAATCAATTCATTCATTCGATTGCGCAACTTCAATTCATTTTGAAGCTCTTTCACTCGTTTCTCCACCAGCTTCATCTGCTTGCGGGCTTTGTCCTCCTGATCTTTGAACACATCAGCCATTTGCGTCATCGTTAGATAGGGATCAGAATCATCAAATTGGATCCGCTTGCAGGTTTGAAACTGGATTTGATTCAGCTAGATTTTTTTTGAATACTCATTTCGTTCCAGATTCCATTTCGCCAATTGCTCGAGCTGGGATTGGGACAATTTTTTGCCCTGCCCCGAATCTATCATTTTAGCGATTTGCCCATCGTACCACGAGATCAGCTCGTTCAGAACTGTCTGATGTTCTCGATCCAATTTATCAATTTTTTGATCGCTTTCAGTGACATGCTGATCAAGCTCCTGAGACGATTTCAACAACTGCTCTAATCGTCGGCGCTGAAAAATATTCAAATCCTGCTTTAATTTGAGTTGTTGAATCACGGCTGCCAGCGAATCACTCTGTAGCAGGATTTTTGATTTTTGGACTTGCACGGATTCGAGTTGCGCTGAAAGCTGCTGTTCCGATTGTTGCAGCGAATGCATATCCTGGGAATAAAGCGCAACAGCGTTCATTAGCAAGAGAATTCCGATTATAATTGATTTTCGCATATTCATTGACCTATAATTTTTTTCCATCAGTTGGAGATTATTCCATACTTTTCCAATTTATAATACAACAAGCTCGTCCCAATCCCCAACAACTTAGCCGCCTGATTTTTATTTCCCTGGGTTTCATTCATTGCTTTTTCGATCAACTGCTGTTCAATAGCAGCCAGCGTATCATTTAAATTGAGTCGATACCGATCGAGAATATCGTTTGGCAGTCGATCGGAGCCAGTCGATTGCAAGATCGGCAGATCAGCCGCATCGATCACGGTTTTGTCGCTGAGAACAATCGCCCGTTCGATGGCATTTTCCAACTCCCGAATATTGCCAGGCCAGGGATAATTCAGCAATTTTTTCAACGCTGCATCAGTGATCTGTTTAGCTGGTTTATTCATCGCCGATGTCAATTGCTCGATGAAATGCTGTGTCAGCAATGGAATATCTTCCTTGCGCTCCCGCAATGGCGGCAGGTAAATGGGAATGATGTGCAGCCGATAGAACAGGTCTTCCCTGAATTTTCCCTGCTGAACTAGTTCTGAAAGATTTTTATTCGTCGCAACGAGAATCCTGACATCCACCTGAATCGTTTCCTCGCTACCCACTCGCTCAAACTCGCGTTCCTGCAAAATCCGCAACAGCTTCAACTGCATGTTGGGAGAAATATCGCCGATCTCGTCGAGAAAAATACTGCCCAGATGGGCTAGCTCGAAACGTCCCTTTTTTCGCTTCATTGCGCCAGTAAATGCCCCTTTTTCATGACCGAACAGTTCCGATTCCAGCAAGGATTCCACCAGTGCCCCACAATTGACTCGCACAAATGGCTTATCTTTTCGTGAGCTCGACTTATGAATTGCCCGTGCGACCAACTCTTTGCCCGTGCCGCTTTCACCGTAAATCAGCACCGAAGAATCTGTTGCCGCTACCTTTTCTATGGTGCGAAACACTTCCTGCATGGCTTTTGATTTGCCGATGATCTCGCCGTAATTGAATTGTTCTTCCAGTTCATCTCGCAGATAGATATTTTCTTCCGAGATGCGAGCCAGATCCTTGCGCTCCTGAATTCGTTCCAGAATACGCTCGATTTTTAATTTAAACTCATCATGTGAAAATGGCTTGGTGATGAAATCCGCAGCGCCGAGTTTCATTGCCTCCACTGCCAATTCGATGGTGCCGTAGGCGGTAATCATCATCACTTCAGTCGCTGGATATTTTTCTTTGATTTGTTTCAAAACCTGGAGACCATCGATTCCATCCATTTTAAAATCGGTCACCACTAAATCGAAAACATTTTCCGTCAGCGACTGCAAACCCGTTTGACCATTGCTGGCGCTCTCGCAGTCGTGCTTCATCTTTTTGATGATCGCAGCCATGGCTTCACGCATGGTGTCGTTATCTTCGATGATCAAAATTTTTGACAAGAAAATAATCCTTTCTGTAAATTTGAAATTTTGGAAAATCAAACAATGATACTGGATACTGGATTCTTGATACTCGATATTCCATCATCCAATATCCAGCTTCGAGTATCCAATATCAAGTATCAAAGCATAGGGAGATCAATTTCAAACCTCGCCCCAGCTTCATTCGATGAAACAAATCGGATGCTTCCCCCGTTTTCCACTATCAAATTTTTGATAATTGCCAGACCGAGACCCGTCCCTTTTTCCCTCGTAGTAAAAAACGGCTGAAAGATTTTCTCCGCCAAATCACTGGGGATCCCCGCGCCGGTATCCCAATATGATATTTTGATCCGATCCCGTTGTGAATTAACATTAACAAAAATCGTTCCACCGTTAGGGAGTGCGGCAACAGAGTTTTTTATCAAATTTAAAAATACTTGTTTCAAATGCTGGGGATCGACAAAAGCAGTAATTTCATTCTCACTCTGATCATATTTCAATTGGATCGAAGTCAATTCGCTGCTTAACAGCAAAACTGCTTCATTCAAGATTGAACGAACATCACATTTGATTCGATTGGCAGGAATCGGTCGGGCGTAATCAAGAAAATTCTGAATGATAATTTTTAAATTCTGAACCTCTTTCAAGATTTTTTGAGCATAATTCTTTAAATCGGTTTCCTGAATTTCGCTAGACAGCAGGCCGGCGAATAGCTCGATGCCACCCAGTGGATTCCGAATCTCATGCGCCACCCCCGCCAGCATCGTCTGTTGCTGCATATCCCGCTCTAAAATATTCTGGCGCATCTCCTCCATAGTACGAGCCAAAAAGCCAACTTCATTCCTGCCAAATTTGGGAATCTGGTGATGCAGATTGCCACCGCTGATGGCCGCTGCGGCCGATTCCAATCGCTTGATGGGAACGGTAATGCGATTGGCGAAAATGCTGCCGATGATGATTCCTCCCAGCACAATTACCAGTCCCAGCCACATCAAGTTCTTTTGGATGGATCGCACCACATTCAACATCTCGGCGCTGCCTTCCACCGCAATTCCTGCTACAATTTCTCCATTCGATTTGATCGGTGCAAAGCCTGTTTTAAATAAATTTCCATCCACGCCTTCAAATAAAATCGAGCTGGCAGTGAGTCCATTAAAAACGGCAGTCACTTCAGCTTGATTGAATCGGAGCTGCAAATAGTTCTGACCAATCGAGACCAGTGTATCTGAATCGGCAATCGACAGCAGGTCTCTGTCGAACAAATAAATTCGAGTGACATCGGTAACGCTTTGAAATCGATGAAAATTTTCTAGTATATTTTGATAGGTTCGAGAACTTTCATCTCCTGGCTGAAGATAGGCAAGAAAATTCGGATCGATATCCAGAGCGATCAATTTTGCCATGACTTCTAGATTCTTTCCTAGCGCCCGATCCAGTGTGGCACGGATTTCCCAGAGAAGATAGTAGCCAGCGACAAAAAAAATGATGAGGATGGAAATGATGAATAGCAGAATCAAACGGGTGCGGATGCTGTATTTAAGCGGAGAAATTTGCTGTTTTCTATTTTGATCCATGAATTATTAAACGATGAAATCAATTGGCCTGCGAAAGTTTGCTCGTCTCCCCCAATTTTATTGTTTGGCTATTAATTAAACCGAATTGGAATAATTTTGATCCATCCAAAACGGAAGGTTTCGGGAAGCTGGCAAACACTCTGCAAGTTAGAAAAAATGAAAGGCGCAGGGAAATCAAAAATCCATCAATTTGACTATCCTTCCACTTTCTTTTAGCAATTCTATCATAACTCTGATGCTTTTAAGCAAGTTTTTATTATGGAACTATGCAGAAGAAAATTAGTGCAATAAAAAAAAATTAGTTGTAACAATTTAAATTCTATTTTGAATTTTTCAATAATTTGTCTTATATTTATGCCATTAAAGCTCGCCATCGGGTTTTAAATTTATAACTAATTTATAACGTAGGAGGCAATGTGAAACAGTTAATTTCTCTTGTAGCAGTCTTTGTATTGTTCAACTGCGCTGCACGCCAGGTTAAATTTGAACAATATTCTGTGTCGATGAATCTCAAGGTTGCCGCAGACAGTTCGGTTACTATCGGCAATGACGAGCAATTTTTCGGCGTATTATGGCTCAATTCAGTTCTGAAAGAAGAGAACGTTTCAGTCGAAAAAATCAAGCTGATCCAGAATTTTGGCAAATACTTTGTCTGCGCCGATGATTTTAAACACGTCTGGATGGTTGAGCCTAAAGATGATGGACTATCAGGCAAGTACAAAGCGATCGATGTCACACCAGATGACAAAACCGACGCCTATAACGAGATCGCTTTCTCGCGCTACGGTTCGCGAGAAAGTGCCTGTGTGAAATTCCGTTTTAATCAAAATGAAGTCTTCATTGACAGGAAAGGAAACGTACATGAAAAATGCGGTGAGTAAATTGCTTCTTGTAATTGCGCTTCTGTGGGCGCCATTCGTTCTAGCTCAGGACGTTCAGGAACTGTACGATGCAGCCAAACAGTCGCTACTGAATGGAGATTACCAGGCAGCGCTGGATAAGATTAGCGAGGCGAAAGATCAGATTGCAATGGATCCCAATGTGGATCCCAATGGCGTTTTTAAAAATAAGCTGTTACCGAAAATCGAAAACACTGCCAACGCAATGATCAGCATTGCTAACGCATTGGAAGAGCTTTTCAATTCAACTCAAAACGAATTGGTATTTCCTGATCTTTCACCCTCAGTAGAAGCGGTAAATCAGTACACTCTGCAAGCCAAAAATGTCAGCGAGCAGTTGTTAGCCAAGCGGGATTCGATTCTTTCCAGCTATGAGCTCGATCCTGAATTTCGCAACGCGATGAGCAATGCGCCTTCTTTCAAACAGGTGGAACAATTAGCTGCAGTTGGAATTGTGGAAAAGCTGTCAGATAAATTTACTGCTCTCGCTGTGGTGCTGACAGATTCGATCAATTCCATCAGTTCCCAATATAAAATAGCTGAAGCCAATTTAGAAAAGATGAAAAAATCAGCCGCAGCAAGCAATGCAGAACGCAAAAAACTCGAAAAGCAATTAGCGGATTTGTCCCAAGAACGACTCAACTATATGAATGCCATTTCTGAAATTCTTATGGGCGAAACCGCTGCAACTACTGACCAGATGCAGATGGTTTTGCTGGATCAAGATCTCGATACCGTATTCGGCAACGCGATTGAGTCCGAGATCAAACGCGTGGAGGCAATGGGACCGGTCGATTCGGTGGCTTATAAAGAGGTAATGAAAAACTATTAGCGCATCAAAAAGTACAACGAGATTTTTGCTAAAAATAATGTGACCGGAGATCAGTCCAGCCTCATGGCTCGGTATGAAGCTGCGATTAAAAACATTAAAGTCATTCAGCCGCCGGCCAAGCGCAATTATCTCCTTTACTTAGCCATTGCTGCCGCAGCGCTAATTTTGATTTATGCTATTTATAAAATAGTTTCTTCATCCAAGAAAAGGAAGCAACAGGAAAAACCACCAGATCAAACAGACTATACTGCTGATCGATAAGCTCTGTTTAAAAAAATCGCCATTTGAAAAGCCAGGTTGAAATTAATTTTAAGTGAAATTAAAAATGCCTGGCTTTTTTATTTCTCTCATGAAATATAAAGTCTTTTGAAATAGTTGAAAAACTAAAATTATGGTTTCTGGCATAACCATGATTTTGTCAAATCCGCAAGAAGTGGAAGCGGGAAAAATTCCCTACCTATTTTTTCTATCCTTCTGAATCAAATCCATTCTGTTCATCCCCATTTCGTTCATGCGCTGCTTCCTTTTCCCGATTCAGGCGAAAATTAAATCCCATCGTAATTGCCCGGCGATGGAACTGAAAATAGCTGTTGGAATAGAATCCATCACCAAAGGTTTCATTCTCGTGTTTATGAGAGTTCAATAGATCTCGAACGCTCAGGGTCAGCGTGCCGTTGCCGTGGAAGATGTCTTTGCTCAAACCAAGATCAACGAAGTAAGATGCTTTTTCCCTGCCCTGAACCGATTTTCGAGGTGCCATGTAACGAAACCGCAATTGCAGATCGATGTTTTTAAAAAGCCTTGTTTTGGAATTGATCCTGCCGAACCAGGTGTAGGTCTCGCTTTTATATTCACTCCCCAAATTGCCGCCGTCGGTGATCGCTTTGAAAAAGTTGAGATTCCCATCGATGTTCCACCATTTGAACAGATCGATGGCCGAGGTAAATTCCAGACCATACGCCTGTCCAGTGGACAGATTCTCAGGATGCGAGACGATGATGCTATCCTCCAGGGTGCGAATATTTTGAATAACGCCATCCGTATGGCGATAATAAACACCAGAACTTAAGGAACCTTTCTCCCAATTCTTCACATAATTGAACTCATAAGAATTGGTATATTCAGGATCAAGATCCGGATTGCCACGTCGAATGTTTCGGGAATCTGAATAGCCAGAGAATGGATTGAGCTGCCAATGCCCTGGTCTTCGCAGCCGACGACTATAGCTCAGTTGCAGGGAATTTTGAGCCAAAATTTCATAAGTCAGGTGAAGGCTGGGAAACAGGTCAAAATAGCTTCGGTCATTTTTTTCACCCGTTTCCAGCAAATGGGTGCCAATATCCGAATATTCCCCCCGAACGCCGATCTGGTAAGAAAAAGGCTTATATTCATTCCCCAAAATCAGATACGCAGCTTGAATCATTTCATCATATTCAAGGTTGTTTGATAAAGTGGAAATTTCCTGCCACTGTTCGTTTTCACCCAGTTCACGAACATAATAATCATTATTCACATCTCGAAGATTGCTTTTCAGTCCTGCTTCGAATTTTCCTTTATCATTAAAGGGAAGAACATAATCAAGCTGAAAAAGATAGCGCATTTCTTTTTCCAGGTTCGACACATCTTCTGTCACAGACGGCTCTGCCGTTGCGCTGGATTTTCGTTCATATATGTCGTTGGTCTCCCGATCTGAAGTCCCTTCAAATCGAAAATCAGCCGTTAATTCATGCTCCTTTCTATCGAATAGTTTTTTATAAGTTAATGCGTATTCGAGGTTTCTTTCCAATTCACCTTCATTATCTTCTCTATAAGTCGTTCCTGTTAGTTGTCTCAGAAAATCATAGTCTCGATATTCGATCTCGTTTTTGTTTCCTTCTTTGCCATAGCTATAAAGCAAAGAACCTGTCAAAATGCTCTTTTCATTGAAAAAATAATCAGCCCCGAAACGAATGTTATTTGACCAACCGCCATGTTCCGTATCCTGGTCTTCTTCTAAGTACGTGGTGGTATCGCCTTTGTAAAATTCCTGATAATATTCCCCTTTTCCAGGGAATTTTTGGTAGCGAAAGCCATAGTTGGTAAAGAAATTCAATTTATTCTTTCGATAATTCAGGTTCAACGCCGCGCCATGATTGGAGGGATACCCGGTTATCAGATCGATCGAGCCATTGACGCCAGCCTGCCGTTCTTTTTTCAGAACGAT
>JAEAME010001828.1_pt1 | contig 13612 bp, 11 predicted proteins | sample 8958731 | NCBI WGS metagenome assembly JAEAME01 (sample SAMN16933194, study PRJNA681113) | bioreactor sludge metagenome | isolation source: anerobic bioreactor sludge (Control) | place: India:Bengaluru | collected 2018-10-24 | reverse complement strand
GCATCATCCAGTGCATCGATACAGCGGGCCGCCAGATGAGGTTCGACGCCGACGTCAGCGCGCACTACCACATCCGTTGTGTCGAGTGCGGTCGGGTGGATGATGTCGCGGACGAGACATGGGAGAAGCTCGAGCGCATGGCTTCCGACGCGACGGGCTACCAGGTTCTGAGTCACTCGGTTGAGTTCGCGGGGATCTGTCCGCGCTGTAGAGGCCAGGCTGGGTCGCATTGACGGAGCGCCGCGGAGCGCGGCATCGCAGGCAGGCCGCGCTGCTCGAACGGCTCTATGAACGTCTGAATCACCCTCAGATGGTTGCTCCAGACCCTCTGGAGCAGGTACTGAAGTTCCCAGAACACGCTGATCGGGAGATCGTCGCGCTCATATCTGCGGTATTATCGTATGGAAATATTTCAACCATCAAGGCCAGTGCGGAGTCAGTGCTCGAACGAATGGGTGCTTCCCCGCGCAGGTACGTTCTGGACAGGGATGCTGAAGCGATCCGCAGGGATTTCAAGGGGTTCCGGCACCGCGTAACGGGGGGTGAGGAGCTGGCGGCCCTGCTGCTTGGGGCTCGGGAGGCCATCCAGGAGTCGGGTAGTCTGGGAGCTGCTTTCCAGGAGGGGATCGCGGCGGGTGAGGATACCCTCCTGCCCGCGCTGGAGCGGTTCGTGATGAGGCTTCGGGCCTTCCACGGGCCTGCGCCGTGGCACCTCCTCTCGGCGCCGTCCTCGGGGAGTGCCTGCAAGCGCCTGAACATGCTCTTACGGTGGATGGTCCGCCGTGATGCCGTTGATCCGGGCGGTTGGGCAGTCGGGATGGAGAGCAAGCTCGTGATGCCCCTCGACACCCACATGTTCCGGCTGGCCCGCGCCATGGGGCTGACAACGCGAAAGACCGCCGACCTCAGAGCGGCGTTGGAGGTCACCGAGCGGTTCCGATTTCTCCGGCCCGAGGATCCCGTTCGCTACGACTTCGCTCTGACACGGCTCGGAATCCGCGGCGACCTCCGGCCCGAGCAGTTCATCTCCGAGTGGAGAGCGTGCTAGATCGCCCGGCACTTGCGGGTGCATGGTTCAGGGTAACGGCCCCTTAGGGGCCGATAGACGAGAACGAAACCAAGGAGAGTGCACACATGGCAAGCCTGGTTACCCAGCCCGCCCCCGAGTTCACCGCCACCGCCGTCATGGGCGATGACGAGATCAAGAAGATCAGCCTGAGCGATTACCGCGGCAAGTACGTGGTTCTGTTCTTCTACCCCCTGGACTGGACGTTCGTGTGCCCTTCCGAGATCATTGCCTTCGACGCCGCCGTAGAGGAGTTTGAGAAGCGCAATTGTGTCGTGTTGGGCTGCTCCGTCGACTCCGAGTGGACCCACCTATCGTGGAAGCGAACCCCCAGGGATGACGGCGGCATCGGCCCGATCCGCTTCCCGCTGATCGCTGACTTGGACAAGAGCATCGGACGGAGCTATGGAGTTCTTGTGAACGATTCTGTAGCCGTGCGCGGGCTGTTCCTAATCGACAAGGAGGGCATAGTCCGGCAGGAGACGATCAACGACCTGCCTCTCGGCCGCAACGTGCATGAGGTCCTTAGGCTTCTCGATGCCCTGACCTTCGTGGATGAGCATCACTCGGAGGACCTGGTCTGCCCTGCCAACTGGGAGCCCGGGCAGGATGCCATGGTGGCGAACCCCGAGGGTGTCGCGGACTACCTGGCCAAGCACTAGTCGTCGGAGGGAGCGCCGGCGGTCCGCACGTGCGCTTCCGCCGGCATCCCCCGCCCTGCACTGCCTAGGCTATAATGGGCATCGCGACTGGCGTGTCGGAACACGCGACGACTAGCGACCAGAAAGAGGGGCCCGCATTGGGTATCGACTTCAACGCGAACGAAGTGCTTCTGATGGCCGAGCGCGTAGAGCAGAACGGACAGAAGTTCTACCAAGGCGCGGTGAGCCGCACGACCGACACAGATCACCAGTCCATGCTGCGGAAACTCGCGGCAATGGAAGTGGAGCACGAGGCCACCTTCGCGGCGATGCGGGCACAACTCGGCGCCCAGGAGAAGACGGCCACCGTGTTCGATCCGGACTCACAAGCCGTGCAGTACCTTCAGGCCATGGCAGACAGCAGCATCTTCGATGTGGACATGGACCCTGAGAAGGTCCTCGCCGGCACCGAGACCATAGAGGACATCCTCCGCATCGCCCTCGGCATGGAGAAGGACTCGGTCGTCTTCTACGGTGCCCGAGGAGTTGGGAAATGAAAAGGTGGCCGGCATCATCAAGGAAGAGATGTGGCACATCACTGTCCTACGCCGTCAGATCACCCAGCTAACCAAGTAACAAACGGGCGAAGCCCATAGGGGCAAGGTCTCGAGCCGATAGGGGCGAGGCCTAGCCCTGATCTGCTGAGGAGGCCGCACCATGGCGCAGGCGTTCGAGGCGATGAAGCTCACGTAGAGGGTCTACGGGGTGGGGGACATAGATTGGAGCCTCCGCAAATTCCAAGTCTATCTCACGAGCCGAGGCACCACCTACAACGCCTACTTGGTGGTCGGAGAGAAGACGGCGCTTATCGATACGGTGAAGGCCGGCTTCGGAGACGAGATGCTCTCCCGCGTTGCCTCGGTCATGGATCCGTCGGACATCGACTACATCGTCTCCAACCACTCGGAGATGGATCACTCGGGTTGCCTGACGCAGGCGGTCGAGCGCATACGTCCCGAGAGGCTCATCGCCTCCAAAGCCGCCGTCTCCGCCCTGGATCGACACTTCCATGGCGCCCTCCAGGTGACGCCCGTCAGCAACGACGAGACTCTCAGCCTCGGCGACGCAGAGTTGACCTTCGTGGAGACGAAGATGCTCCACTGGCCAGAGAGCATGGTGACCTACTTCGGACGGGATGGCGTGCTCTTCTCCCAGGATGCCTTCGGCATGCACCTCGCCTCCACGGAGCGGTACGTGGATGAGCTGCCCTGGGACATCGTGGAGTATGAGACGGCCAAGTACTTCGCCAACATCGTCCTCCCCTACGCTCCTGTGGTCGTCAAGGCCCTGGCCTCGCTCGCCGACCTGGACCTGAAAGTCGACCTCCTCGCCACCGACCACGGCCCTCTGTGGCGGCAGCTCGAGCACCGAGAGTGGGTGACGGGCAAGTATCGCGAGTGGTCGGAGCAGCAGCCGACGCGCAAGGCCGTCGTGGTCTATGACACGATGTGGGGCAGCACGGACACGATGGCGCGAGCGATCGGGGAAGGCCTGTCCGCCGGAGGTGCGCACCCGGTACTGATGCCCCTCAGCGGCAGCCATCGGAGCGACGTGGCCACCGAGGTGCTTACCGCTGGCGCCCTCGTCGTCGGCTCCCCCACCCTCAACAAGACCCTCTACCCGACCGTCGCCGACGTGCTGGCCTATCTCACGGGGCTCACCCCCAAGAACCTCGTTGGCGGCGCCTTCGGCTCGTACGGCTGGGCGGGCCAGGGCAGCACCCATGTTCAGGAGGCCTTGGAGAAGATGAAGGTCGACCTGGTGGCCGAGGAGCTCAAAGTGCAGTACGTCCCCGATGCCGAGGCTCTGGCCGGATGCCGGGCATGGGGAAGAACGATCGCAGACGCGCTGATGGCGCGACTCCCTCAGTAGCGAGACGGCCCAGGCGCCCATGCTCGCGCTGGGCGCCTGGGTCACTCAGTCGCTCGCGGGCCCCATTCACCGTTGCCTATGGACTTCGGTGAAGGGGCCCGCTTTGGCTCTGCATACTAGCCCGCGAGCATGGCCGCGAGGTCCGCGTGCGCCTCGCCGATGGGAGTCAACCCGAACTGATTGACGAGGACGTCAAGCACCGGCGGCGCCACGAAGGCAGGTAGGCTGGGGCCGATCCGCATGTTCTTGATCCCCAGGCTGAGGAGAGTCAGCAGGATCGCGACAGCCTTCTGCTCGTACCACGAGAGCACGATGGAGAGCGGCAGACCGTTCACGTCGGTCCCGAATACCTCGGCCAGAGCCGCGGCGATCTTGATCGCGGAGTACGCGTCGTTGCACTGGCCGATGTCCAGGAGCCGCGGGATCCCGCCGATGTCGCCGAACTCATGCTTGTTGAAGCGATACTTCCCGCACGCCAGGGTAAGGATCACGCAGTCGTCCGGCACGGAGTCGGCCAGGTCGGTGTAGTAGTTGCGGCCAGGCTTGGCGCCATCGCAGCCGCCAATCAGGAAGAACCGCCTGATCTGGCCGGCCTTCACGGCCTCTACGACCTTGTCCGCTACCCCGAGAACCGCGTTGTGACCGAAGCCGACGAGGATCTTGTGCTCGGGCTCGTCCGCCGCGAAGCCTTCGGCGGCGAGGGCAGCCTCGATGACCGGCGAGAAGTCCTTCTTGCCATCGGGATCCGGCTCTATGTGCTGGATGCCGGGCCACGCCACGAGGCCAGTGGTGAACAGCCGGCCCGCGTAGTCATCCATGGGCTTCTGGATGCAGTTGGTGGTGAAGAGGAACGCGCCCGGGAAGTTCGGGAACTCCTTGCGCTGGTCTTGCCACGCTCCGCCGTAGTTGCCGACGAGATGGGCATGCTTCTTGAGCTCAGGATACCCGTGGGCGGGGAGCATCTCCCCGTGGGTGTAGATGTTGATGCCCTTGCCTTCGGTCTGCTCCAGTAGCTGCTTCAGGTCCTCGAGGTCATGCCCCGTGACCAGGATCGCCTTGCCGGCGACGGGCGTCACGCGCACGGGGGTCGGCTCCGGGTGGCCGAAGGTGTCGGTGTGGGCGCCGTCGAGGAGCTCCATCGCCTTGAGGTTAGCCTCGCCGCACTTCAGGCACATGCCAGTCAGCTCATCAACGTTGTCGGGGTCGGTGGCTAGGTACGCCATCGCCTCGCGCATGAACGCGTAGACACCATCGTCCTCACGGCCGAGGACGTGGGCATGGTCAACGTATGCCGCGGCACCCTTGAGCCCGTAAAGAAGCAGCTCCTGGAGTCCCACGACGGTCTCGCCTTGGCTGCCCTGGCGCGCGGCGATGCCGATCTGTAGCGCCTGAGCCACAAGGCCGCCGATGTCGCCGGCGAGCTCGCAGACGGCGGGACCCTCCAGGGCCTCCGCAGCCTTCCCAGCGGCCGCGCAAGCGTCTTCATAGAGCTTCTTCGCATTGGCGCGCACGCCCTCACCCTTGCGAATGACGGCCTCCAGCCGCGCTGGATCGAAGTTGACGTTGGTGACGGTGGTGAATAGCGCCTCGACGATGAAGACCTCGGCCTCGCGGTCCGTGGCGCCCAGGTCCGCAGCCTTCTGGGCATACTGAGCGATCCCCTTGGTTAGGTGGGTGAGGACATCCTGTAGCGCCGCTGTCTCCGGGTCCTTCCCGCACACGCCGTGAGCCGTACACCCAGTGCCCCGAGCAGTTTGCTCGCACTGATAACAGAACATCTCCATGCTGATACTCCTCCTGTTCGGCCACGCGGGCCTCTGTTACGCACCCTTGGAATCGACGCTAAGCTGGTAGCGGTCGGCTGGGCATCCCCCTGACGCCGGCATATCCCTATCGGCGTGCACTGTGCCATCGACGCCCACGACCAGGACTCGGATCGTCGCTCGCGAGTCCGCCCGTTCGGCGGCCTCTCGCACCAGTCGAACCAACCCATGGCAGCAGGGGACCTCCATGATCGCGATCGTGATGGATCTCACATCGTTCAGCGCAAGGATCTCGGTGAGCTTCTCGCTGTAGGCGAGGACATCGTCCAGCTTGGGGCATCCGATCACCAGCACGCGCCCCTCGAGCAGTTGACTGTGCAGGCTGGGCAAGGCGAAGCCGACGCAATCGGCGGCAATGAGCAAGTCGGCGCCACGGAGATAGGGCGCGGATGGCGGCACGAGATGGAGTTGTACCGGCCAGTTCGCCAAGGCGGACGGAGCCGCCGTAGAGGAGGGCGCGGCGCCGGACGGGCGGGCGCCGGGCAGGGAACGAGCCATGGAACCGGGGCAGCCCCCGCCCGCCAATGGCGCGTCGATCCCCCGTGCCTCCGCCTTCATCATCCGCTCCACGAGCTCCGGGTCGAACTCGTCAGCCTCGCGTTCCTCGATGGTGATGGCCCCCTGCGGGCACTCGCCGAGGCAGTTCCCTATCCCGTCGCACAATGCCTCGTTGCTCACTCGCGCCTTGCCATCGATGATCTGGATCGCCCCTTCGGCGCACGAAGGCACGCATAGGCCGCAGCCGTCGCACTTCTCCTCATCGATCCTGATGATCTTCCTCACGCGCTTCAATGGGCATGCACCTTCCCTCGGGCTACAAGGTCTGCAAGGCTGGTTGAGGCGAGCTGGTCGCGGAGTTCCTCATTCATGCGCCGCAACACTCCGCCGATGCGGCAACGGCTGTCGCAGATCGGCTTCTTGAGGAGGCACGTGGGAGGCTCCAGCCGGCCCTCGATGGCCTCGTACACGTCCAGGAGGGTTACCGCGTGCATGTCAGCCATGAAGCGGAAGCCTCCGTGAGAGCCACGAGCGGACTCGGTGATGCCCGCCTTCGTGAGCCGCTGCATGACTTTCGTCACGTGCGCTCGCGACGCGCTCAGCCGTTCAGCCAACTCAGTGGTCTGGATCCACTCGTCGGGTCGCTCAGCCAGGAGCATCGCGCCGTGAATGGCTAGGGACGCCGCATCTGAGATGGTGATGGCACTCATGACGCCCTCCTCTCTGGTCTCATTCAATCATTAGGTATATGTATACCTAATTAAGTAGATGGTGTCAAGGCTTCCCTCAGAATCTCTCTGGTGAGTGGGCAGAGTGGCCTGCCGAGTGACCGAGGAGTCTCAGTAGCGCCCGTGCTCAGTTACGAGCTCGATCACACGGCAGTAGTCCTGGAAGCTCACATCATCGGGTACTGAGTGGTCCGAGTGGTAGCAGTAGCCGCCGCCGGGCTTGAGCACGGCGAGCTTGGTGCGGATCTCTTCCTCAATCTCCGCCGGCTTCGTCATCTTGCGGACATCGATGCCACCCTCGAGCACCAGGTCGTGGCCGAACTCGCGCTTCAGAGTAAAGACGTCCATTCCCGCCTTCTGCTCCAGTGGCTGGAGGGCATCGACACCAGCCTCGATCAGGTCAGGGATCAGGGGCATGACGCCACCGCACGAGTGGAGCCAGGCGTACACCCCACGGTCATGACACCAGTCGCACATTCGCCTGTGGGCTGGCTTCACTACGTTGCGGTAGCTCCGCGGTGAGATGAGCGGCCCATTCACATAGCCGAGGTCGTCGGGCCACTGCACGCAGTCGAAGTGGTAGCCTCTATCCCAGATCATGGTGAGGAGCGCCATGTCAAGATCGAGCATGGTGTCGATCATGTCCTTGACCCATTCAGGGTCCTCCACGATCGCCATCATGACGCGCTCGGTGCCCACGAACCAGCTGTGGAGCACATCGAAGCCGAACCACGCCCCGGCGACGATCCAGCGGCCCTGGGCCCGCCATGAGTCCCAGTGCTTCTCGAGATTCGCCCAATTCACCCGGTCCTCGGAGGGTGTCATGCGCTCCTTCGCCTCGGCCCACGAGTCCCGATCGACCACGTGGAACTCCAAGAACTCGGGCACGGAGGCCCGGTGTTTCCAGTTGCGCTGGGTGACGCCCCACGGGGTCGTGTAGATCGTGTAGGCGTCCGTCTCCTCCACCACCCGGGTGGGGAAGCGGGGGCTGTTGTCGGTGCCCATGCCTGCCAGCAGGTCGAAGCCGAAGTAGGTGGCGGGGTCAACGCCCTCGGGCAGTCCCTCGCCCCGCCAGCGCTCGATGGTGGATCCCCAGAACACGTCCCGCATGGGCAGCCGGTCGGGCTCTTGGTGGCGGAACACGCGAAGGTAGCGCTCGTGGCTCGTCATGGCGTCGGCCATGGTCATCTCCTCAGCTTTCAGGGCCGAGCAACCTAGTGAGTCCTCAGGAAGTCCTCGACAGCTTCGGCAGTGGGCAGCGCGGGGATGGCGCCCTTCTGCGTCGTCGTGATGGCGCCCACAGCGTTCGCGTAGCGCGCGAGAGCCTCGATCTCGTCTTTGGGCAGAGCCTTGAGGGGAGTGCCCCGGTCGGCCTCGACGAGGTGATGCAGGATGGCGGCTACGAAGCCGTCGCCCGCTCCCGTGGTGTCCTTCGCGTTCACTCGGAACCCCGTGTGACTGATCTGCCGCTCCCCATCGGAGAGGGTGCAGCCATTGGCGCCGGCCGTAACGGCGACCAAGGCGATGCCCATGTCGTGCAGCTTACCGATGCCATCGGGCACATCGTCGGTGCCGAAGAGGAACTCCAACTCCTCTTCCGAGACCTTCACGAAGTCAGCGTGGGGCAATCCCGACAACATCCCCTCTCGCGCGGCATCGGGCGAGGGCCACAGCGGCAGTCGGAGGTTCGGGTCGTAGGAGATGATCGCCTCGACCTCCTTGGCGACCTCGATGGCTCGGAGGGTCGCCGAGCGTGATGGGTCCTGGATGAGGGTGATGGAGCCGTAGTGAAAGACCTTGCAGTCGCGGAGGATCTCCACTGGTAGCTCTTCCGGCGTGAGGAGCATATCGGCGCTGGGGTTCCGGAAGAAGCAGAAGTCTCGCTCCCCGTCGGGCGCGAGGGAGACGAAGGCCAAGCCTGTGCGCGCCTCCGTGTCGAACAGCATGTGGGATGTGTCAACGCCCGCCTCGCCGAAGCTGCGCGCCAGGAACCGGCCGAAGGGATCGTCCCCGACCTTGCCCAGGAAGGCGGCCGATGTCCCTAGCTTGGCGACCCCCACGGCGACGTTCGCGGGTGCCCCACCCGGCGCCTTCCGGAACCCTGGCGCATCCATCAGGTCTACGCCGCTCACGTCTGAGACGAAGTCGATGAGGGCCTCACCCAGGCACACCACTCGTGACATAGGACCCATCCTCACTCGAAGGTGTTAGGGCTCTCGTGGAGCCGGATTTCTCTTCGCCGTCTCTCTCGAGGCGCCTACTCGGTGACAACGGGTATGTGCACCACGGCGATCGAGAGCACCTCGCGGTCCACCCCCAGAGCGCCAATGTCAGCGCCCAGGGGGTCATGTTCGCACCAGCCGAACAGCAGCGCTTCGTCGTCGCGGGTTGTGTAGACATTGCCATGGAGGAAGCCCTGAGCCACGGCTCGCCTGAGGGTCTCTGGCGTTCGAGGCCCCCGCTGCGGGGGGGCGATGCCTGGGGGATACGAGGCGACGCTGCCTGGAGGAGGCGGAGCCTGTCCCACCAGGGCGGAGTAGACGTTGGCGAGGGTGGTGTCCGCAGTGGGCATGGCCATGACTGAGATGCCGTAGGTGGGGGAGAATCCGCCACCGCCGTCCACCCAGCCGGGGATCTTGGGCTCAGGCTCCTGCCCGGATTTCGGCCGAGCGGGCCCCATCGAGACGCTGACAGGTCGCCCGTTGGGGATGTCGCCGAGGGCGGTGGTCTGGTCACGGAAGGCGATGACGCAGCCTTGGAGGTCGAAGCCGAGTTGGTTTGTAAGGGTTCCGCCCAGGCGTCGCTGGCCGTCTACCCGGAGATCACCGGGCATACCCGCCTCGAGGATCACTGGCCCCCGAGCCGTGAACACCTGCTGATCCCACATCTGCACCGTGAGGTCCTCGACCTGGTCGCGTTCACCCGAGGCAACCTGGAACGGCGTATCGAGCCGCGCCTCCTCGGAGAAGCCGCCGGCCCATCCACCACCGCGCACTCGGGGCACCCGGGCCATCACTCTCTCGGTGCCGAAGGACACGTCGTAGGAGTGCTTCTTGGGGCTGAAGAGGGCGTAGTAGCCCTGGGCATGCCCTGCCCCCGTGGTCGCCTGGATCTCGAACAGCCCAGCGGCCCCGAGCTGCACTGCATTGCCCTTCAGCACGAACCCCAGGCCATAGGCGGCGACCGAGAAGACCACGACGATGGCTGGAGTGGTCACCCACGCCAGCTCCCGGCGGTCAAGCTTCTTGAGCACCAGGTAATTCACCGGCACGAGACAGACGATGTAGAACAGCAGGAAGAGGCTGATGATCTGGAATGAAGGCGGGTTGGGCCCGGTCTGCGTTGACAGCGCCGACGCCGCCTCCGCATCGGAGTGGTGCCCAACCAGGCCGGGTTGATACTGGCGGCCGTGCTTCAGGATGAAGGAGATGACGTCATCGGCGCCATCCCACTGGAGCACTGGCCTGCGGCCGAAGCTGAAGGCGGCCTGCCAGAGCATCCCCGTACCCAAGGTGGACGAGGAGAGCAAGGGGGTGCCATCCTGGCCAGCCCAGATGAACCCTCGCACGGGCTTACCATCCGTCACGACGGTGGGAGTCGCCTCCATGGTGCCGCCGAACTTCGTCGTGAGCCGGGGCAGCCCCTCAGGGAAGGTACGGGCGCCCGTCACGTCGACGGGGAGATAGGGCGCCAGGAATGACTCGGACACTCGGCGGTAATCCTCGCCGCCCGTGATGAGCAGCCGGCCTCCCGTGGAGACCCACTGGAGGATGGCGTCCTGCTGGGCGGGGCTCAGGGCTTCGGGAGAGAAGTCGGCCATGATGAGCAGATCGACGTCATCGAGACCCTTCCAGGAATCGGGCAGTTCAGAGGTCGTGGTCCAGCAGACGTATACGTCGGCCTTGCTGTAGGAGCCGCCGCCGGGGACGCCGGACACCCCGGCCCCACCCGCTGGCGCCGACATCCATGCTGTGGTGTCGATTGCCCGGATGAAGTTGAAGGGCGGCGTCGACTCGTTGCAGACGAGCACCAGCAGATCCGTCAGGGGCTCTGCCTCCGCGGGCACTGTCGTTTCAGATCGGCTTCCCCGGTCCGGCTCGAAACCCACAGAGAAGGTGTCGAGCATCGCCGTCGATCCGATGTGCGGGTACAGGTTGACCCGCTTGTGGGACTGGGCCGGCATTTCGACGCGCTGCGTGAAGCGGTAGGGCGCTCCACTCTCCCCAGGGATCTCCACGAAGGCTGTGCCCTGGACGCTCGTCTGGCCCTCATTGATGAGTTCGAGAACCACCTGGGTTGAGTGCATCTCGCGGTAGTGGCCCTCGTGGCCGAAAAGGACGTCTCCCACTCGGACCTGGCAGAGAGCCGGACCTGCCGCCACGAGGGCGACGGCCAGGGCCCAGTAGGCCGTGTCACGCGTTCCCCGCCGAGTCCTCCCGATTGGACGGCTACGCTCGGATCGCTTCAACGCTGCCTCCCGTGTGCAGACGGCCTGCCCCCAGCCCTGCTGCGGCGCACCCCTGTACGGTCTCGGATGTTCCCACATGCCGCTGATGGTCCCTCCTGGACTGCCCAGGTCTCCAGACGGTCCGTGGCCGATGGGGTCGCGCTGCCTGTGGCTCCTCGGCCTATGCAGCGCTTCCTTTCCGACCGCCACCGGCGCGCGGGGAGGTGGCATGGGCCGGACTGGGAATGCTGCAGGCATGGACCGTTATTTCTGCCGCTCCATTGTACTCGTTGCGGTACTCCTCGGGTGCGCCGCGGGGGCCCAGGAGGCCAACCTGGAGTGCTCCGTCGCCTCGCCCCGTTACCGCTCAGCCCTATACGCCACCATGATGACCCTGGAGGGGAGCTTCCGTGTGCGGCTCGCCTTGCCGGACGGGGTGGCAGCGGTGACCCTCGTGGGAGCCGTGACCGGACCCGGCGCCATCGAGGGGCCCCGCAAGACCCTCCACGGGGCTGCCTCGGGAGACTACCACCTGCCCTTCATCCTCAGGCAGTACGAGCCGGGCCTGATCGAGCTCCACGCCTGGGCCCTGGACGGAGAGACTGTCATCGCCGAGGGGAGCGCCTCGGTGCACGTGATGCCGAGGGCAGCCCATGAGGTCACTCTCGATGATCGCGGCGCATTGCTCGCCCAAGGGGTTCCCGTCTTTCCCATCGGCTATGCGGGGCCGATCCCGGAGCGCGCGGGTTCGCTGGCGGATGCCGGGTTCGGCTTGGTTATCGCCGACGATGTGGTGGGCCTTGACACCGGCCGTATGTGGGATCCTCGGGTGCTAGCCGTGGTGCCGGCCTCCAAGGATGTCGCCCGGCTTCAGGGCAATGCCTCGTCAGGCACCATCGGGGGATGGTTGGTGGGCCCGGACGGGACTGCAGCGGAACTGGCGAGTGCCGAGCCGTACCATCCCGTCCTCTGCCGCACCGCACGGGGCGAGGACGAAGGCGACATCGTCCTTCACGAACTCGACGGCGCCGAGCCTCTCGAGGCGGTAGCCAATCTCGTCGAGCGGATGGGCCAGGATCGCGGCGGGCGGCCCCACTGGGCTCTACTCCCCTCGCCCCAGGTTTTGCCGGGTGACCGGCTGGGAGCCCTGGCCATGGGATGCGCCATCGCGGGCGCTCGGGGGGTGGTCTTCAAGTCGGACGGGCTGAGTCCATCCGGCCTCGGGGCGGCTCTCGGCAACTGTCTGCCGCGCCTGAACATGCTGGCGCCGCTACTGATCGCCCCGTACGCGCCCCTCAGCTCGTGGGTCGAGGAGCGCGGCGTTGTGGCCGCCGTGAAGCGGGCGGGGTATGACGACTACCTGCTCCTAGCCAACCTGACGGATGAGCCGACAGTCGGGACCTGCCGCGGCCTGGGAGAAGCGGACGGCATCGACATCGAGACCGGGGAGTTCCTTCCCGGCGCGCCCGGGGGCGTGATGGCGGTGCCCCTCGATGCCTGGGCTGCACGAGTAGTGCAGCTCCGATTGCGAGATGAGGGAACCGATGAGTGAGCTAGCGATCCACGGAGGCCGGCCCCTTCGGGAGACTCCTTTCCCTGGACGCGGCGGCCTCTATGGGGAGGACGACCTGGCGGAGCTACGCCAGGTGATCGACCAAGGCAGCCTCTTCCGCTTCGATGGCCGCAAGGTGCGGGAGTTCGAGGAGGAGTTCGCGCGGCTCTATGGCGTCAAGCACGCGATCGCGTGCACGTCGGGCACTGCGGCGATCCACGTTGCCCTCATGGCCATTGAGCTTGAGCCTGGCGATGAGGTCATCGTGGCGCCGGTCACGGATGCCGGGGGGCTGATCCCTGTGGTCGCCCAGAACGCGATCCCCGTACCTGCGGATACTGCCCCGCGCCGGCTCTGCATGGATGCCGAGGGGGCCGCCGCGCGCCTATCCGACCGCACGCGGGCAATCGTGCCGGTGCACGTGGCGGGCGTCCCCGCCGACCTGGAGCCGCTAATGCGCCTAGCTTCCGCGAGCGGCGTGCCCCTTATCGAGGACTGCGCCCAAGCCCATCGGGCAATGTACCGCGGACGCTACGTGGGCACGATGGGGCGGATCGGATGTTTCTCCCTGCAGCAGAGCAAACAACTCGCCACGGGAGAGGGCGGCGTCTGCGTCACCAATGATGATGACCTCGGTGAGCGCATGCGCCTGTGTATGGACAAGGGCTGGGTCCGCGGTCCAGCGCTGCGTGCCTACCCGGTGATGGGTCTGAACTACCGCATGAACGAACTCACCGCCGCCGTGGCCCTCGCCCAACTCCGTGAGCTCGACGACCGCGTCGCCGCGCGCGTTCGCATTGGCGACGCCATCGGCCGCGGCCTGGAGAGCATCGCAGGGATCCTTCCCCCCACTCCGGGGGAGGGGGACCGCAACACCTACTGGTTCTATGGCATCCATGTCGACGACGGCGTGGGTGGCTTCTCC
>JAEAME010001827.1_pt1 | contig 13637 bp, 10 predicted proteins | sample 8958731 | NCBI WGS metagenome assembly JAEAME01 (sample SAMN16933194, study PRJNA681113) | bioreactor sludge metagenome | isolation source: anerobic bioreactor sludge (Control) | place: India:Bengaluru | collected 2018-10-24 | reverse complement strand
TTTCTACCGGATCCATAAATGTACTCGAGTCCATCGGCGGCGGTTTGGGGCCTCCTGGCGGCGGCATCTTGGGTTCATTCTCATTCCTCAGATCAGCCGGCCGGTTTACCTGTGATGAAATGCCAAGGTTCGTCGTGACTGCTCCTGGAAACAGTACTGATACCCCCACCCCCGTCCCCTGGAGGTCCGTGGCAATCGTTTCCATCATCCCGGTCACGGCATATTTCGAGGTGTTATAGACACAACACCCACCCACGGCACTCAAGCCGGCCGTGGATGAAGTGGAAACGATATGTCCGCCCTCACCGTGTTTCAATATTCTGGGTAGTATCGTCGTAATGCCGTTCACCACCCCACCGATATTCACCCCCAGGCCGTAATCCCAGTCTTTGTACGTCGTCGTCTGGATTGGGCCGCCGGCAGATACTCCGGCGTTGTTTATTAGGATATGTATTTTCCCAAATACTTTCTCCGCCTCGTCTGCTGCTCTGACGTAAGCTTCCCGGTCCGTGACATCCAGCTTGATGGGATGGACGGATAGTTTCCTGGCCTTGAAATAAACCATCGCTTCATCCAGGGCGTCTTGTCGCGCATCAACGATCACTACCTTCATACCGTTCGCTGCCAATACCTTGGCTATCCCCAATCCTATCCCGCTGGCGCCTCCGGTTATAAATGCTGTCTTTCCTTTTACATTCTCCATTACTTTTACCCTCCCTCATCGTCCAGGATGTTTAAAGGTATACCGCAGACACCTTCGCTGCATATCGCCTGTGCCGGCATCCTGATAGGAATATCATCTTTACGGATTCCCTTCCCGGGAATCCATTTATCGATCGGTTCTGTTTGGACGTATACAAAATCGCTGGTCATAAACACCGGGTTCCATTCCCCACCTAATACTATGATATTTATGCTCTCCGCCGTCAGCGGCCGACCGCCTGGCCCTGATGATTTCGCTTCCTTTATTATAGCTTCCGCCAGTTCTTTCTTGGTCTTATAACCATCATTCTTCAGGCCTTTTGCCACCAGCGGGTCCAATATAAATGTGGCACCGCCAAAACCAATACCCATCATGATTTGTGCCATCCGCTGCGGCGGGCCGACACTGAAACCTTGCATACTCCAACCCCGGAACAGGCTGATCGTATTTTCGTTTGCTTTAAAGCCTTTTTGAACATGGAAAGGTTCCCATGGTGAATTTTCCTGATTTTCTCCGCAGCATAAATTGTTATAGTTAAAGTTATTACCCGCACCACCGGTAAAATTTTCCGAAAGTACGATATCCCCAAAATTGATGCTCATTAAGGTACCAGCCCTACCGATGACTGAATTTGCTAAGTTGAAAGGGCTTAAAGCGCTGCTGCCGCAGTTCATGCCTATTTCATTACGGATCGGGCCGTTAACCAGTACCATGTGCGCCCACGAACCGGTCGAACTGGGTATTAATGCTCGCTGCGTTGCCGCCATTGCCAGTATTACCGGGAAATGTTCCGGCCGGGCGCCGGCCATGACCGCGTTCACCGCCACCTTCTCTACGTTATATTCCAGTTTTTCCTCGTGCGGCGTCACTGACATGCGCCCGATTACTTCTTGAGCGTCGTGGTCGGTGCCTGTCAGCATTTCGGCTACTCGTTCCTCGGTGGGGAGGATAATGGGTAGACCGTCCGTCCATCCATTCGTAATAAATGACCGCCTCAGGTTATCTTCAGTATCCGGTTCTAAAAGCCGCGGCCTCCGGGGCCTCTTTAAAGGCTTTGGTTGTTTTTCTTCTTCCGTCAGCGGTTTCGTCAGTGCATCGATCAACTCCTGCATCAACGGCTGTCCGGTGATAGGGTCTTCCCCTTCTACATATTTGCGGTGCGTTTCCCGGGAGACCCAGGCGGTGGGGTGAGGTGGGAAGCTGAAACGCAGTGCCATGCCGTGTATCTTACTGTCTCTTGCCATATAATTTGCGAAGTGGGCTGTAGCCATCGGAGCCGTGGGGATGCCGGCATCTTCCATGTTGCGGGCAAAATCGGCGAGACTCGCCGTACATCCGTCTCATGAACCTACACCAAAGATTACGGCATCGCCTGTTTGTTTGATCTCTTGCCAGAGTACCGGGTCATTAGCAAAGGTATTATTCCCTTTACTGCGGAAAACTGTCTTGATACCTGGTTTGTTACGGTTGAACCATGCCTGAACTTCTTCCATGAATTCTTTCGCCCCGGCAAAACCAGTTTCCACGATATATACCGTCTTTCCTTCGAGCGTAGGCAGCCTTTCTGCCATGTGCATTTCCTGTAAGGTTGTTTCCGGCTGGCCTAATGGATTCAACAAATCCATCATATCGTTTTCCGGTGATAGAGCTTTTCCGAATATCCCGCTAGGCTGCCCACGCGGGTCTAGCACTATAATCTTCTCCCTTTCCATCTACTCCCCTCCTGAATATAAACAAACGACAATATCAACGCGGCTATTATATGAGGATAGTCCAGAAATCACAAACTGAATTATGAGAGGACTGTATCCCTCTCCCTGCCCTCACTGGATACCCCGGGCTATTTTGTGGCGTCCGGATTCTTTTCCAATGAATCCGTCATTGCCTGTGTTAGCACATAGGTGGCTTGCAGATATTCCGTAGGACATAGGGGGAAGCATTCTTTACAGTCCCAACATTCTTTCGCGGCTATTTCCGGTATGAAACTGATTTCCCGTTTCGCTCCCCGGTCTACGAACGCCAGGGCATTTTTCTTCTTCACTTCATTGCAGTAACGGACGCATAAACCGCACAGGATGCAAAACATGGGTTCTTTTTCGAAACGGTCCTTGTCTGCTTTATACTCTTTTGCCAGTTCCAATAAGATAGGAGCATCTGGTGCATGAGAAAGCATCAATTCCAAAAGGGTTTTTCGGATATTGTCGATGTTTTCTGATCGTGTCCTTACCACCATGTTGTTTTCTACCGGACAGGAACAAGCGGTATCCAGGGTTGTTCTGCCTCTTTCTTCGATTTCAACGGTACAGATACGGCAGGCAGTATACGGCTTCAACTTCTCATGGTGGCAAAGAGTCGGGATATTTATTCCGGCATTTTTCGCCGCTTCAAAGATAGTCATTCCCTCTGTGGCTTTGACTGTTTTATTATCGATTGTCAGGGTTATTTCGTTCATCCTGGTTTACCTTGTTCCCTGCTCTATCTCTATCATGTTTGCTGTATTACTCTGTTAGGCTACTGGACTTGGCAATTTACATACCCCTGCTGGGCATTCTTTTTTATCAATATGTGCTTCGAATTCTTCCCGGAAATTCTTTAAAGCACTGGATAATGTATTTGAGGCTCCTTTCCCCAGGGCGCATAAGGCTGCCGATTTCTGCACTTTCGCTATTGCTTCCAGTAACTCCAGGTCGGATTTCTTTCCCTTACCTTCAATGATCCGGTTCATGATCTTTATCATTTGCCGCAGGCCTTCCCGGCACGGGGTGCACTTTCCGCAGGATTCATTGGATAGAAACATCAGAAAGAACTTAACCATGTCTACAATACATGTACTGTCATCAATGACAATCAAACCGGGTCCCAGCGTCAAACCCGCTTTTGTTAATTCATCGAAATCCACTTTAATGTCCAGCTGGTTTTCCGGTATGAAGCCCCCCATCGGCCCCCCCACCTGAAGGGCTTTAAATTTTCGCCCTTCCCTCGGCCCGCCGCCGATGTCGTAGACTATCTTGCGGAAGGGCATTCCCATTGGCGCTTCCACAATTCCGCTGTTCCTGATTGCCCCGGAAAGGGAGAAACTCCTCGTACCTTTACTTCTTTCCGTGCCTGTCTTGATATATTCATCGGCACCCCGGTTTAAAATGAACGGGATATTCGCCCAGGTTTGCAGATTATTCAGATCGGTCGGTTTTGCCCAAAGTCCGTGTTCCGTGGCATGATCGTACTTCGCTATGGGCTCGCCGACTCTTCCTTCCATTGAAGCCATTAAAGCGGTGGATTCCCCGCAAACATAATTCCCGCCGTCTATAGTCACTTTTACCGTGAAATCCAGTCCCGAACCCAGGATATTTTTACCCAACAGTCCGTATTCTTCCGCTTGCTTTATCGCCATCTCCGTATTATGCACTGTTAAAGGAAACTCATCGCCTACGAAGATGAAGCCTTCATTGGCCTTCATCGCGAAGGCGCCGATCAACATCCCTTCCAGGATGCTGTGCGGGTTGCCTTCCATCATGCGGCGATCTACGAAGGCTCCTGGGTCGCCCTCATGGCAGTTGCAAATGATGTATTTGGTCTCTGCCTCTGCTTTTAAACAGGCTTCCCATTTTCTTCCCGCGGCAAAGCCATTTCCACTACGTCCCCGGATGTTTGATTTCTTAACTTCCTCAATTACCTGCTCCGGCGTCATTTTCTGCAACACTTTTGTCAGTGCCGTATAACCCCCTATTGCCAGGTAATCTTCGATATTTACGGGAATTATTTTATTATTGTCACCCCCGATAAAACGGGTCTGATTCTTGTAGAACGGGATATCATCCTCGCAGGTAATTTTCTGCCCTGTAACCGGGTCGGTATACAGGAGGCGTTCCACAATTTGGTTGTGATTGACACCGTTCACGATTTCCGGGACATCATCGATCGTTACCTTTACATAGCACGTCTTATCAGGGAAAATTACGGCAATCGGCCCCTGTTCGCAAAAACCCTGGCAGCCGGTTTCTCTGACGTTTATTTTGGCTTGTAGTTTTTGCTTCTCTAACTCGCCTTTAAAAGCCTTGGCTAAACCCGGTTTTCCCTGGTTATGGCAGCCGGTACCATTGCAAATAGCAATGCAGGGATTATTCCGGTCTTTATCTGACAGGATTTTCTTACGTAATTCTTCCAGATCGCTTACTGAATTTAATTTGGGCACAAGCTATCCTTTATTGCTTTTCTCAATTATTTCTCCGGCTTGCTCAGGTTCGATATTAGCGTGATATTCGCCATCTATCACCATCACCGGGCCTGCAGAACAACATCCCATACAGGTTGTTGTTTTCAAGCTGTACTTCATGTCTTGGTCAGTTTCTCCCGGTGATATGCCGGTAGTTTTTTCTACAACATCGATGATTCGTTGCGCTCCCCTGACATGGCATGATGAACCATTGCAGACGTGGATTTCATGTTGTCCTGGTGGTATCAGGCTAAACGTCTTGTGAAAAGTGGCCGTATTCATTACTCTGCTCAAAGGCAGCTTCAACCGCTCACTGACCTTTTCCAGGACTTCTTTCGGCAGCCAGTGATTTTCACTCTGGATATCCAGTAAAATCTGTATCAGGGCACTTTCCTTACCCTCATATTTATCGATGATCCGGTCTACCTTTTTTTTGTCCATGAATGATATCCTGAAATTTTTCGCTTATTTTCCTATCAATGCCGCTTTAAAACGCTTTTCTCTTTCATCGAACTTGGTTAATCTTTTTTTCGATGACAACATCAGGTATTGTGCTACTTCCCTCGCATCGATACCCAGTATCGCTGCGAGTTCTTCGTTCGTATAATCTTTCTCTTCGAGCAGCAGCAGGATTTGTTTCAACAATAGTTTATCGCTGACCGCTTCTTTGAAGATTCGGTTTACCTCATCGGTATTAAAATAAGCATCATACTCTTCCCTGGTATTGAAATGAGCCCTCATTCTTTCCCTTTCCACCAGCCTGACATATGGTACGATACTGATGGCCGCCTTAAGTTTAAGTCTGAGCTTATTTTCTTCTCTGGCTTCGTTAGTTGCCAGCGGGCCGATCCCCTGTATCTGTTTCGAAAAATCAGTGACTACTTCCGCAAACCTTATCCCTTGTGCTGCCGATACCCATTCCAGCCTTAACCTGTCCGTATTCACACCGCACTGCTTTAGCAATTTTTTCGTGATGTTCATCATACTTACTGCATGATGGTTGCCTTCGGTCAGGTAATGGCATTCCCCCAGCCAACAGCCGCCGACAAAAACTCCGTCTACACCATTGGCAAAAGCACGCAAGATGAAAGACGGGTCGATTCTCCCGGTGCACATGACCCGGACTATTTTCATATAGGGTGGATACTGCAGCCTGGAAACTCCAGCTAAATCAGCGGCAGAGTATGCTCACCAGTTGCATAAAAAGCCAAGCAGTCTTGGTCTGAAATCAAAATCAGCCAACTTTATCTCCTCAGGTATATCCCCATTTCTTGTTTTACCATATTCTAAACCTTTGCCGCTATTTGTACCGTTTCCGGGACTTCGGCATCGATCTGTGCCATTATCTCTTCATCATTAAAATGTTTCAGCGAAATTGCTCCTGTCGGGCATTTCGAGTTGCACAAACCATCCCCTTTACATAGCACCGGATTTACTTTTGCCTTCTTCCCCTGAGGGATTTCGACAAATTCTATTGCCCCGTATTTACATACGGAAATACAAGCCCCACACGTCAGGCACTTATTCTCATCCACTTCACAGATGGCCCCGGTTGCCGTTACTGAGTCATGGGATAAGATTCCCGCCGCCCTCCCCGCTGCCCCATATGCCTGGCTGATTGTCTCGGTGAGATGTTTTGGATAATGCGCCGTACCGCACAGGAATACCCCATCAGCGGCAAAATCTACCGGCCGCAGTTTTACATGTGCTTCCTGGAAGAAACCATCCAGGCTTAACGGCACCTTGAATAACCGGGCTGTCTCCGCATTCCCTTCCAGCGGTACCACTGCTGCCGCTAAAGCCAGGATATCGGCATCCAGGGCAATTATTTTATTTAGTATCGGATCTGTTACCGTCACCCGCAGGACTTGCTTACCGCTTTCTCCCTGGGCTGGCTCTACTATCGGTTTATCCTCAGGCGTATAACGGATGAACCTGACTTCCTTATCTGCCGCTTCCCGGTAATAGTCTTCTTTAAAACCGTATGTTCTTATGTCCCGGAAAAGGATATATATCTCTGTCTCCGGTTTCTTTTCTTTCAGTTTCAAGGCTTCTTTAACTGAGTGTCCGCAGCATACCCGGCTGCAGTAATTGCGGTCGGTTTGGCGGCAGCCTACACATTGGATCATCACTACACTTTCCGCTGCTGCTACTTTTTCGTCCCCTCTGGCAATCTTTTCCTCAAGTTCTACCAGCGTTAAAACCCGTTCATCTTTTCCATAAAGGTATTCGCTCGGTTTATACTCTTCAGCCCCCGTAGCAATGATGGTGATGCCGTGATGCAGTTCTTTCTTTTGTCCTTTTGTAGTGATATAAGTTATAAAATTACCTACATATCCAGTGGCATCGGTTATCGTTGCATTCGTATATACATGGATATATGGATGTTTATATACCCGCCGCACCGTGTCATCCAGGTATTGTTGTACATCCAACCCTTCCAGGGTATAGTATAGCTTCCGCGCCATACCACCCAGGTCCTTATCCTTCTCAACCAGGTATACTTCAAATCCCTGGTTAGCCAGGCTTAGAGCACTGGTCATCCCCGCCACTCCACCACCAACCACCAGTCCCCGTTTGTCTACTGGCAACTGGAATTCAACTAGCGGTTCCAGTAAGGCGGTACGGGCCACGGACATCTGGATGATATTCTTGGCTTTCCGTGTAGCTTCCTCTTTTTCCCGTGAATGCACCCAGGAACAGTGTTCCCGGATATTAGCAAATTCAAAATAGTACTGGTTGATTCCCCCTTCACGTACTGTATCCCTGAATAAAGGCTCATGCGTTCTGGGGGTACATGCTGCTACTACCACCCGGTTCAATCCCTTTTCCCGGATAGCATCCGATATCTGGCGGGCATTATCCGTTGAGCAGGCAAACAGGCTTTCCTGGGCATGGACTACATTCGGTAGCGATTTTGCGAATTCTACTACTGAAGGTACGTCCACTACCCGGCCGATGTTAGCTCCGCAGTGACACACGAACACTCCTATCTTCGGTTGCTCTTTTGCGGCATCTCTCTCGGTAGGATACACTCTTTCTTTGTTCAGCTTGCCTCGGCGGTACACCAGTAATTGTCCGCAAAGCGCCGCTGCCCCGCTGGCAGTCATCACCGATTCCGGTATATCGATCGGCCCCTGGAATGCCCCGCTAACATATATCCCTGTCCGCGATGTTTCGATAGGATTGGTCGGACTAATTTTACAGAATTCATGAGCATTGAGTTCGATGCCGAATTTTTTTGCTAATTCCTGGACGTCTTGCGGTGGATTCAGTCCCACTGACAACACTACCATTTCGAATTCTTCTTCTTTTACTCCGCTGTCAGTCGTCGCATACCTGATAGTTACATTTCTGGTCTCCGGGATTTCTTTCCCCACTGATACGTAGCTCCGTATGAAACGTACCCCGGGTAGATTCTCCGTTCTCTGGTAATACCGTTCAAAATCTTTACCGAAAGCTCGCACGTCATTATGGAAAATCACGGCTTCGATATCAGCTTCATGGTCTTTGGCCAGGATTACTTGTTTCTGCGTGTAAGTACAGCATACTGCGGAACAATAACTGTTCCCGCCTTCTAGTACCTGTCTTGAACCCACGCACTGTATCCAGGCAATTTTCTTGGGATGTTTACCGTCGGACGGCCTCCTTATCTCACCTTCATATGGGCCGGTGGAACACAGTATCCTTTCAAAATCCAGGCTCGTTACCACATTCGCCATCACTCCGTACCCGAAATCATGCCTTAATACCGGGTCAAATGTCTCATACCCGGGTGAAAGTATCACTGCCCCTACCTCGATTTCCTTTCTTTCCGGTTTTTGGGTCAGGTCAATGGCACTGTTCTTACAAACGCCCTGGCAAATCGTGCATTTTTCATCTTTCAGGAACAGGCAGTGTTCTGCATCGATATATGGAATCAACGGTACTGCCTGTGAGAAATAAATATGACTGCATTTTGCCTGCGACAGATTCTGATTGTATTGGTTCGGTATCTTGACCGGGCAGTACTCCGTACATGTCGTACAACCCCGGCATTTTTCACTATCGATAAATCTCGGTTTTGTTAACAGTGATACGCGGAAATCTCCCGCTTCTCCCTCTATCCGGTCGACCTCGGTAAAGGTCATTATGGTGATGTTGGGATGCCGGTTGCATTCGATAAATTTCGGCGATTCAATACACATCGAACAATCATTGGTAGGAAATGTCTTATCCATCTGCGACATCTTACCGCCAATCGCCGGAGATTTGTCTATCAAATAGACTTTAAAACCGTTGTTCGCCAGGTCCAGGGCTGCTTGGATGCCGCTTATTCCTGCCCCGACGATCAGTACATCACCGGTATTATTGTCCACCGGGTTATCGGTTAATTGTCCTTCATCCCTTTCTTCTTCCACTAACTCTCTTCCTTAAGATTATCAAATTAGCTGAGGTTTTATACCACCTTTTTTCTGGGGGTTCGCAGGATCCTTTCCGGATGTGCATATACAAAGAACCGGTCATCTCTTACGTATCCTACCAGGGCTATTCCCAAATCTTTCGCCAGGTCTATTGCCCTGTTCGTCGGTGATGTCCTTGATATGATTATCGGTATATTCATCATCGCTGCTTTTATCAACATCTCCGTCGTCACACGGCCGGTACTCAAAAGTATGCCTTCTTTTATCTCTAGCTTACGCAGCAGGTATTCACCCTGTACTTTGTCGATCGTATTGTGCCGGCCGATGTCTTCCGCCAGGATATATATCTTTTCTTTATCCGCTAATGCTGAGCCGTGCACTCCCCCGCTGATATGATAAATTTCCATCTGGCTTTGCAGTTTATTCATTAATCGAAAAATTGTTTCTGTTTCGATTACCAGATTGGATTGTACTTTGCTCGCTCCGGTCTTAAACAATATTCCGCCGCCGCAACCGGAAGTTAAGGTTCGTTTAATAGGGAACTTAAAATCTGTTTTCGTTAATATGATATTCGCCGTGGCATTTACATCATCAATAGCCATACTGGCGATATCGGCAAGTTTTGTAATGATACCCTGGGCATAAAGAAAACCTACCGCCAGGCAATCCAGTTTCGCCGGCGTGCAAAGAATCGAGACCAGTTCCTGGCCGTTTATCTTTAGAGTAAAATCAGCTTCCGTCGGTACCTGGACCGAAGTCTTGTTCCACTCCCCGGAACTATAACGTTCACAATTTATTTCCGGGGTGGCACCTCTTGTTTCTACAATTTCGGGATATTCCTGCATCGTCTCCACTTATTCTGTTGTTGTCTAAATTTCCGGTATCCGCGAATCTATATTACATCCTGTATGATCTCAGTGATATCTTTGATTTCAATATTTTCGCTGGCCCCCAAAGTCAACCGGCTGTCTTCAAAGTTGATAATACAGTACGGACATGCCGTTATTAATAACTCCGCTTGTGTATCCAGTGCCTGCTGCATTCGCAAATCGGAGAATCGCTCTCCTTTCTTACGGTCCATCCAGATGCCGCCCCCACCACCGCCACAGCAGAAACTTGATTCCCTCATATTCGGCATTTCCTTCAAGGTCAACCCGGGTACTGTTTGCAAGATTTCTCTGGGTTCATCGAAGATCCCATTGTGACGGCCCAGGTAACATGGGTCATGATAAGTGGCTTGTTTCTTGAGCTCTCCGATTATTTTCAATCGTCCTTGCCGGATCAACTCTGCGATAAATTGCGTCATGTGGATAACTTCGAAATTCACCTTGAATTGGGCATATTCATTTTTAAAGGTATGATAACAGTGTGGTGAAGATACCAGGATTTTGTTTACACCAGCATCAATAAAATTCTTGATATTTTCCCGGGCTAACCTTTTAAATAACTCGGCATCACCTGTTTTGCGGATGCTTTCTCCGCAGCAATTTTCTTGTGTTCCCAGTATTCCGAAGTCAACTCCGGCTTTATTTAGTACATTTACTGTGGCAGCAGCGACCTTTTTCATTCGGGCATCGTAGCTGAGATAACAACCCGGGAAATATAGTATTTCCATCCCTTCGGTGAATTGCTTGACATTTAAACCGTTAGCCCAGTCTGCCCGCTTTTCTCTTTTTTCTCCCAGGGGATTGCCTTCCGCCCCCAGGCTGGCAGCCACGGTGTGTATGGAATCCGGGACTACTCCATACTCCGCGGCGATGCGGCGTATCGCTACTCCTACCTCGATCTGCTTGACTCCTCTCGGGCAATTCAGGGGACAATTTCCACAGGTAGTACAGCGCCAGATGTCCTCTCCTTCTATTTCCGGTAGTCCAAAGGTAGCTTGCCTGACGATGTTCCGTATACTGAACTGCTTCAAGTGGTTCCATGGACATACGGTATCGCATCGGCCGCATTGATAACAATATTTAAATGCTTCGCCGCCGGCCTGCTTGATGGCATCGATCGCTTCTTTGAAAGGTGATACTGTTTCCATTTATTGCTCTTCGCTTTTTATAAACCTGATAAACATTACCAATTAGCCATGGCCATCATCATAACACAGATTACTTCGACATCTTCGACAGAGCATCTTTTACTTTCTTCATTCCGTGTTTCTTGATTAATGACTCCAGTCCGATTTCCATTTCCAGGGTCTTCTGCGGTACCGGTAATTCCCCCTCTTCCTTTTCGTCGACTACTTCACGCTCTTCATATGTCAGGCAGCCCGGCTCACATACCTGTACACACATCGGTTTTTCTAAAGGTGGATCGCTTTCACACAGGTCGCACTTTAAAGGCAGTCCGGAATCTGGTTCTTTAAAAATATCCCGGGATGGGCAGGAAGCTCCGCAAAAAGTACATATACTGTATTCTTTTCCGGCAATCGTATGTACCTGCCGTCCGTTACAGCGTGCTTGGGTGTATTCACTGGCATATACCGGTACATATTCATCCATCAACTCATTCCGGAAGACGTGTATACGTGCCCGTCCCGGATTGGTGATGCTGTATCTCGGTGTGGCATGAAACGCCGAACAGGCCACTTCGCAGGACCGGCATCCTGTACATTTATCAGTATTTATTTTGATGATTTTCTCTTTCTTTATCATGCGGAAGCCCCTTCACTTCCCAGAATTATTTTGTTTGGTATACAGGTTTTTAACTCTTTGTTAAAATACCCGTCTCTTCAAATTCTTTCCTTACAAAGCTCAACCCCAGCTTGTCCAAAGTCTCAGCTTTCGGAATCCCCTCTTCATTCCATCCCCGGTAAGTATAATAGTCACTTAGCAGTTTCTGTTCCACTTCCTCGTTGCGCACCGCCCAGTGATCTTCTGGCGGTCTTTCGTCCTTTCTCCTCATCCCCCTTCTTACATTGATCGCTCGCACCAGGTTCCTGTTTCTCTGGCCGATATCCCATAACTGTTGTTTATCCATCGGGATACCGGTTGCGGCGGTGATTATTTCTGGTTCATTATTGATATGATAGGCCACTTTACCGCCGAACTGGCCCCGGAAGGATGATAGGAAAGCACATAACCCCGTGGCATCGTCGATATAATGCATCAGTTCGTTCCATTCGGTAATCGTGCTGGCCATCTCGTTGGTGATCTGGTCGCGTTTCACCCACTGCAGAAAATACTGTTTGAATTTTTCGTCCGGGACCGCTATCCATTCGTTAACGAAAGCTTCTCTTTCTTCCGGCTTGGGGAACGGGTCCTGGGGGAATGAACCCTCGATCTGTGTAATGCCCATTTTTTCTCCGGTAGCAATCATCAGGAAATAAGCCGGATTAACTTTTCCTAATTTTATAGGGATCTGTTCAAATTTCTTGGTCGTGTTGTGATCAAATTGTTCGGCCCCTTTTCCGATCCTGCGGGCAGCCCAGTAAACACCGTCTGCCAGGATATCTCCGATTCCTTCACGGCGCACTATCTTGTCCAACAGGTAATGAAATCTTCCCCTTATATCTGCCGGCATTCCGGGGAAATCAGCGTCCGTGAGAATTCCTGCTTCCAGCAATTCCAGGGCAAAAGCAATGATCTGCGGCGTGGAATAGGCATCAACCCCATATTCTTCTGCGATGGGCAAAATCTCGTAGCTGAAATCCAGTTCCTGGAAAGACGCCATGTGGAAAGTATCCTTAGCATAACACTTATAAGAAAAACGCTTACCGTCCGGCAGTCGTATTACGTTATGACAAATTTTAGGACAATTGAAACAACCGGTTTGCCGGTCCATATTATCAAATTTCAGGCGGCGCCACCGCTCCTCCAACTCCGGGCTCCAGAATCCTTTTCTCCTTGTCCGGGCATTCCCCCAGGCGAAGTTGTTATGGTGGAAGCTGTCATCTTCATCCGTCGCCATCCAGTCGCCGAGTTGTTCGCGGTGCTTTGCCATCTGTACATATTCAGCCGAATGCCCTCTTTCCCGGGCTAATGCTTCAGTTTCTTCATGTTTAAACATGATGGTCTTCCGGGCTTCCAGGCAAAGATTGAACAACTCTTCGGGCTTGGCCACATAAATATCTTTGGTCCCATGAACGGCGATTGCTTTTAGTCCTTTATCACCCATGATCGCTCCCGCGCCGCCCCTCGCCGCACTGGCATCACTGTGGTCAATGGATGCTGTAAAAACACGGTGTTCGCCCGCCATGCCGATTGCCGCAATTTGAGCTTTTTCCTGGCCTAGCTCTGCCCGGATAAGGTCGGCGGTTTCGCGGGTTCCTTTTCCGGCCAGGTGTCGGGCGTCCCGAATCTCAACCTTATCATTGTCTATC
>JAEAME010001826.1_pt1 | contig 13645 bp, 13 predicted proteins | sample 8958731 | NCBI WGS metagenome assembly JAEAME01 (sample SAMN16933194, study PRJNA681113) | bioreactor sludge metagenome | isolation source: anerobic bioreactor sludge (Control) | place: India:Bengaluru | collected 2018-10-24 | reverse complement strand
GACGGATATTGCCCGGCCAATCATACGCCATCAAAAACTTCATCGCATCACTGGCGATCCGCTTTAGCGGAAGCCGCTGGTCCGAGCAATATTTCCTGGTAAAGTGAATCACCAGTTCCGGGATGTCTTCGCACCTCTCTCTCAACGGCGGAACCCTGATGGGGATAACATTAAGCCTGTAATAGAGGTCCTCCCGGAAACTGCCGTTGGAGACGGATTCAAGCAGGTCGGCGTTTGTTGCCGCAAGAATCCTTACGTCCACCCTGATGGTTGCCGTGCTACCGACCTTTTCGAATTCGCGCTCCTGGAGCACACGAAGCAGTTTCACCTGCAGGTCCATGGGCATGTTCGATATCTCGTCCAGGAACAGCGTTCCATGGTTTGCCTGCTCGAACCTCCCGATCCGGTGCTGGAGTGCGTTTGTGAATGCTCCCTTTACGTGGCCGAAAAGCTCATCCTCGAGAAGGTTGGATGGGATCGCTCCGCAGTTCACCGACACCATGGGGTGGTCCTTGCGCGGTCCGCTGTAATGAATCGCCCGCGCAATCAATTCCTTGCCGGTTCCGGTTTCGCCCTGGATCAGGACAGTGCTGGTCTTGTTTGCAACCGCTCCGATGAGTCGATATATGTTCTGCATCGGTGCGCTGCTGCCTTTCAAATTTGAAAAATGATACCTGGTCTGCAGTTCGCCGCGCAGCAGCTGATTTTCGGATTTAATCTGCTGATTCTCGATCCCCTTTTCCACGCGCATTACCAACTCTTCCAGCTGAAAGGGCTTTTCGAGGTAATCATAGGCGCCTCTGCGTGTCGCTTCCACAGCGGACCGAATGCTTCCATCTCCGGTCATGATGATGACAATGGTTTCAGGAAAAAGAGTAAGTGCCTCTTCGAGAATGGCGTCTCCGGTTATACCGGGCATCCGGAGATCCGTTATGATAACGTTGTAAGGGGACTGGCGCAGCATCGAAAGAGCCGTCCTCCCGTCCGCTGCCTCGTCAACCGCGAAGTTAGCGCCTTCCAGCGCACTCCGCACGACTTCCCGCATATAATCCTCATCATCAACGACAAGGATCTTCACGTCCTGTTTTTGTTCCATTTTTCTCTCAAAGGAAAGTGTTTAAATGACAGCATAGACAACAATAGAAATACAGCGAGCTACTGGAATTTATATATCTCATATTATTCATATTTGTCAACAGAGTTTTGTCAAAAATTTGGCAGCCGACAATTGACAGCCTGCCTCCGGCAGTTTTTGGTTTCACGGCTTGTGTCTAGCAAGTCAAGGCTATGATGGATTTTCTGTCAACAATTTGACTTCTGACGCGCTCAAATCCATTTGCCTCACTTTTTATGATGCGGCAACTTTTTAGTAAACCACTGAATAATAATGACTTAAATTAAAACTGCCTGATCCTTTAACCGCGTGGCATAGGGATTGCAATTCCTATGGACAGGATTCCGTCTGGAATCCTCGGCTGGTGGCGGTCTGAATGACCATATAAAAGAGGAAGAACCATGGGGCAGGAAACCGGTATCATCGGGAGTCAAAGCGGGGCGATGCTATGCCATCCATGCCTGGAGGATGGCGCCGGGGGTAATGGCGAAAGCCTGCTTTTGCAGGCTTTCGAAATGTTTACTCAGGCCTCCTCTTCTCTTGAATCTGCATTCAGCCAACTTCAGGCTCGTGTTGACCGGCTGACACGGGAGTTGGAAGCCAAAAACATCGAGCTGGAATGCAGTCTCAGGGAAAAGGAGGACGCCCAGAGCTATCTAAAAACTATCCTGGAAAGGCTCCCGTGTGGCGTTTTTGTCCTCGATGGAGAGGGGAGCCTGACGCTTTGCAATCCGATGGCCTCGACGGTTTTTGAACAGTCGCATACTGAACTGTCAGATAGCGGCCCGAAGGCTTTTCTCAACTCTGAGATGAGAAACCATCTTAGCGCTTCGGTTGCGGACAGCGGGGGTAAACAAGAAGTTGAGATATCCATTCAAAACAACTATGAAAAAAGGATACTTGCCACTTCAGGCGCTCCTCTGGCCGACGCATGCGGCAGACCACTCGGCACATTGCATATCATACGGGATGTCACGGAAGTCAAAGCTTTGCAGGAACAAAACAAGCGCACGGAACGGCTGTCGGCAATGGGAGAAATGGCGATAGAACTGGCGCATGAGATCAGAAATCCATTGGGAAGCATAGAGCTGTTCGCCTCACTTCTGGTCCAGGAATTGTCCGGCGATTCGAAACGCTGGGCTGAGAACATCAGAATCGGGATTCGGTCGTTGAATACGATCGTTTCGAATATGCTTCATTTCGCCAATCCACTCTCCCCCGCTTTTTGCACTGTAAACCTGCACCACATTATCAGGGAGATTCTTGGTTTTGCGGATCCCATCATGCGCCAGCGGGATGTTGAGGTAATACCGTCTCTTACGGCGGACAATCCGTTGATCGTTGCGGATCCTGAATTGATCAAGCAAATGCTTCTGAACCTGATTTTCAACGCAATGAAAGCCATGCCGTCCAGGGGATCTCTCATGATTGACACGTATCCGGTGGATATACGGGGCGGAGATCATCCGTCTCGCGGCCTGGAATTGCAGATCCGCGATACGGGAATCGGCATACCGCCGGAAAACCTGGAGCGCATATTTGATCCGTTTTTTACGACTAACGGAAGAGGAACCGGACTGGGCCTCTCGGTCGTTCACCAGATAGTCGAGAGACACTCCGGATGCATCAGCGTGAAAAGCGAGGTGAACCGGGGCACCACCTTCACCATAGCCTTTAAAAACGCACCGGGAAAGGGATAGACCATGCAGGAAGAGATTCTGGTTGTGGATGATGAACCGCAGATGCTTATCGCGATCAACGAGACTCTCCGGCGGCGCGGCTACTCCGTTTCGACAGCAGGAAGCGGCATGGAAGCCCTGCGAAGACTGAGAGATAAGTATTATCAGCTAGTAATTACGGACCTGCGAATGCCGGAGGTAAGCGGGCTTGAATTGCTCCGCAAAGTTAAAAACCTGGCTCCGCAAACCCCCGTAATCCTGCTCACCGCTTACGGTACCGTGCAAAATGCGGTTGAAGCCATGAAGGATGGGGCATACGACTATCTGTTGAAGCCATTCTCCTCGGAATCGCTGGAAAACGTTGTCCGGCGAGCCTTGGATTCAACGCCAAGAAAAAACGAAAAGGCTTCCCACGAAATCGTCACACAAGATCGCGGATTTTCCCGGACGCTCGAAATGGCTGCTCAAGCCGCGGGCAGCAACGCCACTGTCCTGATTGAAGCCGAAAGCGGGACAGGCAAGGAGCTTTTAGCGCGCATGATCCATATGAAAAGCCCGAGATATTTGAGCCCCTTCGTGGCAGTCAATTGCGCGGCCCTGCCGGAGAATTTGCTGGAAAGCGAGCTGTTTGGTTTTGAGAAAGGAGCTTTTACTGGAGCAAGCGCCTCAAAACCCGGAAAGTTTGAACTCGCAAACAACGGAACGCTGCTGCTGGACGAAATAGGCGAAATGGCTCCAATACTTCAGGCAAAGCTTCTGCGGGTGCTTCAGGAAAGGGAGGTCGATCGAATTGGAGGCAGGGATCCGGTTGAAATCGACGTTCGAATCATCGCGACGACCAATAAAGACCTGCAATCACTGGTTCGCGGCGACAGTTTCAGGGAGGATCTGTACTACAGGTTGAATGTGGTACGCCTTGTTATTCCGCCGCTTCGAGAAAGACCCGCGGATATTCCGCTGCTCGTGGATTTCTTTTGCCGGCGCTATGGAAAGGATCTGGGACGAACGGAGATCCGTTTGAGCGATGAAGCTCTGGAAAAGCTTATGCGCCATGATTGGCCCGGAAACGCGCGCGAGCTCGAGAATGTGATTCAGCGCGCCGTGACTCTTTGCCGGGATTCAGCCATTCATCCGGGAGATCTGATGATTTTGGAAACATCCTCGCCTCTCCCTATGGCGTATCCAGAGCCCGCACCTGCAGAATTCGGCCTTTCCGCCGGAGTTACCATGCGCGAAATGGAGCGACGGCTCATCTGTCGAACACTTAAAGACACAGGCGGAAACAGAACGCGGGCTGCCAAGTGCCTGGGGATCAGTCTGCGCACTCTGCGGAATAAACTGAATGAATTCGGGCTTCAGGACAGGCAGGCAAAATCTGCCCACTCCCAGGCTTCTCTATGACGCGGTGACCGGCAAAGAGGGTCAGGATATGGAGAACGCCAAAAGCATTTCAATATATAAAGCCATTAAAATCAAGTGCATGCAGGTTTTTGGGCTCGTTGTTTTATCAATCGGTTCAATTGGGCACGGGACTGGCATGCGATTTGCTTTTTCATTTGGAACTCCTTAAGCCGGAATGGCTTGGAGAAAAAGGTATGAAACTGGATCTCTTTCAAAATCAAACTATTAGCGCTATGGAAGCCTATATGACAAGGCTTTCGCAGCGTCAGCAAATTGTCGCTTCCAACCTCGCCAACATCGACACTCCGGGATTTAAAACTAAGGATGTCTCTTTTCATGCCACGATGCACGAATTGCTGTCGCAGGACGCCGTCAATCTGCAATCCACACGCCCAGAGCATAATACGGGCACAATCCAGGTATTCCCACAGGCCCAGGTCTTCGAGGTACAGGGCTTGACCTCCGGGGAAGATCAGAACAACGTGGATCTTGATAAAGAAATGCTGAAACTCAGTCAAACCTCTTTCGCTTACTCACTTATTACACAGATGATTCGAGGCAAATTCGGCATGATCGCCACCAGCATCAACGAGGGGAAAGTCTAATGAGCCTAATGACCGCAATTGAAGTCGGCGCTTCCGGACTCACAGCGCAGCGCAGGAGACTGGAGGTCCTGATCAGCAACCTCGTGAACGCCAATACGACCAAGCCGGCCGGAGCGGAACCCCATCGCCGCAAAGACGTTCTTTTCACGGCAACCAGTCCGGAAATGTCCTTTGATGCCGCTTTGGGGGACGCGGTCCAGGGTGTTGAGATTTCAAAAGTTGTAACGGACACCAGAGAGCCGATCAAACGTCATGAACCCGACCACGTTCACGCGGACAAAGAAGGAAATGTCTACTATCCCAACATAAATGCCATGGAAGAGATGGTGAACGTGCTCTCCGCCACTCGAACCTATGAAGCCAATCTCCAGGCAGTGAATATGGCCAAGGAGATGCAACAGAAAACGCTCGAGATCTTGCGATAAAGGACGCCTAATGGAACAAATAAGCATTGGCCCCATAAGTCCCAAACTTCAGGTTCCCGAGGTCCGAAGTCCCAGGATTCAGGGGGAAGATAAAAGCAATTCAGGATTCGGGGAGATTTTGAAAGATGCGATCTCAGCCGCCAACGAGCTTCAGAAGCAGTCGGATCAGCAAATCCAGAAGTTCATGGCCGGTGAATCGCAGGATTTGCACACTACGGTGATTGCGATGCAGAAGGCGGATCTTTCCTTTCAGATGATGATGCAGGTACGCAACAAGATCGTGCAGGCGTATCAGGAAATCATGCGTATGCAGATGTAATCGATTCTTAACAGGCTACGGCGCCCAATCCGCGCTGCAGTGGAGTTGCCAAAATGCCAGGTAATCGACCCAATTTCTTAAAACAGCTTCTTGAAATGTGGTCGCGCCTTTTGTGGCCGCAGCGTTTTACGATTGTCTTTTTCGCTTTTCTCGGCCTCGCTCTGATCGGTTCGGTCGTGTATTTTGTCAACCGGGTGGAGTATGAGGAGCTCTACAGCGATTTGAGCCCCGAAGATGCGCGGGCAATCGCCAAGAAACTCGATGAGGAGAAACAGGATTACATCATTCAGGGGACGTCAATTCTGGTTGCGGCCCCGCAGGACAAAATCGATAAGCTGCGCCTGGACATCTACGGTTCCGGCCTTGCGCGGAGCGGCCGCATCGGCTACGAAATCTTTGACAAAAACCAGTTCGGCATGACCGACTTCACGGAGCAGATCAATCGGCAACGGGCGCTTGAAGGCGAGCTTGAGCGGACCATTTGCGGCCTTACAGAAATATCCCGGGCCCGGGTTCATATCGTCATGCCGAGAAATTCGGTTTTCGAAGATAAAGAAGAGAGCGCAAAAGCAAGCGTTGTCGTCACGCTAAAGAAAGGGGCGGAACTCTCCAAATCCAACGTCGCCGGCATCAAAGGTGTCGTAGCCGGTGCCGTCGACGACCTGAATACATATAATATTTCGATCGTGGATGACGCGGGGAACGTACTGTCCCAATCGGTGGAATCCGGCGATGGGGCAAGGGCCGAAATGGAATCCAGCGTCCGGGAACAGCTGGAAAAGGAGCTGGCCGGGAAGGTGGTATCGATTCTCGAACCGCTTGTCGGAAGCGGCAAAGTGCATGCCAACGCTTCCATCAACCTTGACTTCAATACCACGGAGCAAACCGAGGAAACCTACAATCCGAATCCGCCGGTGATCCTGAGTCAGCAGAAGAGCGAAGAAAGGTCGGGAAGCGCGGGAGGAGCATCCGGCATTCCGGGAACGCAGTCCAACCTGGGAACAAATACCGCGCAGCTTTCCGGCCCCCCCCTGGAACGGGTGCGCCAGAGCGAAGTGACCAATTATGAAGTGAACAAACTGGTGCGCCACACCATACAGCCGAAAGGGACGATCCGCAGATTATCTTTGGCTGTAATCCTGGACCATAAGACGGTTGTCGGCAAAACGAAAGACGGGAAGACCTCTGTGCGCCAGGAGCCCCGCTCTCAGCAGGATATCGATTCCTATCGACAGCTGGTGCAGGCGGCGGTCGGATATGACGCACAGCGCGGAGATGTTGTCAGTATAGCCAACGTTCCTTTTTATACGGAATCCAAGCCCGAAGAGCCGGTTCAAGTCGCGCCCTGGTACTTCAAGCGGCAGGTGATACTGATGCCCGCCATGAAGTACGGTTCTCTGATTATCCTGTTTCTCCTGGTTTATTTCATAATCCTGCGCCCCGTTCGTAAAAGGGCTTTCCAGGCGCTTTCGTATGCTGCGCTTGGTCCTGCGGCCGGAGGGAATGCATTGATAGCGGCTCCAGCGAGTGCGGGGAGAGCTTTGCCGGGCATTGCCGGCGCCGAAGAGCTGGCGGCTTCCGCTGCGCCTGCTGCCTCCTTGCCTGCTGCTGAGGCTCGTACGGCCGAAGAGAGTCTGCCGTCGGATATGTCCACGGATGAGCAGATAGAACGAGAATTGATGAAGGAAGCTCGCGTAGCCGATCTCGGCGGACGCAAGTTTTCCGTGATGAAAAACAAGCTTGTGGACAAGGCGAGGAAAGACCCTGAAATGATGTCTCAGTTGATTCGCAATGTATTGCGGGAGAGGATCTAATAGTGACCCAGACGCAAATAACGGGTGCCCAAAAAGCGGCTATTTTAATGGTCCTGCTGGGGGATGAAGCGAGTGCGGGCGTCTTCCGGTTCATGCATGAGGAAGAGATCCAGGAAGTCAGCAGAGAGATATCGAAACTCGGAGAAATCAATTCCGAAGTCGCCGATTCCATCCTGGAGGATTTTTATCGCCTGACGCTGGCGGAAACATTCCTTGCCCGGGGAGGGCCCGAATTTGCCAAAAGACTCCTGGTCAAAGCGTTTGGAATGGAGTCGTCCAAAAAGCTGCTGGACTATCTCAACATATCACTCCAGAGCACACTCGTCGGTTTTGACAACCTTCAAAAGGCCGATCCGGTTCAGCTTTCCAAATTTATCCAGTCGGAACAGCCGCAAACCATTGCGCTCGTTCTGGCACACCTGAACTCCTCGCAGGCTGCCGCGCTCTTGAGTTCCCTCCCGGGACCGCTCAGGGCCGACGTCGTCATGCGCATGGCCAATCTTGAAAAGATATCCCCCGACGTCATCAGCAAGATCACATCGATTCTTGAGCAAAAGCTGAGATCGCTGGGAGATTTCAGCAGGGAATCCTACGGAGGAGTGCGCGCCGTAGCGGAATTAATCAACCGCATGGACACCAAGGCGGCGTCGGCTATCCTGGAAAAAGTGGAAGGCGATAATCCGGCTCTGGCCTTGAGCATCCGGAACCTCATGTTTGTTTTTGACGATGTGCTGCTCATCGATGACCAGGGGATGCGCGAGATTCTGCAGCGCATCGACAAAAAGGCTCTTGCTATCGCGTTGAAAGGGACCAGTGAGGAGTTGCGGAATCAGTTCTTCAGAAACATGTCCTCACGTGCGGTGGAAATGATGCGCGAGGACATGGAAGTGCTCGGCCCGGTAAAGGTGAGGGACGTTGAGACAGCCCAACAGCAGATCGTCAGCGTTATACGCAAACTCGACGAAAGCGGTGTGCTCAAGCTCAAGGGCGGCGGCGATGAATATATCAATTAATGTACGATTTTCAGCCGGGAGCCGACTGCTGCGGCGCCCGCGCCGCGATCGTCAAAACTCAAACAATTAAACCAAAATGGCGACAAGAATCATAAAACAGGGAACTGCGCGGGCTTCCGTCGTTAAACAATTTTCCTTTCCCCAGAATGCATCGCTTGCGGCGCAGAAGATGGAACGGCCGGAATGGATGCCGATCCCGTCGATGCCAACGTCCTTGCCTGAGAATGCACCGGCCGTGAGTGAAAAGGAGGAACCGCTTACGGATGCGGCCGCGGCGGAGCAGGCAGCCTACGAAAAAGGTTTGGTGCAGGGCGAAAAGGCCGCGGCGGAATTGGCCGAACATAAGTTGGACTCCGTGCTGAAACGCTACGCGGACTCCATAGGAGAAATCCAGAAGCTGCGGACTTCGCTCTACGCTCAGGTGGAGCGCGAAGTGGTCAGGCTCGCGCTTGCAGTTGCCAAAAAGATAGTACACAGGGAAGTCCGCGTCGATCGCGAAATAGTCCAGACGCTGGTTCACGTTGCGCTGAGCCATGTCTCCGAAAAATCTGCCGTTACCATCTGTCTTAACCCGGAGGACTATAGCCATCTGATGGAGCGGCGGGCAGAGCTTTCCCAGTCGGAAGGGAGGGACGTCTCCCTGCTTGCGGACAGGTCAATCGAGCGCGGAGGGTGTCTTATTCAAACGAATTGCGGCGATATCGACGCACGGATTGAAGAAAAATTCCGCGAAGTGGAGCATTCGTTTTTCGAGGGCGTGAATTAGCATGAGCAGCTCTGACTTCAACCTGAACGGCTACTTTCACAAACTGGACGCGCTGAATCCAATCAAAGCCATAGGATCTGTGAAAAGGGCGGTCGGCCTTGTTGTGGAATCCCTGGGACCTCCTGTCTCGGTTGGCGAGTTGTGCGAGATTTGCGGGAAGGATCGCCCGGAAGGCAGCATCCCCGCGGAAGTGGTCGGATTCAGGGACAACTATGTCATTTCCATGCCTCTCTACAAGGTGCACGGTGTGCAGCTGGGAGACAGAGTCATCTGCAGAAGGAAAAAAGCCTCCGTGCCGGTAAGCCCGGCGCTCCTGGGAAGAGTGGTGAATGCCATGGGGGAGCCGATCGACGGGAAAGGTCCGATCCACTCGACGGAAGAGTATCCGATCCAGCCCGCGGAAACGAATCCACTGGAACGGAAAAACATCGAGGAGACGATAGGGACAGGCATTCGCGCCATCGATGGAATCTTGACATGCGGGAAAGGTCAGCGCATAGGCATTTTCGGCGGAAGCGGTGTGGGGAAAAGCACGCTTTTGGGCATGATGGCGCGCTACACCTCGGCGGATGTAAACGTCATCAGTCTTGTGGGCGAACGAGGGCGCGAGGTGCGGGGTTTCATCGAAAAGGACCTGGGAGAAGAGGGGCTGAAACGGTCGGTCGTCGTTGTTTCCACTTCCGATCAACCTCCACTGCTGCGCATTCGCGCGGCTTTGACCGCCACCACAATCGCCGAGTACTTCCGAAATCTCAGAAAGGATGTTCTCCTCGTTATGGATTCCGTCACGCGTTTTGCTATGGCGCAGCGCGAGGTGGGCCTCGCCGCAGGAGAACCTCCTTCCTCCAAAGGCTATACCCCCTCTGTTTTCGCACTACTGCCGCGGCTTCTGGAAAGAGCCGGCAATTATGTTTCGGGGGGAAGCATTACCGGATTCTACACTGTACTGGTGGAGGGAGACGACATGAGCGAGCCCATTGCCGATGCGGTTCGATCTCTGCTTGACGGCCACATCGTTTTGAGCCGCGAGCTTGCCTGGCGGAACCACTATCCCTGTATCGACATTCTGTCCAGTGTCAGCCGTCTCATGCCGGATCTCGTTTCCCAGGAATACCTGCAGAAAGCCGGAAAAATAAGAGAATGGCTTTCCACGCATCGCAGGGCCGAAGACATGCTCAACATTGGCGCATATGCCAAGGGCAGCAATCCGAAAATTGACCTGGCGCTTAAAAAAATCGATCCGATCAATGCGTATCTTATCCAAAAAAGCAATGAATGCGTCAGCCTGGAGAATGCATTCACGGGAATTGAGGAAATAGCAAAGGATTAAGAAATTGCGGAAATTCAAATACAGCCTCGAGATGCTTTTAAAGTACAGAGAAGGAATCGAGGAAAGGGAGCGCGATGAATTGAACCGTCTGATGTACAAGCATCAGGTCGAGACCAATATCAGAAACGGTCTGTCCGCAAAGCTTCAGGAAACAATACGTGACATGGCATCGGTGTGTGCAGATAGATCCAGGGATCGGGAGTTGAACTGGTTTCATCTGTATGTGAATCGATTGACGCTGGAAATCGGTGAGAGCGCAAGGCGTCTGACGAAGCTGGAATCCGAAATCCGGGCACAAAAGGAGGCAGTAATAGAAGCCTCCAAAAACAGAAAAACTCTTGCATCCATGAAAGCAAAAAAAGAAAAGGAGTTTTTGCTGGAACTGGACAGGCTGGAGCAGAAAGAAACTGACGAACTCGTGATCACACGCTATGCAAAAGCAGAGCTGCGGGGAAGGATTTAACCGGAATACAGAATTTGACGGCCGCTGCAAAAACACCAAGCAAGACCATAGGAGAATGCCATAAATACCATGCAAGTTAATCTTTCAGCGAACATGCCCAATCCGCCTTGCGAATCGTGTTCGAAGAGCGCGGAAAATCCCGACGGGGCGGATTCTGGCAGTTTTTATGCCCAAATGGGACAGATTCTGAGCCAGGACGTGAGTACGGAGGGAATTACGCAGGGTGCGGCATCCATCGCTCCACAGTCTGCGGCGCCCGATTCTGCACAGGGTACGGTGTCTGACGCTGTTCCGCAAGACGCGGCTGGCAATACGGGACCGGTTTTCAGGCCTGCAGGCAAGCCCGGCGCACAGGATCCTTTGCCGTGGGTTGAAACGATCCCGTTTCAAATCCGCGATGAAGAAATAGACAACATTGCAGGTGTTGTGCCGATCGCGGCCGCTCCTGCAGCCGGTGTAAATATCGAAGCCGTAGTCGTCTTGGACCTGACTGCTCATGTTGAAGATCTTCTACGTTCCCAGAATGGCGCCGGTACCGATTATTTCCTAACGAATGAAAACAGTCCCGCGACTGCATCCGATACCTGCTATCCGGCAGGAGAATTTGCAGTCGCGAATGCGGCGGACCTGTTTTCACACACGCACACGCCGGCTTTTGAGGAACCTATGTCTGGTTCCAGTCCCGATGCGGCAGGTCCTCAAACCATGGGCGCCGGACTTCCGGAGCGGAATGCTTCACCAAATGAATCCGTTTTGATTATGAGCGCGATTTCACCCGTGATTTCATCCCGACAGAGCCGGCATTCACAGGGAATCCCTCCGGAGGCAATGGAGGAATCGCCGCTGATACTATACGCACCGAAAGGCAGTGGCGATGGAATCGGTGCAGCGGCCGAGCGGCAGGCTGCGCAATTGAATTTCGATTTCCCTTCTGAGGCAAATTCACAGACAGCAAAAGGGGTTCCGGCGCAGTCCCCGGGAGATGAAGGCACGCGAAAGGCTGATCCGGCGAATGATTTCGTGCAATTAGGAAATCCCGAAGGCAAGCATTCCTTTTTCGCCGACGCTGCTGCGAAAAATTTCCCGATACGGCAAGTGAAAACAACCGAGAAGAATGCTGATACGAACGGCGCATCCGGCGGTCAAAAGCAAGAGGATCCAAAGGCTGCTTCTTTGGCAGTGATGCAGAACAAAGTGGAATCCGAAACATTCGGTTCCGACCGGCCACTGCACTTCGCCGTGGAGCGGCAATCATCATCGCGGCCGGTGTTTGCATCAAATCCCGGGCCGGGCGGAGAAGCGGCCGCGACAACGAATTCTCCACCAGCTCAAGTCTCAACTTCGCGCGCACCGGATATTGTATTTCAACTCGCCGATCAGATAAGCATCCAGGTGCGGGACGGCAAGGGAGAGATTCGCATCCAGCTGAAGCCCGAAAGCCTCGGCCGGATGGAAATCAAGGTTGAAGCCACGGCCCAGGGGGTCTCGGCGCGAATCAGCACGGAATCGGGTGCCGTAAAATCCTATCTGGAAAGCAACCTGCAGATGTTGCTGCAAACTCTGCAGGACCAGGGTTTGAAGATTGACCGGATTCAGGTAACTGTTCAGGACGCATTCGACTCCCAATCCTCTTCCGGATTTTCTGCGCAATTTGGCCATGCCGGATCAGGCCAAAATGGGAGAGAAGCACACCTGCCTTCGGGAAAATCCGAATCATTTTCCGGAAATTCTGCGGATGAAGCCGTGCTGGATGCGGAATCCTGGTTTGCTTTGAATCCGAACAAAAGGTTTTACACCATTGCCTGAATTTCCTATGGGCAATTTTTGCACTGTTGCACAAAGAGGGCGGCGTATGCTTTTGAATCGGGAAAGCGTTGCGATAAAAGGAATTAGCAGACCCTGTTCCTTTGCAGCTCGGATTGGCACAGTTCATGCAGCAGATCTCGGGAGGTCAAGGAGCTTGAGCGTCCGGGCGATGAAGAAAGACAGCTATAGTAAAAAGATTCAAAATCATCAATGCCATAAAAGGTCAGAATAGGGGAGCAGCAGATGAGCACTGTTAATGGTTTAGGTTCGGCATTTACGGATCAAGCAACTTCGAGCGCGTCGGACAAGAACTCCGGAACATCCAAGTCCGTGAATACGGACGAGTTTCTCCAACTTCTCGTTGCGCAGCTGAAGAATCAGGATCCAATGAATCCTGTCGACAACCAGCAGTTTCTGACACAACTTGCGACCTTCAGCTCGCTGGAACAACTGATCTCCATCAATTCGGCTGTAACCAAGATTGCAGGTGCATCTGAATATGCAGAGTAGAACACCCATGACGGTTTCGGAGATTGATAAAAAGAACTCCCGTCATAAACAAAAGCCAGACATCCCCAGTTGCGTCGGTGATGTTGATGTCCCATGGAATGCGCCTCGGCCGAGGCCGGGAAAAACGGCACCATAATTCGTATCGAGCAAACCTATATGATTCCGAATTTTCCGGATTAGGAGAAAACTGATGCAGTTAACCGCCTTTTACACAGCATTGACCGGACTGAATAACAACAGCATGGCAATCAACACCATCGGCGACAACCTTGCCAACATGAATACCACCGCATTTAAATCCAGCAAAGCCATTTTTGCCGAATTGCTTGCGGGAGTTTCGGGAACCAGCTCCACTGGAAATCCGATATCGTATGGACTCGGCAGTACTTTAAGCGGGATC
>JAEAME010001825.1_pt1 | contig 13645 bp, 10 predicted proteins | sample 8958731 | NCBI WGS metagenome assembly JAEAME01 (sample SAMN16933194, study PRJNA681113) | bioreactor sludge metagenome | isolation source: anerobic bioreactor sludge (Control) | place: India:Bengaluru | collected 2018-10-24 | reverse complement strand
GCCTATTGTTTGAATATGTGGTAGAAGTTTGATTGATGGGTTTCTCATATTATATTTTTTGATCAACAATATTCATCTTGACATAGCACAATTAATTTAGTATCTTAACATCCTGAAAGACAAAATTTCTTATTGATGATAGAACAGCCACAGAAAATAAAATCTGTCGCTGTCTTTTTTTTCTGTCAAAGGCGGGTCATAAAAATAAATATCATCAAGCTTAAATTTGAAACAGAATCATGTTTCCAAAAACCGAAATCGAAAATACCAAATCAATCCAGGAGGTTTTATCGATGAAGACATCAAAAAAAATTTTCATTGGTGGACTGGGGGCGCTGACGCCGATTATCCTGAATCTGATGGTCGTCGATCTGGAAGTCTTGCTGGTAAATGTTACCTTTTTTGCTGTGCTGGGCTATGTCCTCCGTGTGGTCGTCCTTTTTTACCTTGGCGGACTGATTGCTTTTCTTCATAAAGATGAAACCAGTCCCGTCAAAATATTTGAGTTGGGAATCGTTGCGCCAGCCCTGATTACCGCCATGCTAAACGCGGGACAAATAGATGTTCCCAAAACAGGTACAGAAGCTACCAGCACTCCAGCCATCTCATTATTTTTTATATCCGCAGCCTACGCCCAGGATTCAACTCAAACAGATTCTACCAACTTAGTAATCAAATCGTTTTCGATGCCGGAGGAGACGAAGATTCAGCAATTCTGGCGCGGCCTGACAGGTTCCGGCCCGCGAAACGTCTGGTTTGTGATCGCCGGTTCACATTTAAAGATCGAGGATGCCCAGCAACAAGTGCAACAGATAATCAATAAGTCCCAAGAGTTTACACCAGAAATTTACAAACCTTATGGGGATAACAAATATCACGCGGTTGTCATTGGTGGGTACTTGACCAAAATAGAAGCTAGAAAATTACAAAAAAAGGCAATAGAAGCCGGGTTGCCAAAAGATACATATTTATGGACCTTCCCGAAGCAATGATCAAAACTATTCATTTTCTTTCCAAAGAAGTGAGGGGGAAGAATTACTATCAAGTTATAAGACCAAAAAAAATTCAAAATATGAAAGGGTACAGCAACTCAATCACCAGTTATCACGGATAGCATAATGTAGTTCGTAACAGTGTCATTATCCCGAATCATGGGGGTGAGGTATCTTTGAATTCAATTATTATCTTTATAATGGTTTAGCTTATCAGATTTCTCCTCACTTCGTTGTTCAAAATGACAAATTGATTGCAAACTACTCCCTGCTTCCAGAAGTAAATCTCTGGCTTTCAAATTAAGTCGCTGTGGCAAATAAATGATGAATAAATCTCTCAATGTCTGGCAAAAAGACTGGACCTTGATGCCTTACTTTTTCGATGATAATGAAATTCAGCAAATATCCGAACGCCTTAAAAATTTAAACATCGACACGCTGGTTTATTGTTCCTATGAAAATCGCTTCGCCATCAGTGGTGGATTGGCTATGGTCACGATGAAGCTGCCAGCCTATTTGAAAGCGGTCAATAAAATTCCCAATGTTATCGTCCTTACACCGTTTCATTCTCATATCATAACTGAAGGTAAACTCAGAAATACTGGACTTAAATTTGATGTTGTATTCGATCAAAAAATCGTGTCTATCGAAATATGGAAACATGAGCATCATTTTCATGAGGTGGAAGGAGTTCATCTTACTGAATACTTTTTAAAAGCTGACAGTTTTTTCGATGCCCAAAATCGATTGAACGATCCCTATCTGTTCGTTGAAAACAATACTACAAAAAATGATGAGCTGATCAGGGACAATGCCTTGCTGTTTTGTCAGGCGGTTCCGCTGGCAATTCAGACATTAAAGCTACAAAAAAACATAATCTTTCATTTGCAAGAATGGCAAACTGCGCTTATCGCCCTCACTTCAAAAGAAGCGATGCTCAATGGGACGATCCATTCTGGCGGAACGGTAATGACGCTTCATAATCCGTTCGATTCTTTTATTTCATGGAAATCACTGGCTAAAATTTCTGATGCACAAAGAATTCAAAAAGCTGCAAATCATTTTAAGGAGGGATTGACTGCTTATCAGATCGGGCTTCAATTGGTCGATGCACCAATTACTACAGTGAGTGAAAATTTTGCCAGAGAATTCACCACCGATATTTTGCAGACTGAGCATTTCGTACCCCATCTCCAACCAATTTTCGAGCGAACTGAATTATTAGGAATTGGTAATGGATTGTATCATGATTTTCCAGCAGAATTTTCAAAAGAAGATGACCTGACGATCGGAAAAATAAAGCAAGTAAAACTCAAATACCGGAAAGCGCTATTGAAGGTCTTAGCCGATTATAATCCATCAGAGCGATTTGGTGACTTGACATTTAAAGGAGGTTCAATCCTCGATTTGCCAGATACCGTGCCAATTTTGGTGATGAGTGGAAGACTGGACTTCAATCAAAAAGGTTATGATATTTTTTTACAAGTCATAGAGCGGTTTGCAGAAGATGAAATCAAAGTTATTTTAACTCCCATGCCAGTAAAACTGGCTGACTTAGATTACTTCCGTGATATCGCTTTCAAATGCAAGGGGAATTTGACTATTTTTCCAATTAAAATGCAACATGGCTACTTTGAATTACAGATCGGCAGCACGTTTGGCGTAATGCCATCGATCTACGAACCGTTCGGCGCCGCCGTCGAATATATGGTCAAGGGTACGGTCACGATTGCCAGAAAAACTGGCGGATTAGCTGACCAGATCGAGCATGAAAAATCTGGCATACTCTATCGAGAAGATAGTCGATTTTATAATCTGGCAAATCTCAAACAATTTTTCAATTTGAGTAACAACATATTGGAGCGAAGAAATAACCCCTGGCTGCTGAGTATGGTCGATCAATTCCATGAAACCATCAAGAACGCGATTACTTTATATCAGAATCATAATCACGAATATTATCGGCTGATCGTCATGGGATTTAAAAAAGCACGTACGTTTGATTGGGCGATCAGTGCGAAAAAATATTTTGAAGTTTATGAGAAAGTGAATCAAGGTTTATGATCATTTTAGCTGTTGTGGGGTACATTGTTTGCGTCAGGGTAAGCATCGTCACAGACGATGCACTCCAAATTTTAAAATGAAATTAAATTGCTTCACGTAGAAATTAAGATTTTAATAATTATTTCACTCGATGGTCAAAGCAATCGCTGCGGTGAATATCAAAATTTAAAATAGAAAATTGGAGCGGAGGAAAAATGTCAAAACAAAACTGGATTTTTATTATCAATCCGGTGGCTGGCAATGGCATTGCTGGAGAATATGCTGACACCGTGAAAGCCATGATCGAACAGCACCAGTTGAATGCTGAGCTGGTCTTTACTGAACGACGTGGACATGCCACCGAAATCGCTAACGAATATGCTCAACAAGGTGTTCAGCATCTTATTGGCGTGGGCGGCGATGGGACATTCAGTGAGATCGTTCAAGGTCTGGTGGACAAAAAAGATGTTACTTTTGGTGCTATTCCAGCGGGAACCGGGAATGACTTTATCAGCATTCTGGGTTTTCCGGGTCACTTTTCTGAAAAAGATTGGGAAACCTTTTTTGAAGTGAATACGGTTGAAATGGATATTGGGAAATGCAACGATCGCTATTTTATCAATGGCATGGGACTGGGATATGATGCCCAGGTAGCGTTTGAAAATTATGAGGCTGAAAATAGTCGGGCAGTGAAAGGCGGTAGCAAATCAAAATATTGGAAACACATTTTAAAAACGCTGGTCACCTACAAAGAAAAAGATATTCAGGTTACTCACCAGAAGCAGACCCGAACTACCAAATCATTTTTGAACACGATTGCGATTGGTAGAAGACTGGCTGGCGGATTTTATCTCACGCCCAAAGCCATTGCCAATGATGGCTTGCTCGATATTTGCATGATCAGCGAGCTATCGTTACCTGGAAGGGTCAAAGAATTATTGCGGGTGATGAAACAAGCTCATACTGAAGATGCAGTCGTCAATTATTTTTCAACGGACCGAATCGTTTTTGAGTTTGAAAAAGAGGTTCCAGCGCACCTGGATGGTGAGATGTATTTTAACCAGCGTTTTGAAGTGAGTATTCTTCCCTCTCACCTGAAAACGATTTATAATCCGTATGGGAATCATTATTTCAATGATAAATAAATCAGACACAGAAGCAAATTGTTTTTATATTTACATTCTGGAATGTGACAACGGGAATTACTACACGGGTTACACCAAAGATTTAGTGAAACGTTATCAACAGCATCTAACTGGCACGGCAAATTCAAAATATACGCGAAGTTTCAAACCCAAAAGAATCGCCCAATGCTGGCAATTGTTTGATGAAATCGGTATCGCACTGAAAATCGAGCGATTCATTAAACGACAGGATAAAAAAACAAAAAAGTTATTGATTCAGCATCCCGATCGATTGAGGGAGAAGGCTTCTGAAAAATTGAAAATTAATCTTGAGCTTTTACAGTACGACATATCCGGAATAGTGTCGTGAATTCATGCAAAGAGAGGCGCTATAAATGGAAATAATCAAACCCAGCCTTCCCAAAGGCACCCGTGATTTTTTACCCAAAGCGATGCTGCGCCGCCAGCTCGTGATGAATACCATTAGAACGATTTTTGAGAAGTACGGCTACGAGCCACTGGAAACACCTTCGATGGAAACTCTGGAAGTTCTGTCAGGCAAATATGGAGAAGAAGGGGATCAATTAATTTTTAAGATTCTCAAAAGGGGTACGGGCATCGAGAAAGTGGGTAGGGATATCAAGGAATTCACGGTATCCAAGTTTTCAGACGTGACGGAAGAAGCGCTTCGGTATGATTTAACTGTTCCGCTCTGTCGTGTCGTTGCCATGTATCAAAGTGAAATCCCCCTCCCGTTCAAACGCTACCAGATGCAGCCAGTCTGGCGTGGGGATAGACCTCAAAAAGGGAGGTATCGGGAATTCTATCAATGCGATGCCGATACAGTTGGCACTGCTTCGATGTTAGCCGATGCCGAGACCATTGCGTTGATCAATGAAATTCTGACGACGCTCGGTTTCAAAAAATTCAAAATCAGAATCAATAATCGAAAAATTCTCGCCGGGATTGTGGAGTATTCTGGCGTGGATGCTAGCCGAGGCAATGAAGTCTGTATCGCTATCGATAAGCTGGAAAAAATTGGCATCGATGGCGTAACCAAGGAATTGAAAGAGCGAGAGATCCCTCAAGCTGCCATCAACAAAATTCTCCCGATCCTTGAAATTTCAGGTGATCCCGAAACGATTTTAAGCGATGTGACTTCACTTTTGAAAGCGTCGGCTATTGGAATAGAAGGTGTTAATGAGATTAAAGAATTGATATCAGCTATTCCAAATCTTGGTGTCTCACAGCATAATTATGTACTCGATCTCTACCTGGCACGAGGCTTGACCTATTACACTGGACCTATTTATGAATCGGTCGTCGAAGAACCCAATATCGGATCGCTGACCGGCGGCGGCCGATACGATGGTTTGGTCGGCATGTTTTTAGGAAGGAATATTCCTGCCACTGGCACCACCATCGGCATCGAGCGCATCATCGATGTGATGACCGAATTGAATATGTTGCCCGAATCAAAAACCAAGACCCAGGTTCTGGTTACTATTTTTGATGAGAACACCCAAAAGGCCAGCCTTGAAATAACGAATAAGTTAAGAACAGCCGGTATCAACACCGAAATCTTTTTTGACGCTGGTGGATTGAAAAAGCAATTTAAGTATGCCAATAAAAAGGGAATTCCTTATGTCATAACGATTGGTCCTGACGAAGTGACAAGGAATGAAGCCTCGCTAAAAAATATGACTACTGGTGAACAGGTCGCATTAGGTATCGAGGAGCTTATTGCCAGATTTATTTCATAAAAAAACCTTCAAAAAAAAGTTGCATCTTTAAAAAAAAGTGTGTATGTTTAGCCTTCAATTTCCCTAATAATCTTACCCGTATAACACGATATTCATAATTTTGAAAGGGTGTTTCATGGATACGGCAAAATTAGATGAAATTATGAAAACCAATGGCAATACTCGGGCGGGCATCATTTCGATTTTGCACGAGATTCAAGCGCAATACAACTACCTGCCTGAAGAACCGCTTCGTTACATCGCCCAAAAATTGAATATGCCGTTGATTGATCTATATAGTATCGCTTCATTTTATCATGCTTTTAGTCTCAAGCCACGAGGGAAACATCTGGTTCAATGTTGCCTGGGGACCGCCTGCCATGTGCGTGGCTCACATCGGGTCCTGGATGAATTGGAGCGGAAATTAGAAATTCAAGCAGGCGAAACGACAGAAGATAAGCTCTTTACCCTGAAAACAGTGAACTGCCTGGGCGCCTGTGCCCTGGGTCCGATTGTAGTGGTGGATGAAGATTATCATGGTAATACCCGTGTGCAAAAAGTTGGTGCAATACTTTCGAAGTACAACAATAACGGAATTACTCAACCTGAATAGAAAAGATACCCTTTCAAAGGCTTGAAGCCTTTGAAGGGATTTACTATAATTTTGAAATAAAGGAGCATAACATGCCCAAATTGACTATTGACGATTTGAAAAAAATTCGAGACAAAGCTCGTGGCACGGTGATTCTGCGGGAGGGAGTCGGCAAAGCCAAGATCACGGTTCACATGGGGACCTGCGGGATTGCTTCAGGGGCACGGGAAATTATGGATGCCGTAATGAGCGAGATCGAAACCCGTGACATCAAAGACGTGATTGTGACGACCACAGGTTGCGCAGGGCTGTGCAGCCGTGAGCCGATGGCCACCATCGAGCTGCTGGGCAAGCCGCCCGTGAAGTATGTTGATCTGACCAAAGAAAAAGTGAAAAAAATTTTTGATGAGCATATTCTGGGCGGCAATATCGTGACCAAATATGCGCTGGCCATTGGCAGTGAAAGAACATTTTGATTTACGATTTTAGATTTACGATTTTAGAATTCAGTTTATTATTATCACTACTTACTTAGCTAAATTTGAAGTCGCAGGAGTGCGGTGCCTTTATGCACCGTAGGAGCGCACTCCATAAAGGGAATGCAGCCCTATTCAAATTATCTTCAAAGAATCAAGGAGAATAGCTTGGGACACTATCGAGCACATTTGTTAGTCTGCGCTGGTACCAGTTGTGTTTCGAATCATTCGTTCGATATTAAAGCGGCATTGGAAAATGAATTAAAAAAACGAGGACTCGATCAGGAGATTCAGGTCGTTACCAGTGGCTGCAATGGCCTGTGCGATCGAGGTCCCACCATGATCGTCCAGCCAGAAGGAATCATTTACCAGCGATTGACCGAACAGGACATGCCTCATCTCATCGAACAACATTTAATCAAAGGCAAGCTAGTCAAGAAATTAATCTATACGCCGCCCAGGGAGAAACCACCGCTTCCCACTTTAAACGAAGTCGAATTCTTTAAACATCAACGCTTGATCGTTCTCAAGAACCGAGGCCTCATCGATCCCGAAAAGACCGACGAATATATTGCATTGGGCGGCTATGAGGCATTAGCTAGAGCGCTGACTGAAATGAATCCAGAGGAAATTATTAGTGAAATTAAAAATTCGGGTCTGCGAGGTCGTGGCGGCGCAGGTTTCCCCACGGGCACCAAATGGGAATTGTGTCGCAAGTCGCCTGGCAATAAAAAATATATCATCTGCAATGCCGATGAGGGCGACCCTGGCGCATTCATGGATCGCAGCGTGCTGGAATCGGATCCGCATACGGTGCTGGAAGGGATGATCATCGGCGCTTATGCCATGGGCGCTGACGAAGGCTACATCTACGTCCGCATGGAATATCCATTGGCAGTGAAGCGAATCAATATCGCCATCCGCCAGGCGGAAGAATACGGATTGCTGGGTGAAGATATTCTGGGCAGCGGATTTAATTTTAAATTGAATGTCGTCTGCGGCGCAGGCGCTTTTGTCTGCGGTGAAGAAACGGCCCTCATCGCTTCCATCGAAGGTCGGGTGGGCGAGCCACGCCAGCGTCCCCCATTTCCGATTCAACGGGGATTGTGGAACAAGCCAACCAACATCAATAATGTTGAGACCTGGGCAAACGTCCCGCATATCATCAATCGAGGCGCCCAATGGTTCGCCAGCCTGGGCACGGAAAAAAGCAAAGGCACCAAGATTTTCTCGCTGGTCGGCAAGATCAATAACACGGGTCTGGTTGAAGTGCCGATGGGCATTCCGCTGGGCGATATTATTTTCAACATCGGCGGTGGCATTCCCAATAATAAAAAATTCAAAGCCGTGCAGACTGGCGGTCCATCGGGTGGCTGCTTGCCCATTGAGCTGTTGAATTTACCCGTAGATTATGAAAAATTAGCCGAAGCAGGCTCGATCATGGGTTCGGGCGGCATGGTCGTCATGGATGAAGATACCTGTATGGTCGATGTGGCAAAATACTTCCTCACCTTTTTGCAGGATGAATCCTGCGGCAAATGCTCTACCTGTCGTTGGGGCATTCAGCGGATGCTGGAAATTGTCACCGACATCACCGAAGGCAGAGGCACGATGGAGCAATTGGCGCTGTTAGAAGAATTAGCCCAGGTGGTGAAAGATACCACCCAATGCGGTCTGGGGCAGACTGCTGCCAATCCTGTACTTAGCACGCTTCGCTATTTCAGAAACGAATATATCGAACACATCGTGGACAAACACTGCGGGGCAAGTGTTTGTCGCCCGCTGTATATTTCACCCTGTCAAAATACATGTCCCGCTGGAACCAATGCGCCAGCCTATATCGCTTATATTTCCGCCCGACGCTATGAAGATGCCTATCGAGAGATTTTAAATACCAATCCCTTCCCGTCGGTTTGCGGCCGAGTGTGCGATCATCCCTGCCAATTCCGCTGCCGTCGCAATCAGATCGATGATACGGTTGCCATTCGATCCTTGAAGCGATTTGCCAGTGATTATCTTTATGAGCACGACAGAGAATTGCCCAGGGTCGCAGCCGAAGAGCAAAAGCTGCCTTATAAAATTGGTGTGATCGGCGGTGGACCTGCTGGCTTGAGCGCTGCTTTCTTCTTAGCCAGGCTGGGCTATGGGGTCACAGTTTTTGAAGCCCATGAATTGGCAGGCGGAATGATGGCCGAAGCCATTCCCGCCAGTCGCCTGCCCAAAGATGTGCTTCAGCGAGAAATTCAAGCGATTGCCGATCTGGGCGTCGAAATCAAACTGAACACCAAAGTCGGCGTCGATATTCCATTCAAAGAATTGATGAATGACGGCTATGATGCCTTTTTTGTCGCTGTTGGAATGTATGGCGACCGTTCGCTGGGAGTCGAAGGGGAAGATTTATTGGGAATTTTCCAGGGCGTGGATTTTCTCCGTGATGTGAAGCTGGGCAAGCCGACGTATGTAAAAGGCAAACGGGTGACGATCATCGGAGGCGGCAATACCGCCATCGATGCCGCCCGAACCAGCGTACGACTGGGCGCCAGAGCAGTGACCATTATTTATCGAAGAACTCGAGACGAAATGCCCGCCTTCCGTGATGAAATTGTCGATAGCCTGGAAGAAGGGATCAAGCTGGACGCTTTGACTGCTCCCATTCGAATTCTGGGTGAAGGCGGCAAAGTCAAAGCCATTCAATGCATCCGCATGGATCTGGATATTTTTGGCAAGGATGGTCGGCGTAAACCTGTACCCCGCAAAGGATCGGAATTCATCATCGAAACCGATATTGTGATTCCCGCAATTGGCGAATTCGCTGATGTGAAAGAATTGTTTGCTGGGCTGGAAGTCGAAACCTGGGATGATGGAACGATCAAAGTCAATAAAAAAGGTCAGACCAGCATTCCCAATATTTTCGCTGGCGGTGATGTTACCACGGGTCCCGCCACGGTTATCAAAGCTGTTGGTGCGGGCCAGAAGATCGCTGAATCCATTGACCAATTTTTGACAGGACAGAATGGCAAGACTTATCCCTGGAATATCCACAAACCCGCCGATGTCGCTTTTGATATCGATGCCGAGCCAGTGGATTATTCGATCATCAAGCCGCAGCGAATTCCATTGGAACAGCGGATCAAAAGCTTCGAAGAAGTGGAGCAGGTTTATTCCGAAGAAATGGCCATCAAAGAAGCCAACCGCTGTTTGCGATGTGACATGGAAGTTTATTTGATGAAGGATAAATAGATTTTTTTCTGTCATGTTGTTTGATTCGATATAAAAAAGTCTTTTTGATACCTCAATAACATCCCCCCTGGCCCCACTTCAAAGGGGGGAATTCAAACAAGGCCCCCTTTGAAGGGGGATTTAGGGGGATGTTAAATTGCTAAAAAAGGAAAAACATTTATGATTAATTTAATGCTCAACGGCATCACGGTTCAAGTTGAACGGGGAACGACGTTGCTGGAAACCGCCAGATTTTTGGGCATTCATATCCCCACGCTGTGTTATAATGAAGGATTGAGCCCCTACGGCGCCTGTCGTCTTTGTGTGGTGGAGATTGGCGAACGGCCCAACACCAAACTGGTGGCTTCCTGTACCTATCCTGCCACCGAGGGGCTGAAAGTTTACACCCATTCGGAACGGGTTTTAAAAGCCAGAAAAATGATCATCGAATTGCACCTGGCAGCCTGTCCCACATCAAAAGTGATTCAGGATTTAGCCTCAAAGCATGGTGTCAGGCAGGTTCGCTTCAAGCAGGAATATCTGGATTGCATCAACTGTGGGCTGTGCGTGCGCATGTGCGCCGAGCAGATGATGGGCAAAGCCATCGGTTTCGTGGGCCGAGGCGACAAGCGACACATCACCACGCCGTTTGATATTAAATCAGAAGAATGCCGACTCTGTGGCGGCTGTATCTGGATCTGTCCTGCCTGCCAGACCCGCTGCCTCGGACCGAATGTGAAAGAGACGGGAGTGATCTGCAACGCCTGCGCTAACCTCGAACCGCCTTGCGTGGACTACTTTGATGATCAGATGTGCTATATGGATCCGTGCATGGCGTGTGAAAAGGATGCGAAGCGGGTGCCGAAGAAAGCCGTTGTTAGGTAATTGGGTAACTGGGGAATTAGGTAACTGGGTAATTGGGTAAGTGGGTAATTTAACCTAATTACCTGATCATAAATAGTAAAAATTTGAAAATTTTAAATAAATAAATTTAAGGAGATTGCAATGCCTTCGTTAACAAAAGTGAATCGTTCTGCGGCAACGCTGACGAAAAATAGAACTGAAGATTCGATCGTCCCGCCGAGCGGGATGTGCGTCACCTGCGTGGATGGCTGCATTGGCATGTGCGAAATCGGCAAATCGGCCTATCGGGGACATGAAGTGATTTACCCCCAGCCATTCGGCATTATCACCACGGCTTCGGAGAAGGAATATCCCGTCGATTATTCGCATTTCACGATATTGGGAACGGCGGTCGGCGCTCACGGCATCGAGGCGGATAGCGATAAAGCGATCTTCCCCAATGTAAAATTAGAGCAGCACATCAATGGCATTAAGTTCAAGCTGCCGATTATGATTCCTGGCCTGGGATCGACCAATGTGGCGCTGAACAACTGGGAAGGGCTTGCCATTGGCTCGGCGTTAGCGGGAACTGGCTTGACCATTGGCGAGAATGTGGTCGGCATGGATGTCGATTCCGAGATCGTCAACGGCAAGGTGAAAAAGTCGCCTGAATTGGAGCGGCGAGTCAAGATGTATCAGAAATGGCAGCGTGACGGCTATGGCGTGATCGTGTTGCAGGCGAATGTCGAAGACACCCGCTTGGGCGCTCAGGAATATGGCATTCGGGAATTGGGCGTGAAAGCTGTGGAACTAAAATGGGGCCAGGGTGCCAAAGATATCGGCGGCGAAGTGAAAATCAAAAATCTGACGAAGGCACAATTATTGAAGAAGCGAGGTTACATCGTCCTGCCAGATCCATTGGATGAAAAAGTGATCAAGGCTTTCGAGGCTGGCGCATTTAAAGAGTTCGAGCGTCACTCCCGAGTCGGCATGGTCACCGAAGAAAGTTTCATGGAGCGAGTTCAGGAATTGCGGGATGCGGGAGCCAAATATGTGTTTTTGAAAACAGGCGCCTATCGTCCCGCGGATCTGGCTCGAGCGGTGAAGTACGCTTCCAAAGCGAAATGCGATCTGCTCACTGTCGATGGCGCTGGCGGTGGCACTGGCATGAGCCCCTGGCGCATGATGAATGAATGGGGCGTTCCTGCGGTGGAATTGCATTCGCTATTGCATCAATATGTGGATCGTTTGGCAAAAAGGGGTGAATACGTTCCAGCAATTGCTGTGGCCAGCGGCATTACCTTTGAGGATCAGATGTACAAAGCGCTGGCACTGGGCGCGCCGTATGTGAAATTGGTGGGCATGGCTCGTGGTCCGTTAGCGGCAGCCATGGTCGGCAAGACCATCGGCCGAACCATCAACGAAGGCATGATCCCCGTTTACGTCGAACGCTTCGGCTCAACAGTCGAAGAAATCTTTGTCACCGCCATCGATCTCAAACATGAACTTGGTGCCGATACATTTAAAGAAATCCCCACTGGCGCACTGGGTCTCTACACCTACTTCGAGCGATTAGCTCAGGGCTTGCGCCAATTGATGACGGGCAACCGCAAGTTCACGCTGGATCACATCGAGCGAGATGACATTGCTTCATTGACAAAAGAAGTGGCAGAGATCAGTGGCATTACGTATGTGATGGAGGTGGATAAGGAAGAGGTTGAGAAAATTTTGGAGAGTTAAGCTGATTTTTAGTTAGAAAATTGTTGTGAGAAATTGAAGCCCCATTGAAGAAATGGGGCTTTTTTCATTAATTGTATTTTATGGTGACTGACCGGTCGCTGCCAGCGACCGGTCAGTAATGCTGTTCCCTGACAACCGGGCTGCTGCCAACCATCTCAAAAAAAACCACTTGACTTTTTATTTTTTTTCATTATATTAAAACCGAGGTTTAAAATATAACAAAAAATCATTCCTGAGCTGATAAGCTGACGACTGACGGATTAAACCTGCGAAACTGAACCTGGATCGGAAACTGACTACGGAATAGCAGACCGCGCTTGACTGCATAGCTCTTGCCTGGTCGTGATGAAACGACCGCTGATAGAATAATGGCTTGAAAAAAGGCAATTTGATTTTTGATAACTGGAGATGGATCCTGAATGTGACGCCTCTTGCAAGCTGGATGATTTGTATTTTGGCTTATGTTTTTATATGGAAGTATGGCCTTTGAGGTTCATTTCAGCATACTAAACAGGAGCATAATGATATGGCATATAAACATTTAAAAGTGAGCGCGGCATTACAGTTAATTATTTTATTGGTAGTACCCACGTTGAATTACTCTCAAATCCGCTCTGATTTCATGATCGACCCTGACACTACTTTCAATCAAAGTTATCCAGCCGTAGCTCTAGATGAAAATTGTAACTGGCATATTATATATACAGCCCTTGACACCACAGGTGAGTATATCAAACATACTTTACTAAATCATGCTGGTGAATTTTTGAAATTACCGCATATTTTGAAAGAAAATCTTGCTCCGATGGGGAAGATCATGGGGCTAAGTATTGCGACAAGTCAGAATTATGCCGTTGTTGGGATGCGAACATTA
>JAEAME010001823.1_pt1 | contig 13653 bp, 9 predicted proteins | sample 8958731 | NCBI WGS metagenome assembly JAEAME01 (sample SAMN16933194, study PRJNA681113) | bioreactor sludge metagenome | isolation source: anerobic bioreactor sludge (Control) | place: India:Bengaluru | collected 2018-10-24 | reverse complement strand
GAGCATACCGAATGTGCCTGGTTTACATATGATGAAGCATGCAAAACGCTCAAATGGGATTCCAACAGAACGGCATTATATGAGCTGAAATGCAGAATGGAGAACAAAACATGAACATCCCTAAATTAATATTTCGGGCTGCATCATGATTTCAAAAGATAATGGTTCCATTTATAACAAAATCCAAATAAAATCAACACCAGATTAGCAACAGCTTCTGCCGGAAAGGTGATCGAAGAAGGTAAGCTTTGTAAAAGAAATTGAGGTTTAATTATGCCAAAAGTAATTCTTATATGCGGTAAAATATGCAGCGGAAAAAGCACATACGCCAATAAGCTACGTGTTCAAAACAAAGCAGTGTTGCTTTCCGTCGATGAAATAATACTTGCTCTATTCGATCAGAACATAGGTTCAGACCATGATACGATAGTAGAGCGAACCCAGAAATACCTTTTTATTAAATCGATTGAAATTATTGCGACTGGAATCAATGTTATTCTTGATTGGGGCTTCTGGACAAAGGAAGAACGAGATTTTGCAAAGCAATACTATAAAATCCGCAACATTGCCTGTGAGCTACATTACGTTGACGTGAGTGATGAAACTTGGAAAGAAAATTTATCCAAGCGCAATCGTGCAATAAGCGAAGGAAAAACAAACGCTTATTATGTTGATGATAATCTCTCAGAAAAGTTTGATTCGATTTTTGAGTTGCCGGATAAAAGTGAGATAGATGTATGGTATAAAAACAAATGGAACGCTATATGCTTCTGTGGTCATGACTGTGCACGATGTATTACATATCTTGCCACTGTCAAAAACGATAATGAGCTAAGGAAAACGTCACAACAGTTTTATATGGATGAATTCGGACTTGATATACCGCTATCCGAAATTCACTGCATGGGTGGTAGGTCGGATGATATATTTAAGCTCTGCCATGACTGCCCTTGGATGAAATGCTGTCGGGAACGCAGTCTTGATGCTTGCAATGATTGTGCCGAATATCCATGTAAACCGCTTGCGGATTATCAGGTAAAGTATGTGAACAAGTGCAATCAGATATAAGGAGAAAACATGAAACCATCCGATTTTATCTCAAGTGGTAATATGTAAAGATTTAACCCACACTTTCAGCCATATAAATCGGAAGCGTGGGTTTTGCTTATTCCAAATTGAATTTATATTTGCTCTTGCCTTGACCACTGATATTTTCAATCAGCCCCGCTTCTTTCAGCTTGTTTATGAGATTACCTAAATCTCCATAATATCATTACGACCAAATACTCCATCAAAACTCATATGTGCAAACAGTTTTTTGCATTTTCTCTTGTATTCTTGTTTGCGTTTAATCCGTCAATCGCAACTCCAATTAAAAGGTTTTTCCTCTCAATCGCAACCTTTTCGTCCTCAATCGCAACCTTTTCAATCGGTACATTATAAAGTGTGACAAAAAAGAATGTTGGAGTAGAGGTGAACAACGGCTTCACTTCGGGGCGGTAATTAAACGCAGGCATTAAATGATGAATTAAAGTAAAATATATTAATTATTCTCTGTCTGCAAGTTTCATGGTTAAACTCACTTTCTTTTCAAGTAGCTTAAGCAACTCAATACCTTCCTCACTCAGACCGTTTTCATCACCTTTATCAATGCTTTCAAATTTGTTATAGAGGACGGCACTGAACATAACCCTCGATCTCAGTATGTTGTTATACATATCAATTGAATCATAATAAGCGTCGAAGAAGTCATCTCTTTTATCGTATTCTATACCTTTTAACACATTATCAGCGTTTATACCCGTAAGAGTACCTGTTTTCCAAAAGTCTTCTTTCTGTGCGTCTATGTTAGTAGGTATACCTCCGTAGTATTTATTTAATATTCTTTGACCTTCGACTGTTTGTGAAAACTTAACAAAATCTATACTGATATCTTTCTTTTTACTTTTACTTAGTATCGCAAAACCATGTATAAAATCTGTATTACTTGCTCCTGTGTTGCCTTCAGGGAAAGAGGGGAGAGGCAACACCAGCAGTTTGTTCTCTTTGGCCAGTTCAAGAGCATAGTTACCGGGGTTGCTGTTTGTTTCTTCTTCAGTCAAAAAGTATGTACCGTTTCTTTGTGGCTGACAGCCAAAAGCAAGTGACATGGCAGCAACTTTATCTGTGTTGACTCCGTTTCCTTTTGCTATGTCTTTATTAAATAACGAGAACATATTGTTTATACCCTTTAAACTGTTGCCTTCAGTTAAGTTAAGCTTCAGGTTCTCAGAGTCATACCAGTTTCCTCCGAAACCCTGTATGAATTGCATCCATACAAACTTTTCGTGATAAGGAAGGTATATACCGGTGTACGATACTTTGTCTTTTCTTTGTGTAAGTTCCGCTGCCGTTTTTACAAAGTCATCATATGTCCAATCGGAATCGGGTACTTTTACACCAAGTTTTTCGAATATATTCAGATCACACAGTACTACTGCTCTGTCATAATTAAAAGGTATCCATTGAATCGATCCTTTTATATTCCCCATTTTGTAAGCGGGTGCTATTATTTCTTCTTCTTTTATATACTTACTTATGTCATATAGCTTTGATTTTTTTACGGACATATATTCAAGTGCACTGTCAGCAGGTATTAACAATACATCTCCTTCGGGGTCAACAGGAAAGTCCTTTACGTATTTTACTTTTACTTTTACTTTACCGAATGCTTCTGTATATTCATCTATAACCTGTTTTAGCTTTTCCATATTTGCATTGGGTGATATGTCTTCCCGTACTAAGAGTGTTATTGTGTTTCTGTAATTTATGTATTTTATCAGGAAGTAAGCTGCCGTTGATACGATTGTTAATGCCAGTAATGAAATAACGGTTATTTTTATTATTTTCTTAAACAAAGCTTTTTCAGTCTTTTTCTTTATAACAAATATAGCTGCGATTATTAATATTAATACAACGGGAATAACTATAAAATAAATGTTTATATCTTTATAAGATACAATATTACCGCCCTTCTTAACATACCTAAAATTAAACCTGCTGTCAGGTGCACTGTCGCCCAGATCCATAAACTCCATTATGTTGCCGCTTACAGTACTGTTATCCGCCCATTTGAAATCAAAGTTATCTCTGTTTATGATCTTAATAACCTTATTGGGTACACAGATAACCATTGTGTTGCCTTCTACCGTATAATCTGCTTTTCCTACTTCTTCAAAAGACCATGAGTCGTCTTTAAATCTTTCTATTACTGCTTTATTATTATCTCTTCCTCTGTTAATTATATAGTCATAACCTTCCCAGCCTGTTTCATGGTTTTGGTCACTGTCGATAAACAGGTTCATCCAGTTTTCTCCGCTATCTATTACTATGTCGTCTTGGCAGCTTACATAAAAGTATGTTTTGTCTTTTAACTTTGATACCTTTATATCCTTAAAATCATTTCTGCCCGTTTCATTTGTATAGTAATATGTACCCGTTACACTTCTGTGATCCCTGTGAACAGTGTCATTTGTTATATCTTTAAACTCAGGTCCTATTTTGTCCCACTTTTCTTTGTCTGTGTTTAAACCTATATCATAGCTGCCCGTTCCTTCGGGTATTTTTTCTACTCCTTTAAACAACCTTATATAGTAGCATAACTGATAGTAGTAGTTGTCACCGTAATAGCCGTCTATGGGTTCTATGTCTCTTGAAAACTCCGAACTGAAGCAGTCTACGAATACTTTTCCGTACTGAAGATCGTTATAACCGGTCTGGTATGTGTCCGCAACGTTCCAGCTTATGTCTTCTGCCGTTATGTAGCTTCCTCCGTTATGGAATTCGTTCCATCCTGTAACGGTTATTAAAGGAGGATCTATTTCAAGCGCAGACTCCCATTGCTCTTTAAAAGCAAGTCCGTATTGTGTCTCTGTAAGGGAGTAACCGAAGTCTTTCTTCCCGTTTGATGTCTGTTTTCCGTTTACAAAGCTTCTTCCTCTTGATGTCGACGCATGAAAGCCTGCGGTAACCGAGACTTGTTCGATTACGCCGTCTATATTTCTTCCGGGTACCTGGGGTACTTCTGCTATCCATGGCCAGCGCAATCGTCCTCCGTCTTCACTTGTCCATGCGTTAAAGGCCCAGCTTTTTCTTATTGAAAAGAAGCTCTTTACTTCTTCGCCAAGGTTATCGGGGTTACCGAATATGAGGGGTTTACCTTCCCACATAAACCATAAATCCTTATATTTTCCCTGGCTATATATTTCACTCCATAACCCTCCGATATGTGATTGCATACGTACAGGATCGTCTCCGCAGTTGAAAATTATCTGGGGTGTCACACCGCCTTCGTCCCTAATGTCCTGCCATACTTTAAACAATACTCTCCATGCATGGTCATATGAGTTTGGGTTTGTTATGTCAAGAAATATAAAATCGACTCCTGCGGCACTGAGCATGGCCGCATGTTTTCTGTATATCCATTCGTCTGTGTTTTCGTAATAACCGAAGTACGGTTTTCCCCACATGTCTATGCCGCCTCTTACAAGTACGTCCCAGACCGCTTCTTTTCCGCCTAATCTGTATACATAAGATTTGTCACTAAGGCGCATTCCTTCATATGAAGTATCAAGGAAAAGAAAGTAGAAGATTCCTACGTATTTATCCTGCTTTTTGTCTCCTGCCGTTTTGTTGTCGGGTAACACTCTTCCGAGTGCGTCGGTTGCTACCCATGTATCGGTTATTTCTTTTCCGTTTACGTTTATACCTGATACTATGCAGCATATTATTAAGAGTATTACTATTACTTTTGCTTTCATATGTATTTCTCCTTTGTGGTTCATGTTATATTAATATACCACAAAACGTAAAAAATTATAATCGGAAAACAAGGCATTTTTGTACAAATAGTAGTCTGCATTGTCTATTAAATTTGTTGCTTGTATATAGTATATTTAACTTATTAAATAAACTAAGGAAAGGATATGATAATAATGAAGAAGATGTTAGTAATGCTATTGATAGTGTGCATATGTCTCGGAATCACAAGCCTTGTGTCATTTGCCGCAGAGGAGATAATAAAAGAGAATATAGCGGGCATTCAAGGTGCTGCATATAGTTGGTCGGGTACATGGCAGAATAACGGACAGGATTCAACGGCCGGGGATCCGGGTTCAAGATGCTTTGACCAAGATGTAGGAACAAAATGGGGAAGTGCGGATGTTGCAAACGGTGATCAGTGGGTAGCGGTTAAATTCCCGTCGGCAGTAAAAATAGACGGATTTAAGATATGGCAGGACGCAGGTCCCTGGACAAATATAACGGGTTTTAAGGTACAGATACAAAACGGAACGGATACATGGGTTGATGTCTATACTTCTCCGGGATTTACGGAAAAGTGGGATGCCGTTGAAGAAGCTTTATCCGCCACCGAAACTGCGACTGCATTAAGGGTATATATACCCGCAGGAAAAGCCGGGGGTAAATCGGCAGTTGAGCTTACCGAGATTCATATATACAAATATAACAGAATTAACTATGGAAACGGAACCGGTAATACTCAAAAAGCCTATGATGCCTCAACTAAAGCTACGTTATCATTTGAAAACACATATACTGTGGCATCATCTTCAAGCGGTTCTCCGTCAAATACGATGGACGGCAACACTGACACAAAATGGTCGAGTGTAGGAAACAGTGTACCGCAATGGATTCAGATTCTATTACCCGAGGTAAAGAACCTGTCGGGATTTAAATTGTATCCTGATTACAATTGGTCGGATATAACCGAATATACTGTGGAGGTATCTACAAAAGACGGTTGGAAAACCGCTTATACTCATACCGGTTCAAGTATAGAAGACATGCATGAAGTGGATTTCGATACTTTATGGAATACGGATTCTATACGATTTACGGTTACGGCAGTAGGTTCGGGTGCTCAGGCAGGACACGGTACGACATCAATTGACATCAGAGAGATTAACTTATTTACTGCCGAAGCGATACCGGAAACCAACCCTACAACAGGTGATGCTTCTGTTTTCACATTGGTTTTGTTTGTGGTTATATCATCCGTTTGTTTATTTAAAAGAAAAAAGATAATATTCTGTTAAGCTTTATGTTTATCCGCTTTAGGTTATGCGATATTAGTGTTCAGTAACCTTAGCGGATTTTCATTGTAATCACAGAATGAATGAGGAATCAAAGTAAAGTAGATTTTAAATGAATAGAGAGTAAGAATATGCGTAAGTTCTTATTATTAAGTGTTTTTGGTTTGCTTATCACTTACGTAAACAGGTGATTTTTCGGTTCTCTTCAATAATATCTTTTCAGCGGTTTCTTTATTCGCAAAAGCGCACCAGCTTTCTGCACGCAGTTTTGTTGTAAAACGCTTTAAATATTCCATTTTCTATATCTACGGGCTTGGAATATAAGGAGATATACAGAAAACAACAACAATGAAACATAAGGATACAAATTTGTGTTATCCCCTGTCTGGGGGATGCCTCCGGTGTCTTTGATTCTATCAGCAATAGCATAATAACCCGTATGATTCGTTTCAAAGCTTATTTTGCCGTCTGTAACACTTGACGGTATAACTTCGACTTTACCGTCTGTTGCGACGTAACAGACAAGAGGAGATATATAACTGTCAGACAGAGTGATAGTTATATGTAATTTTAAATTCAACGGAATTCTTTGTCCACCCTTTTCAAAATAGATATCAAATGGCATTATACCGTTTCCGATTCCCTTTAGTACACCGGTAAACCAGCCAAAAGCTTCAGTTTCCTCAGTTGTGATTTCTCTCACAACGAGCTTGACACCGAGCTCAAATGCATCTTTATTGCCGATGACGGTAATTGTTGTTTTGTTTATCGTTGTTATGGACGAGACTCCGTCGCTTACGTTACTTTTATAAATGTTTGAATCGTTTTTTTCTATATATCCGGCTTTTATGTTTATGTAAACGGACTGCGCTCCTGCGGCCAATACATTAAACGGAATACAAGCAAGTAAAAGAAATGCTATAAATATCGTAAACATATATTTCATTATATATTACTCCTTCCCGTAAATCTTCAGTTGTGTGTTCAACCCTACTGTCCCCATACTTATATAAGTATCCGGCCGATAAGCTATTATCCTCAGTTTTACGTTTTTTTCTTTGTCCGGGGCTGAATCCAGCATAAGCGTCTTTACATATTCGCCGGGACGGATGATACCGGTTTCCCCCAATACTACTCCTGTTTCATCTATAATACAGAGTAACAACCATATCGTGTTGGTATCGGGTGATGTGAAATATACATCCACATTGCTGCCGTTTGCAAGCAGCTTACCGCAGATATATACTTTATATCCATTTTCAACTTCAAAAGATGAATAACCAAGGTTTTCGGGTACATCCGGCGTTCCCGATATGGCTGTCTGATCAAATGAGGGGGGTATGAAAGGTTCTTTACTATTTATAGTCATTATTAGAGTATAAATCATAACTACAACCGACAGGCAGCACAGCGCACATAATACGCCGAGTGTTATTCTCTTAATATAAGAAGTTACTTTCAAACTTGACACCTATCCTTTCATCACTGCATATCCGACGTACAATGTTGCTGTCAAAGGACAAGACCGATAGCCTCACAGCAACAGTGCGTCAGATCACAGACCTCAGATTAGGGTTAAAATAATATCTTTTTTAACCTATTGAATCGCAAATAGTGACAGTGACTGTACCGATTTCAGCCAGATTTGCACTAGAACTCAATTCACCCGAAAGGGTAAGAAGAGAGCTGCCAGTCGGTGCAGCTGTCGTTGATGTGCCTTCGGCTGTCGACAAGCGGATTGAATCATTAGTGAATGTACCTGCAATCCCGGTGTATCCTTCTTTGGATGTATAGGACAGATCTGCTTCAATCGGTATATTGGAGTGGTTGATGACGGTGATTTTGTTAGAGTTTTCGCTGCATGACCAAGCCGCCTCTTTAGCATTATCAAAAGTATGTGTTTCCGGGTTCCAGGTACCGGTAAAACTGTCTGTGTAGGTAAACTCCATGCTGCCCCAAACCACGTCCACACTGTAAATGGTAGTTACGGTGCCGCCGGAAACATATGTCCCTTTAACAACATTGCTGTCGGTTCCTTCTTCGGCTGTGATGTTATTGGCAAAGACTGTAATGCCCATACAGAGAGTCAATGCGAGGACTAAAAGAAATGAGATTGTTTTTTTCATGATTTTACTTCCTTTCATTAATAAATATATGTATTATGTATATAAACTCAGTGGTTAAACATCCGCCTTTGTCGATCTTTTCCACAAGTGTATATTAATTCGATATCGTAAGTGTAATGGGAATTTGCATATTGACAATGGCTCTTTCATTAGTGTCCTTGTCGTAGGCAAGGATGTAATACACCGCACTATAACTGCCTTTTGGCAGAACAGTACCGTCCGGCAGCACTTTTAACTGTAGTTTTGACAGCTTGTAGCCGGGAGCGAGTAGTCCGGACTCGGCAATAATCATCCTGCTTTTTTCACTGTCGTAACCTTGTGCGCCTTCAATCTTGGTTTTATCTGCTGTTGTTCTGCCCGTCTTTCCGAGTTTTTCTAAAAGCACTTTGTCGGTTATATGCAGCTGGATTACAATGCTTTGGTTGGACTTAGCCGGATTTTGGAATAGAATGCTTGCCATGCCGTCCCCTTTGGAGGCGATTGCCTGCTTTGAATAGGTCAGTGATACAGCGCCGCCACCCTCCGGGTTTTCAAGATTAGGTTGAGTTTTGTCCTCTTCTTCTATAGGCACGGCATCGGGATCTTTCGATAACGGAGGGTATTTGTTTTGATTAACCACTTGTTTTGGGTTGTTCGTCAGTAAAACAACTGTAATTGTTGTTGAGGCAATAGTGATTAAACATAGCAAAATGATTATGAGAATCATTATCTTTTTCTTCTTTTTCATACTCCATTCCTTTCTACCCGGCAATTGAGATGGTTACTGAACCGATTTTACTGATATTGCATTCGGGCGGTTTACCCGATAATGTCAGATATACAATATAGCTTTGCGGCGTGACATCCCCTGCGGAAAGCACATGTGAGGTTACGGGATTTAATCCGTCAGTAAAACTGCCGTATACATTCTCATAACCGGTTTCTTGTTCATACAAATAGAATACTGTGACCGACACATTTGATGTGCTTGTGACCGAGATTCTGTCAGCGTTTTCATTCACCGTCCAGCAAGCGCCTTCGTACAGGTGTGTCAGCGGGTTCCATGTGCCGTCTGAATAGGTAAATTCCATGCTGCCCCATGTGACATCGACGCTGATGACTGTGTCAATATCCCATTTTGCATATAATACGATGTCTTTGGCAACGGTATCTGTAGAAAACGCCCATATATTTTTAAAACTTTGTTCTTTGTACCATCCGGCAAATGTATAACCTGTCTTGGTTGGATTTGCCGGTGCATTTGCTTTTTCTCCGTAGACAACGCTTTGCTTTGCAACATAACTGCCTCCGCTTGTTTCGAAGGTAACCGTAAATATAGCCGGTATTATATTGATGTTTACTGTATGAATGTTTGAGTAATTCCCGGTAGGGTCCTTCACTTTATACGTAAAAGTGTCGCTGCCTTGTTTGTTTAAATAAGCAGAGTATGTGAACCGGTTATCTTTGGTGATTACAACGGTACCTTTCGACGGTTGTGTGACGATTTCAAAAGAAAGATTCCAGTCAGATCCACTCGTGCTCGACCCATCCGCATCTGAACCTATCAATTGACCGCTTATACTTGAACCTGCGTTGACTGTCCACTCCCGTACATCGGAATCCACCCAATCAGTGTCGGTCATACCTACGGTTGTTCCGTGGTTTGTACCCGTGGAGTCGGTGACATTAGATCCTGTGATCTGATTCAGTTTGTAATAGAAAACTAAGTTTCCGTACCTTGGATGTGTGTTGTCTATTTCGCGAAACATCCAGTTCTCAATTTCGGACTGGGATAATGCTGTGTTCCAAAAGCGAACCTCGTCAATATGGCCGTCAAAATATTGACTGTTTCCGCTTTCACCGCCGACGCTTATTTTTGCAACGGTAGGAGCAGGTGCGTTATAGTGTGTATTATATAAGACCATTTCGTAATATTTTGTTCCGTTTACATAAACAATCACGTTTGTACCTGACTTGGTCATGGCTACATGATACCACTGATTTACAGGAAGTTTATCTATACCGACAGGCGGACCGCCGGACCACACCCATGGCCACTGCCAACCTCCGTCACCGAATACGTCAAATCCAAAATATAAATAACCGCCGTTTTGGTTTATGTATCTAAGCCATACTCCCAATGCACCGCCATCTGTTTCGTACTGACGGTATAATGTTTGGTAAGGAGAGTCTGCCCTGGGGAAAATCCACATTGAAACGGTAAAATCAGAAGCACCTGCAAGTTTTGTTGAATTGTTAAAGGGTATGTCTACTCTTTTGTTTGTTTTAAAATTAAGCGCATTTCCAAATCCGGCAACCGGTGCTGAGATTGCTCCGCTTTTAATACCGCTTCTAACCATCGGTATAACACTCTTATGACAGTCTGAACCTTGAAAATCCACCGATTCATTGACGGTTGTATTCCGTGCAACTACGTTCTTTGTTATGTGATTTGTTAAGATTGTCAGTATCAGAAAAACCACCATGAAAATCCTTCTTATTGTTTCGTTCATTGCAAATCCCCCTAGTTACATTTATGTATATCATTATTCCGTTATTCTATTGTCAAAACCAAACTTATTACTGGTTTGTACCACACTAATCCTCTTTCTTGTATGACATAATGTATTACAATGAATTATAAAATGCCAAAATGAACAAAACCGTGAACATAAACTAATAAATTTATAGAAATTTTTCCGGTTTTATGGTAAAATATATGAGCATAGTTATATTATTTATCGGAGTTTATATGTGCCATGTTAAACATACCAAGTGCAAGGCTTACGGCTCCTAAAGCTGTCCCAGGGGAAATCGTACGCAGAAACTTAATAGATACTGTCCTTAACAGCCCCTCAAATCTTGTATATATTCATGCCGGCGCAGGTCACGGCAAGACGACCCTTTTGTCACAAGTTACAAGCAGCGCAGAAAATGTCGTCTGGCTTTCTTTAAACGGAGAAAATGATGTTTTAACCTTTGTCAGTACGCTCTGCGAAGCAGTAAAGCAGAGTTTTCCGGACTTTGACTTCTCGCTGTCTGAATACCTGCCGTTTTACGATAAAGACAATTTTATTTCCATAATTGCAGACGCACTAACTTGTAGCGTTGAGAATATTCCCGGTGGTTTTATTTTTGTTATGGACGATTTACATACTATTGATGAAGCCAATGTTAAAACGCTTATATCTTACCTGATTAAATATCTTCCTAAAAATATAAAGCTTTGTTTTGGCAGCAGAGAAGCACCTTCTCAGGAGTTTTTGTCGTATAAAGTGAAGGGAAACATTACAGAACTGACCCAAAAGGAGCTTGCATTTACAAGAGAAGAAGTTGCCGATATATTAGGCTTTGACAATCCCACTATTTACGCTTCCACAGAGGGGTGGCCTCTTGCAATCCGTTATTTCCGAGTATTAATGGAGAATGGTATACCCATTGTTGACATTGCCTCCTATAGCAAAGAAAATCTGAATGCCTATCTTTTCCGTGAATGCATAGCCAATCTTAATGCCGACATGGTTGGCTTTCTTAAAAAATCTGCTTGCTTTGACGTTTTGGATACGCAAATGCTCGATGATGTACTAAATCAAAAGAATACAGGCCTCATACTGGAGAATCTTGTATCCAGAAATATATTTACCGTTAAAACAGGCGACGGGCTTTATCACTACCACGCACTGTTCAGAAGCAGCCTTTTGGAAATGGGAGATAAGGAGCAGATTCCTTTATTAACGAAAAAGGCCGCCAGGTACTATTATGAGCATAAACAGTATTCAAAAGCTGCCCGGTACGCCATTGATTCGAAAGATAATGAGCTTTTGAAAGACACGATCCTTTCATGCTACAAAAATTACATAAAAGCCGGAAATTACAACGAACTTAGGGTATGGTTTAAGGCACTTCATGATGAGGCATTTGACATAAATCCAAGAATTCTTGTAGCCGAGGGTGCTTTTTTATCGGTAATCGGGAATTTTGTACAAGCTAAAGCATGCCTTGAAGCAGCAATCCCCTTAATAGACAAAGACGAAAAAGAGCTTTATTTTGAGGCTATGATACATAAAGCAAGAGTGCTCCGTAACTTTGTTTCATTTGAGGAATCAAACAGACTGCTTGATGAGCTGGTATCAAAGTTTGACAATTTGGCTGTTGAACTTGCATATTCTGTGGTCATTGAAAAACTATATAATTTATGCTGGAGTTCACAAATAGGCGAAGCATATGCATTTGCACGCCGAATGATAGAAGAATGTGCCAATGCCGGCAATATTAAGGTCATGCACTGGTATGAAAGGTATCTTTGCACAGTACAATTCTTTGCAGGTAATATGAAGGAATCGGTTTACTATTACGAAAAATCCCTTGAGCTTCCCGCGGATGAAATAAACTTTTTGGGTATGCACAGTACCGGAATATATGTTGCAAAAGCTTATCAAATGTTAGGAGAAAGAAGCCGTTCACTGTCAGTGCTTTCTTATGAACTTCAAAGGTTAAGAAGTACCGGAAACTATGAAGAAATGTGGGCAGGCTATCTATTGGCAGCAGAAATTCACTATCAGAATGCATTTATTGATAAAATGAACGGTGAAAATGTATCTTTTGAAACCGCCATAAAGTATTTTACCCTGGCGGATGAGTATGCTCCTCTCTATCGTAAAACTGATTTTCAGACGCACTGGGCTAAAATGCAGCGCCTTACATACAGCCTGATTTTCACTTCCGAATCGAAGGAAGATATCGTTCGGGAGATATTTGAGAATCTTGACAGGGCGGGAGCTTATTTAAAAAGCATTGTTCTTGCCAGACTTATGGGGTATTTTTCCTCTGTATTCGATTATCAGAACGCCGTTAAATGTGCGAGTATGAGCATAGAGATAGGGGAGAACTCCGGAATGCTTCTCCATGCGTCACTGGCATACGGAATATTAATAAGAAGTGCAATCAATGCAAAGGACCGTGAAATGACGTTTGCCCTAACAAAACGTTATTTTAAGCTTTGCTCAGAATGTGGAATCTATGAATATTTCAGGTTGCGGAAGGCTTACGATCCGGTTCTTGAATTTGCGTATAACAACGGTATAGAGCCCGAGTTTACAATGCAAATGATGGAGTTTGCAGGATACCAACCAAAGAAAGCTTATGTTGAGACACTGGGAGCTTTTACTGTATATCAAGACAGAAACAAGCAAAAGATTATAAAGTTCAGAACGAAAAAGGAACGCGAGCTTTTGGCTTTTTTGCTCGATGCGGGCGAACAGGGGGCTACAAAAGAACAAATATGTAACGCTATTTGGTGGGATTCTGAATCAAATAATATAAAAAACCTAATTGCGGTAAATCTGAGACACATAAAGAATGATTTTGAATGTGTCGGTATAGTGAAGTCTGTCATCAGCCGAGAAAACCGTTATTATATTTGCCGTGATGAAATTGAATGCGATTTTGAACTTTAT
>JAEAME010001822.1_pt1 | contig 13658 bp, 9 predicted proteins | sample 8958731 | NCBI WGS metagenome assembly JAEAME01 (sample SAMN16933194, study PRJNA681113) | bioreactor sludge metagenome | isolation source: anerobic bioreactor sludge (Control) | place: India:Bengaluru | collected 2018-10-24 | reverse complement strand
CTCCTGATCCAGAACCTCCCACCGACCCGGATCCTTTTTCAGACTTACCCTTTAATCGGGGAAACAGGAGCAGTAGTGGACGACATTTATCAGCAATCTGATGAGACTGTCTCGATCAGCGAGAATAAATTACACGATCGGGAGATGGAAGAAGCCCTGCTCGGATCGATCATGATCGATCCCGATGGGCTTGTGGATGTCATCCCTTTTCTTGAATCCGGAGATTTCTATCAGCCCCGTCATCAGTGGATTTGGGATGCGTTTATTTCACTGGACCAGGAAAACCACTACATCGATGTGCTCACAGTCCAGGAAGTGCTGGAATCCCGAGGGCAGCTGGAAGATGTTGGCGGTTTGGATTATCTGCTTCAGCTCAGCAATCGTGTTCCCTCCTCACGTCATGCGGTGTCATACGCTCGAAACATCAGCGAACTGAATACCCGCCGCCGGTTGGTTAAGGCGGCAACTGATATCGCCCAGCTGGCATATCACAAGGATATGGACCTCGATGTTGTCATCGACAAATCTGAAAGCTCAATTTTTAGTGTCAGTGAAAATCGATACAAACGCGATCTGGTCCCGATCGGTGATGTTGCCAGAAGTTATATGCAGCAGGTCACCGAAGCGAGCGGCAGCGATGAAGGGATTGGCGGGCTCAAGACCGGGCTGAGGGATGTGGACAACGTCCTGGACGGTTTGCACAAATCCGACTTTATTATTGTTGCCGGGCGACCTGGTATGGGCAAAACCGGCTTCATGATCGGTATTGCCAAGCATGCCGGTATGGTTTTGCGTCGGAATGTGGCCATGTTTTCGCTGGAAATGTCCGCAGAGCAATTGCTGCAGCGTATGTTGGCTCAAGAAACTGGCATCGACTCGCAAAAACTACGTTCAGGGCAATTTTCTGTGGAAGAAGCAGATAAATTTGCTGGTGCCATTGCCAAATTCGAGCACGTCAACATCTTTATCGATGACACACCCGGCATCACACCCCTTCAACTGAGCGCAAAATGCCGACGTCTCAAAGACGAACATACGCTTGACTTGGTGATCATTGACTATCTGCAGCTGATGTCCGGTGACCGCCGCTCAGAAAATCGGGTGCAGGAAGTTTCCTATATTTCCAGGCAGCTGAAGATTCTAGCCCGTGAATTGAATGTACCGGTGCTTGCTGCGGCTCAGCTTTCCCGTGCTGTCGAGCAGCGCACGGACAAAACACCAATCCTGTCTGACCTGCGTGAATCCGGTTCATTGGAACAGGATGCTGACATTGTCATGTTTATCAATCGACCACATATGGATGATAAGGACAGCCCTTATCACAATATTGCCAAGGTCGCGGTCGCCAAACATCGTAATGGTCCCGTCCATTCCGGAGTAGAGCTGGTTTTCCTGGAACAGTTGGCTCAATTTAAAGACAAAGCCTATATGAATTGAGATCCGCATGTCCATGACGATCAATCCAGGCTTTTCAGACAAAAACGTTCAGATCGAACTACCGGTCAATTTTGTTGACTGCCTGCGAAATTTGAGTGCTGACGCCATCTCGGTTCTGATTGGCTTTTTTCAGTGGATAAGCCAGCAGGAACAGGCATGCGAGGTTGCCCTGGCTTTCGACTTTACAACTAGTTTGCCATGGCTTCTCCAAATCGGGGAACCGCGTTTACAGAAGGCAATGGATGAATTACATAAGGCGGGGCTGCTGTTTTCGTGGTCCGATCCGCACAATCCGCAGAAGACCTACCTGATACCAGGTACACCCAGCGGATCGGGAATACTACAAAACCTGGACGATAACCCAGACCTGGTCGGGGAGTATCACCTGGCGCAGATTTTACCAGCCGTAGAGCGCCCTAACCTGTTCTCACTTTACGAAGACAATTTTGGCGCACTGACCCCGATGATGGCGGAAACGATCAAAGCGGACATGGAAATTTATACCTTGGATTGGATCGAGGATGCCATGAAAGAAGCCGTCAAGTACAATGCCCGTAACTGGAAGTATGTACAGGCGATTCTGCGCAACTGGAAAGAAAAAGGACGCAAGAGAAGCAATGAAGAAGGTAAGCGAGATCTCGACCAATTTAGGAAACTCTACCTCGAGCAAAAAAGAGACTATAAAGGCGGCTGAGGAGATGGTGGAACCAACCAGGATCCTGAATGGTCCCGGAGACCCCGATTGCCCCATTTGCCATGGGATCGGTTTTGTCGGCTACGACGTTCCCATTCACGATCCCCGTTTTGGCAAAAGTGAAATTTGTGTCTGCCGCCTGAACTCAGTTCAATCGCTTAAGCAACAGCATCTGTTCCAGCTCAGCAATCTTGGGTCGCTGAGTGAATTGACCTTTTCCAATTTCATGCCGCGCGGCAGGGTGGGGCTGGGCGCCGCCCAGGCGAACTCGCTCCAACAAGCTTATAATTCCGCCCAGAATTTCGCTGGCATTCAAAAAGGATGGCTATTGTTGACCGGCGGATATGGTTCCGGGAAAACTCACCTGGCGGCTGCGGTTGCCAACCAGGCAGTTTCCATGGGTACACCCACCATTTTTCTGACGGTACCAGACTTGTTGGATTGGCTGCGTTCGTCCTTTTCAGGCTCTGCCGACTCGGATTATGAAGAACGTTTTAATGAGATTCGCAATGCAGTCTTGCTGGTGATGGATGATTTTGGCACACAGAGCTCCACTCCCTGGGCTGAAGAGAAACTTTTTCAGATCATCAACTCCCGTTATATCAACCGTCTGCCAACTGTGATTACCAGCAATCAACAGCTCAGCGATTTTGAAGGACGGATCCATTCCCGCCTACTCGACCCCGACCTGGTCACCCATGTTCACATTCTTGCGCCTGATTTTCGTAATCCGACCGATGAGTTTGGGCATCCTGAACTTTCAAGTTTGCATATGCACTCTCGTCAGACCTTCGGAAATTTCAGTTTTCGCAAGGACGAAAGTTTACGTAAAGAAGATTTTAGTTCCCTGAGGGAAGCTTTTGAAGCTGCACAGGCTTTCGCGGAAAATCCTAAAGGCTGGTTGAGCCTGCACGGGACCTATGGAAGCGGGAAAACCCACCTGGCTGCTGCCATCGGCAACTACCAGTCTGCCAAAGGTTCTCCTCCGCTTTTTATTGTTGTTCCGGACCTTCTGGACCACCTGCGGGCTGCCTTCGCGCCCAACAGCGGCATCAGTTTGGATAAACGCTTCAACGAGGTGCGCACCGCCCAACTCTTGATCCTCGATGACCTTGGAACACAATCGGCGACCCCCTGGGCACGGGAAAAGCTCTACCAACTCTTCAATTATCGTTATAATGCCGAGCTTCCCACCGTGATCACTTCTTCCATCATGCCCGATGAACTGGACCAGCGCCTTTACAGCCGCATGTCTGACCGCCGGTTGTGCCGCATTCAGATCATTACTGCTCCAGGTTTTACAGGGAAGTAAATTCCCCTCATCTTGAATTATGGGTATAATGGGAATTCGTGTATACATGAATACTAACGCGTGTTAGGGGACACGAACAGGAGAAAAATGAATAAAAAAATCATTCGGGAGTATCCCAATAGTTTTGATCTGCCCTACCGCATTAAGAGATTGGGCGATATCGCCCATAACCTTTGGTGGGTCGGCAACCCGGAAGTTGCCAGGCTTTTCAAAGAGGTGGATGCCCTCAAATGGAGACTAAGCAATCATAATCCGATCGTCATGCTTCGAAAGGTATCCAAAGCCAAGTTCGAAGACCTGATCAAGGATCGCTATTTCCTCAATCGTTATGACCAGATCGTGCGCGATTTTGACGCGTACTTGACCCGTAAGGACACCTGGTTTAATTTGCAATATCCAAACAATGCCGGCGATAAGATCGGCTATTTCTCATTTGAATATGGTCTGCATGAATCATTGATGGTCTATGCCGGTGGTCTGGGCATTCTCTCAGGTGACCATCTGAAGGAAGCCAGCGACCTTGGGCTTCCACTCGTAGCTGTTGGTTTCGTTTACACCTATGGGTACTTCTCCCAGCGCATCACTGAAGATGGCTGGCAGGAAGCCCATAATGTTGAGATCAATTTTGACGATATGCCGATTGTTGCGCTCTATGATGAGAATCGCGAACCGATCAAGATCTCCATCGAGTTGCCTGGCCGCACCGTTTGGGCAAGGCTCTATGAAATCCAGGTTGGTCGCGTACCTTTGATTTTGTTACACACCAATCTTCCTGAAAACAACCCCCAGGATCGCCAGTTGACCGACAAGCTCTATATTAGCGATCCTGAACTGCGCATCTCACAGGAGATGCTCCTGGGAATTGGCGGTCTGCGTGCCTTGCAGCGCCTTGGTCACAACCCCCAAATTTTCCATATGAACGAAGGTCATTCGGCTTTCCTGACGCTGGAAAGAATGCGCCAGTTGATGAATGACAGCGGGCACACCCTTGAAGAAGCTAAGGAAATTGTAAAGAAGTCCAGCATTTTCACAACACACACTCCTGTACCAGCCGGTAACGATGAATTCCCCACCTGGCTGATCGACAAGTATTTTGCAAACTACTGGGGAAAGCTTGGCTTGAATCGCGATCAGTTTATGGATCTGGCAAAAATCCGGACTGACTGGTCGGATGAAGTCTTCAGCATGCCGGTCCTGGCACTCAAGCTCTCCGACTACCGCAACGGTGTCTCCAAATTGCATGGTGAGGTTTCGCGCAAGATGTGGAACTACCTTTGGCCTAACACGGCTGCCGAAGAAGTGCCGATCAGCTCAATTACCAATGGTGTTCATACCGGCACATGGATTGCGCGCAGAATGGCTGATTTGTATATTAAATATCTTGGTGCCGATTGGAAGGATCACCTGGATGACCCGGAAATGTGGGAGAAGATCGATACGATCCCGGATAATGAACTCTGGCAGGTACGCATCCACCTCAAACGGAAACTGGTCAGCTACATGGTTGCGCGAGCTCGCGATGAATGGGGGCACGACCGCGTGCATCCTGTTCAGACAGTCGCCAGCGGTGTGCTGCTGGATCCCTTGGCTTTGACCATCGGTTTTGCCCGCCGGTTTGCTACCTACAAACGCGCAAATTTGCTCTTCCGGGATTATGAACGCCTGATGAAGATCGTTACCAATGAAGAGCAGCCAGTACAAATTATCTTTGCTGGTAAAGCTCATCCGGCAGATGAACCTGGCAAGCGCTTGATTCAGGAAGTCTACCGCCATGTCAAAAATTCCCGTAATGGTGGTCGCATGGTCTTCCTGGATGATTACGATATGGATATGGCACGCCACTTGACCCAGGGCGTCGATATCTGGCTCAACACTCCCCGCCGACCGCGGGAAGCCTCCGGCACCAGTGGCATGAAAGCTGGCATGAACGGAACGCTGAATTTCTCCGTCCTTGATGGCTGGTGGGCGGAAGGCTACAACGGTAAAAATGGTTGGGCAATTGGCGACGACACACACTACGATAACCAGGACCTGCAGGATGAAGCTGATGCCCTCAGTCTTTATGAAACGCTCGAGAATGAGATTGTACCGCTCTACTACACCAAGCGCTCTGCCGATGGTCTGCCTGGCGACTGGATCGAACGGATCAAGGAATGCATCCGCACCGTTTCACCGGAATTCTCAATGACCCGCATGGTCAAGGAATACACAACCGAGCTCTACCACCCAGCCTGGTTGACGGCGAAAGAGGGTGCTTCGATCCAGGATGTGATCAAGTAAACCTGGTGAGATTCTAAACTCTCATCCCCTCTTTGGTAGTGGATGGGAATACATATTAAGAAATAAATACGTCTGCAATGGTAAGCTGCTATTGCAGACGGTTTTCTACTGGAAAGATTGGGAGAAAAAATGGCAGATATTTTTACATGGCAGGCAATTGGCACAGCGATTCTGATTTTTTTGGTCAGAGTGCTTTCGATTTCCATGGATACCCTGCGCTTTATGCTCACCATGCGTGGTAAACGGGGTATTGCCTGGATATTGGGCTTCTTCGAATCCGTTCTCTTTGTTGTCACTGTCGGTGCCGTGTTGAATGACATGTCCAACTTCCTCTATATCATCGGTTATGCTGCCGGTTTTGCCACGGGCAATGTGGTCGGCATGCACATCGAAAGAAAACTGGCAGTCGGCTTTTCCCACATCAGCGTCATCAGCAAGCACGCCGGTTCAGAAGTTGCGAAAAATCTGCGCGAAAATGACTTTGCTGTTACAGAGATTCCTGCTCAAGGAAAAGACGGTCCGGTTTGCATCAGTGATTTATCCGTTCGGCGAAAAGACATCGCCACTGTAGAGAAAATTATCCAGGATACTGACCCGGAAGCCTTCATCACCATTGAAGATGTCACCCCCCTTCGTGCTGGTTATTGGGGCAGGCAGAATGTCAGAAGGTAGTTCTCCGAAACGCATCCTGATATTTGATTTTGATGGTCTCATTCTGGACACAGAAACCGTTGAGGTCGAAATCTGGAACAACCTTTATGCTGAGGTTGGTCTGACTTTTGATATGGATGCTTACATTGGGGTGGTGGGCTCCAACGGACCGCGCAGCTTCGACCCCGCCCAACCCCTGGCAGAAAGGGAAGGCGAGAAACGCAGTTTCACGCAAATTCGCCAGGATTTTAGAAAATTAGCCTATCAGTATGTGGAAGAAATCGAACCATTGCCAGGTGTGGTGGAATTGATCAGGAACGCAAAGCTCAAGGGTTACCTTCTGGCAGTTGGTTCCAGCGCCGCTTCCGTGTGGATCAACACCCATCTCAAGCGTCTCGGGCTTCTGGGTGAATTTGACTTTGTGGTTACATTTGATGATGTTGAAAATGCCAAACCCGCCCCAGATATTTTTTTAAATGTGCTGGAGCGAGCGGGCGTTTCTGCCGAAAATGCGCTTGTGCTTGAAGATTCCCAAAATGGCATCCTGGCAGCTCACCGCGCTGGCATCCGTGCCATCGCCGTCCCCAACCCGATAACGAAAATCCAGGACTTCTCCCTCGCCACGGCAGTGATCACGTCACTTGTAGATTTCGATCCCAATTTGTATTTATGATACCCTCTTGATCGTGCTGGTTTCATCATTATTAGTGTGCACTGCACATTCCGCTTTTCAATCTGGCAATCTATACCCAATTTTCGAGTGTTCAAACGGTAAAACGCAGCGAATTTTGAGCAACATCATTTGTACGGCTGGGGCTTGCCTCCAGCCGCGGCTTTGTTCTCAACAATGCGGGCGGAGGGAGATGAACCCCCTCTGTAGTAATAGAGCTCAAAAGATTCTCAAGATGACCTGATATCTGTACTATAATTTACCTACCTGACAAAAAGAAAGGGAAATTTATTATGGAAATCGATCCTTCCGAGTTTTATTTTGGCAACACCTACGACCTGAAATCTCAGGCAATCATCCCCGACAAGCTAACCTATTATGATCCGCAAGACCTCACCACCCATATGGTCATAACCGGTATGACCGGTTCGGGTAAAACCGGTATGGGCATCATCCTCCTGGAAGAAGCCGCGCTAAAAGGCATTCCGGCGATCCTGATCGACCCCAAAGGTGACCTCACCAACCATGTCCTGCATTTCCCGGATTTCCTTCCGACCGATTTTGCCCCCTGGGTGGACGCCGATGCCGCCAAGCGCGAAGGTCAAACCGTCGAGCAAGCTGCTGAAGCCGCTGCTGCCTCCTGGAAAAAAGGCACCGAACGTTCCGGAATCGACCGCGATCGAATGGAAAAGCTGGCGAAAGCAGTCGACTACACCATCTATTCACCCGGTTCCGATTCTGCCATCCCGGTCAGCATCCTTTCTTCCCTGAAAGCCCCGGCGATCGATTGGGAAGAAAACAAAGAAATGCTGCGAGAATCCATCAGCAGCACCGTCACAGCCCTGCTTGAACTGGTTGGCTTCAAGGATATCGACCCGGTACGCTCCCGTGAGCACATCCTGATGTCCAACATTTTTGAACAAGCCTGGAGCCAGGGGGAAGACCTGGATTTGGAAAGCCTGATCCTTCAGGTACAAAATCCGCCTTTTGAGAAACTAGGCGTCTTCGCAGTCTCCAAGTTCTATCCTGAGAAGGATCGTTTTGAACTGGCAATGCTGCTCAACAACTTTATTGCTGCCCCTTCCTTCGAAAGCTGGCTTGAAGGTCAGCCCCTCGACATCCAGAGCCTGCTTTACTCGCCTGACGGCAAACCCAAGCACAGCATCTTTTACCTGGCACACCTGGCAGATGCCGAGCGCATGTTCTTTGTAACCCTGCTCTATTCTGCTGTGGAAACCTGGATGCGAACGCAATCCGGCACCAGCGATCTTCGGGCATTGGTCTATTTCGATGAAATCGTCGGCTACCTACCTCCGGTTGCCAACCCGCCCAGCAAACCGATCATCCTGCGCATGCTCAAGCAAGCCCGTGCCTTTGGCGTTGGGTTGGTGCTCTCCACCCAGAACCCGATCGATCTGGATTACAAAGCGCTCTCCAATGCTGGAACCTGGGTCATTGGCAAACTGCAGACCGACCAGGATAAACAACGTCTGTTAGACGGTCTTACCAACGTCTCCGGCTCATTTGACCGACCATTCTTTGACAATACCATCTCAGCCCTCGGCAAGCGTGTTTTCTTACTGCATAACGTTCACGCCAAGGCACCCGAAATTTTCACCACCCGTTGGGCGATGAACTATCTGCCAGGTCCGATCACCCGTAACAAGCTGGATGATCTCAACCGCCTGGCTGGTGCCGATGTGCGTATGGTTTCTGCTGCCCAAAGTGGATCGGGGCAAGCGGTTACTGCCGAGGATGTAGTTGGTGGCGGTGTTGGAAACCTGCCAGGCAAGCAGACCCAACCGGTCCTCGGTTCCAAGGTGGATGTCTTCTACCTGCCCGTTAAAATGGGTCTTGGGGATGCTTACAAACAGGCTGCTGACCGCGGCATCGCACCGACAACCCAACCTCTTTATCATTACCGCCCGGCTCTGATCGGGCAGGCTCAAATTTGGTTTGCCAACCGCACCTACAATGTCAATACCCAAAAGCGAGTTACAGTACTGATGCCCGAATTGCAGACGCGCGGATTGGTGCAGTGGCAGGATTTCCAGGTCGATGAAATTCCTTCGGCTGAATTTGATTCCCGTCCTTTGCCAGACGCGAGCTTTGCAGACCTGGTCTATCCATTTGATGACGAGAAAAATGTCGCTGATCTTTCTGGTGATTTTTCTGACTGGCTCTATCGCAATTACCAATTAACACTCTATCGAAACCCGGACCTGAAACTGGTCTCAGAAGTTGGCGAGAGCAAAGACGAATTTATTGCCCGGACTCAGCAGGCAGGCAAAACCAATCTTGAAGATGGTGTCGAAGCCATCCAGTCGAAATACGCCAAACAAAAGAAATCGATAGAGGATAAACTGCTCAAAGAAGAAATGGCGCTGGAGAAGGATAAACAAACCCTCAATCATCGCCGTATTGAAGAAGCCGGTACAGGTCTGCAGACGGTCATCGGATTGTTTGGCGGGCGGAAAAAGAGCATTAACAGCTCACTGACCAAGCGGCGTATGACCGCCACCGCCAAAGCCAATGTGGAAGAATCAGAAGCCATGATCGAACGGTATAAATCTGAGTTGGCTGAACTGGAAGCCAAAATGCAGCAGGATATCGAGGAATATAAAAACAGCACCCAGGAAAAAGCAGTGGAGATTGAAGAGATTTTCGTCAAACCTTTGAAAAAGGACGTCGTGGTGGAATTCTTTGGTCTTGCCTGGGCGCCGGTTTATGCTTTCAAAAACGGCGACCGTTGGCTTGAGATTGACGCGTTTTAGGTAGATTGTTTTGTAGGCCGGGTTGCGTTGCCCGCCCTGTTAAGGGTCAACCCGGCTTTTTCTTAAAATTTGTCATTCTGAGTACGCTATCTTTTCGTAGGCCGGGTTCCGGTTTTGAACCCGGCTTTTTTTGATCAGTCGAAGGGAGTTCAAAACCCGCCCTGCATTTTATTCTGGATCGATTGCGATAATATCCCCAAAACCATTCACTTCGATCACCCAATCACTACCCGGAACAGCTTGTTGAAAGAGATTGTAATCGGTGGTGGTGTAATCAAAGTTATCTGATGCGGTTGAAAAGGTGATGGTGTACCGTTCAGTCGAATTCCCATAGCGCTGGTCCATGCCCAGGCTGGTGCTTGGCCAAATCGCATTCGTGCCATAACCATCTTCCGCTAATGTGTTGACCACAACCCACTGCATGGTGTCATAGGAGCAATAATTTTCGTAGACCTTGTAGTAACAATCCTGCACAACCTCTCCTACCCCGGTTCCAGTGTCGATCGTGTAAGGAGTGCCGCAAACTTCCTCTGAATTAGCCTTAGCAACATCGGAGTTGTAGCGGTATCGCAATTGGCAATCATAAGTCTGCGCGTTGTTGGGGATATTGGCTTCCCAATCGCCGCTTCGCACCATTTGGTATGCTTCAACCACAACCTGGCGCTGCCAATAGACTTGGGATACAGTGGCATCCAGCTGATCGGTCTGATTCATTCTGCTGAAATACATTGCTCCGAACACACAGCATGAAATCAATACCAGCGCCATTACGATAATAGCCCATTTTGGCAACGGTTTTCGCTCGCTGGGTACATTCATTGGCACAACAGGTTCAGGAATTGGGCTTAATACACCCTCATTTAGCACACCTGTTGGGCGGGAGGTTGCCCCGACCGCCAGGTCACCGCCGCACTCCACACAAATCTGGGCATCAGCCGTGTTGCGGGTGCCGCAGTAGGGGCAGTGCTTGTCTGGTCCAGCTTTTGCCATGCGGATCAGCGCCTCGTCTTTGATAAAATTGAAAGTGGCAGGGTCAACCCTGTCGAATTTTACATCCACAGGCTGGGGTGCCCCACAGGACGTGCAGGAACGAATTGCACCGGGATTCTTGGTGCCGCAACTGTCACAAGTCCAGACTAATTCAATGTATCCGAGCACTTTTCTGGCCATTTTTACTCCAAAAAGCTAGTTCAGCAACACATTAAGTATAGCAGAGCTTGGGGTATGCAGAAGAAAGCTGTCACACCGAGATTGAACACAATGAGAGGGATTTGAGAGATTTGCAGTCAAATCCCATGCCCGGCGATAATGCCGGTACGATCAAACCGCTTCTATCGTCGCCTGAACTGCCTTCAACCCAAGAATCGCAATCAACGGGATGCTCCCCAAGACCAGGGGGATGTAAACATAAAACGAAAGCACCAGTAACGCCAGCATCACCAGGGAAATGATCAGGGCATAAAGTGGCTGTTTCAGGATCGTGACAAAACCATTTCTCCAGGCTACTTTCATGGTCTTGTCTTGCTGCAAAAAGAAACAGGATACACTAAAAAACTGCCAGATCAACCACAGGAACCCCATGATAATAGTAACAATTGTCAAAAAAGGAGCGCTCTCCAACTGAGAGTTGTAATAAAACCAGACGTTGGTCACCAAGACGAAGATCACCAATAAGTTGATCCCGCCCCAGACCAGGCTTTTCAGCAAATACTGCTTGAATCCCTTCCAGAATCCCATCAAACCGCTTCGTTCACGATGGGTAAGGTCGAGGCTTTCCTGGTATATCCCAAAAATGACAGCCGGGAACAAGAAAATTGTCAGGCTTAGCAAAATCGCCACCAGGGAAACTACCACCTGGTTTCCCCAATCGCTCCACCATAATTTGATGGCATTAACAATAACATCGAAAGCTTGTGCTGGTTTCATATTCACCTTGGCTACAAATTATAATTGTTATGTTAAAGTGGAGGTAAAGGTGATTGATATCAATCAATGTCTTGTTGTAGTCATCGACGTACAAGGAAATCTGGCAAAAGTTGTTGCTGAGTCCGAGCTTGCGAACGAGAATATCAAAAAAATGGTGCAGGGCAGCCTGGAATTGGAATTGCCAATTTTTCTAACGGCGCAGGCTCCTGAAAAAATTGGTCACACTACAGAAATTATTCGGCACTTGCTTCCCGACCATTACGAGTATCCCCGCACCTCCTTTAGTATCTGGTCAGACGAAAACCTCAGGAGTGGCATTCTGCGATCCAATAAGAAACAATTTCTTTTGTGTGGGTTTGAGAGTCACATTTGTCTCTACCAGAGTGCAACCGACCTGCTGGCATCTGGCTTTGATGTTTGGATAATTGTTGATGCGGTGTCATCTCGTGCTCTTGCAAACAAAGAAATCGCAATAGCCGAATTGAGAGCACAAGGTGTGCATCTCGCCAGCGTCGAGATGGCTTTGTTTGCTCTCATGCAGGATGCCAGCCACCCTTCTTTCAAAGCTATATCGAAGATCATCCGCTAAGTTTATTACCCGAACTTATATATCTCTAACAAGAAAGATGTATGATCAGTTCTAATCTACAACTGGAGAACTTATGACAACAGAACCAAATACCCCAAAGAGCAAACGAAAATCCCGCTGGTGGCTGACCCTCCTGGTCTTGTTAGCGATTGCTGCAGCCCTTTTTTTATTCAACAACTATCGCCAACAGCGTGCCATGCAAGCCACGATAGCAGATTTACGCACAACGCCCTTCACTCGTGAAACCTTGCAGACCACCATCAGTGGTACTGGCAATGTTCGCCCGCGCCAATCCGTGACCCTGCTCTGGCAGAGCAGCGGAACGGTTTCTGCTTATGAGGTTGCGGTGGGTGATACTGTTGAAGCCGGACAGATTCTAATGAGCCTGGACGAAAACAACCTTCCTGCTGAGATCATCCAGGCATCCCTGAATAAGATAACTGCCACCCAGGCACTGGACAGCCTGGAAGCCAATATCTTGCTGCAGCGTGCGACCCTGACCAGCAATATTGCCTCAGCCCAGACGACCATTGCTGATCTTGAGACGCAGTTACTCAACCTGGAGTCGCGTGTCTGTGAGAGCTGGCGGGTGGATAACCTGCGCAGCGACTATGATAACGCCTTGGAAGGTTACCAAAACTGGCCCACAGAGACAGGATGGTTTCGCGTCCAGACCACCAAAGCAGCTCTCGATTACTGTGCCCCCGAAGTAATTGCCCAGCAAATTGATGCTCTGCAAAGTCAGCTCGACCTGCAGAAAGAAAATGAAGCGCTCTGGAAGCAGGATCTGGAGAGGGTCCAATTCGGTCCGGATCCTGTGGAAGTTGAAAAGCTGGAACTCCAGCTCAGTTTGGCTGAAAAACAGCTGGAAAACCAATTCATTAAAGCTCCGTTTTCGGGCAAATTGCTCACCCTCAACCAGGATCCGGGAGACCAGGTAAATCCCGGTAGTATGGCAGCCCAGGTGGCTGACATGAGCGAGTTGTTCGTTGAAGTGCTGATTTCTGAGGTCGACATCCCTGCAGTTCAAATTGGGCAGCCTGTTTCCTTATTCTTTGATGCTTACTTCGAAGAGGAATTTTCGGGGGTTGTTTCAGATGTTTCTGAAAGTGGCGATCGCAGTACCGGTGTGGTCAATTACACCGTAACAGTCAAAATGGAAGACCTCTCCGAAAGGATCAAACCAGGAATGACCGCTGCCGTGAGCATCCTGACCGCTGAAAAGCCCAATACACTGGTCATTCCTTCCGAATCTATTTTCTCCCGCGATGGTTTGAATTACGTGTATGTCTTGCGCGATGGCAATCTGGAAATGGCGCAAGTGA
>JAEAME010001821.1_pt1 | contig 13661 bp, 16 predicted proteins | sample 8958731 | NCBI WGS metagenome assembly JAEAME01 (sample SAMN16933194, study PRJNA681113) | bioreactor sludge metagenome | isolation source: anerobic bioreactor sludge (Control) | place: India:Bengaluru | collected 2018-10-24 | reverse complement strand
ATGCTAAACACAGACAAGGCGGGCCGTTCGACCTTGAGAATAACACGAACCTTATTGAACGCTTCCACGGTTCTCTAAAGGATAGAACCAAGGTACTACGCGGTCTAAAGAAGCCCGAAACCGCCCGGATATTCCTTGAGGGATGGTTGATCCACTATAACTATTACCGCCCCCATATCGGGATTGATGGCAGGACACCCGCAAGCGTAGCCAAGGTCGATTATGAATTCAAAGACTGGCTGGAGTTCATCAATAATTCTGCGGATATCGCACCCATAGATACTGCCGAACACGAACGGCAAGTCTTGACACTTCATCACCCGCCCGAACCTAAGGGCAAATCAGCAACTAAAACTCTAGGACGCATAGCGGGCACGAAAGTTTCAGTTCGGGAAGTATCAGTCAAACCAGTATCACAGCGTCGGTATACGCGGCAAGGACACCGCACGCCCAAGGCGGTCGATTTGGGCGGAGATATAGTCAAAGACCGGCGCGGAAGACATTTGAGGTTATAGAGATGGATTGGCGGTTTATAGGACTCACGATACTCTTTTGCTTATGGGTTCTAGTTGTGGGTAATCTTTATGTTTGGCTTTTCTTCACTTTTTTAGCGCCAATACTAGACCTCATCCGTCTAACCTTTAATGTAACTCATAATGGTGATAATCAGTTCAATCGGCGACAAAAATCCATTGATTCTGAAAATAACCGCAATCCATGGGGGCATCGAATTAAGGAAGTCCTTCATTATATCCATTCCGGTGATATCAGGAATGAATACACTAAATCCAATAATACAAAGTACAGAGAAGACCTTAAAAAGGGTCTTCCAAGGGTGTTTAAGATATTGGACTGGTTTTATATGAATTACCACGCCCGTATTCTATCACGAGTGAAGATATGGCTGTCAACCACAACGCATAAGAACCGGTGAAAAATCCTAAAGACAAGAAACCAAAACAGGACTAGAGGGAAAAATCCCCTAGCCCTGAGGATAAAACGATAATTCGCGGTTTATTTTGAATTCAGGCCAGCCGCTTTATTCATCTTCTTCATCAACCGTGATTTACGGCGAGCGGCATTATTAGGATGGATCACTTTTTTTACAGCCGCGCCATCAAGGGCGCTAACGGCATCTTTCATGGTGCTCTTCGCGTTCTCAATATCGCCAGCAGCCAACTGGTTTTCTGTCTTAGTGATCATTGTTTTCACCCGGCTGCGAACCCCTTTATTCACGGCGGTTCGCCGCAGAGTTTTCCTGACTTCTTTCTTGGCTGACTTAGTAATCGGCAAGCTAGACCTCCTCTGTCTTTAACACGAATTATTTATGTTCCGGTTTTGGATTTTGAGATAAACCCACCGAAGAGCGGGTTTTCCCGGAACCGCCGTTATCAATCCTGACGGCACTAACCACGCCCTTAATTCCTTCTAATTTTGACAGAATTTTACTCAATTGTACAAGATTTGCTGTTTCCAAGCTAAAAGAGAATGATATCGAATGATCCGGATTATTAGTCAAGTTAAGTGTGGTGATATTTATTTTTTCTTCAGCTACTATGGCGCCGATATCCCTCATCAAGCCAACCCGGTCCCAGGCTTCAACCTGGACTTTTACCGGGAAGAGGGATGCCGATTCACCCCATTCAACCGGAACCAGGCGTTCTATTTCGTCTTCATGCAACACATTATAACAGTCTTTACGATGAACACTAACCCCGCGGGTACGGGTAACATAACCGATGATGGCATCGCCGGGGACCGGATGGCAACACTGAGCGAGATGAGTCAGAAGGTCGCCAACACCCCTTACCTTGATAGCGGAAACCGATGGTTTAGCAGTCGAAGGGGTAACAATCCGCGGTTGTTGTTCCTGAGCAGCCAGTTTTAGAGCAATCTGATGAGGCGTGATACCACCCTCTCCGAAAGCGGCATAAAAGTCTTCGACGTTATCAAAATTAAATATTTTAACCAGACGGTCACGTTCATTCAAATTAATGCCAAGCTGGCGCATGGCTTTTTCCAGCAGTTCCCGGCCGCGTTCGATATTCTCTGTCCGTTCTTGTTTTTTAAACCACTGGCGAATCTTCTCCTTGGCATGAGAGGTCATCACATAACCCAGGACCGGATTCAGCCAGTCACGACTGGGGCCGCGATCGGCTTTAGTGGTCATGATTTCGACGATATCACCGTTATTCAACTGGAAACTCAATGGTACCAGCCTGCCATTGACCTTAGCGCCGATGCAGCGGTGGCCGAGGTCGGTATGGATGCGATAAGCGAAATCGAGTGGTGTCGCTCCTTTAGGTAAGTCTTTAATCTCACCCCGCGGCGTATAAACAAATACCTGGTCGATAAAGATGTCGGTCTTAACTGATTCCAGAAATTCTTCGGCACCGCTTAATTCCCGGTGCCATTCGATCAACTGCCGGAGCCAACCGATCCTTTCTTCATAATGGAGCCCTTTCGTCTCTCCTTCTTTATACCGCCAATGGGCGGCGACACCAAATTCAGAAACACGGTGCATTTCGTTGGTACGAATCTGGACCTCGAGGGGGGTTTTTCCTTCATACATTACAGTGGTATGCAAAGACTGGTAGCCATTTGGCTTGGGATTGGCGATGTAATCATTAAACTGGTCGGGCAAGGGATGCCATAACCCATGGACAATACCCAAAGCAGAGTAACACTCTTCCCGGGTATTAACCAGGACACGGATGGCAATAAGGTCATGAATATCATCGAAATCCTTGCCCAAAGCAGTATATTTCTCGATTTTCTGAAAAATGCTGTAAATGTGTTTCGGCCGTCCGGAAACCTCAGCTTTGATGCTAGCTTTGGCAAATTCTTCACGTAGTACACTGATGGCATGAGAAATAAAGTCTTCCCGCTGTATACTCTTGGCATTAAGCAGTTTTTCTACATGCTGGAATTTACGCGGTTCAAGATACATGAAACTCAAATCTTCGAGCTGCCACTTAAGTTCCCAGATGCCCAGGCGGTGGGCGAGAGGAGCATAGATATCCAGGGTTTCGCGGGCGATCGACCGTTGTTTTTCCGGGGGAAGATACTCCAGGGTTTGCATATTATGCAAACGGTCAGCCAGCTTAATAAAGACCACCCGGAGATCCTGGGCCATGGCTAACAGCATCTTGCGCAGATTTTCCGCCTGGCCTTCACTCCGGGCAACATGTTCGCGACGGGATAAACGGCCCAATTTAGTAACACCGTCAACCAGGCGGGCGATCTCCGGGCTGAACCGGTTTTCAATATCCACCAGGGGCGTACCGGTATCTTCAGGGACATCATGTAACAAAGCAGCGGCCAGCGAACTGCCATCCAATTGCAGTTCAGCTAAGGTAAGGGCGACATGAACAGGATGTTCGATAAAAGGATCGCCGGATTTCCGCTCCTGGCCAGCATGAGCTTCAACTGCAAACTGATAAGCCTTTTCGATGACCGCGACCTTATCCGGAGAAATATACTGTCTCGCCCGGTCGATCAACTGCTGATAACTCGAAACGGCCGCATTTACCATATATAGCAAGTATAGCGTACGCTGCAAGCGGTGTAAAACAAATAAAGCCTATGCTATTATGGTTCCAAGATGAAAATCAGCGTAACAATAGAAGCAAGATCAGATGCCGAAACGGTTTCCCGGGAATATATAAAAGACGTTATCAAAACAGTACTGACAGCCGAACAAGCCGGGACTAATGCCGAAGTCAGCCTGTTAATAACCAAACAAGAGAAAGTACACGAACTTAACCGCATTTACCTGGGTGAAGACCATGCCACCGACGTACTTTCCTTTCCCATGCTGCCGCCGGGCCTGAACACCGACGGATTCGTAACGCCACCGGATGGGATCAAGCACCTGGGTGAAGTCATTATCTCCATGCCACAGGCCTTAAGCCAGGCTGCGGAACACCACCACTCCACGGAAAGGGAAATCGCCATACTGACGATACATGGAATCCTCCACCTGCTGGGCTACGACCACGGCGAACCTGCGGAAGAAGCACGGATGAAAGTAAGAGAGGGGGAAATTCTCGACCTGATCGAGAAAAAACAGCCGCACGGTTACCGATTTAAGAATTATGGTTTATGATTGATGAGTAGTAATTCCAGTTCATTATTATCAGTGTTATAAGTAGTGAGGAAGAAAGATGAGGGTATTGGGGATTGCAGGCAGTCCACGGAAGAACGGCAATACCGACATGATGCTGGCAGAGTTCATGCGGGGGGCGGAAAACCGGGGGGCGGAGACAAAAACCATCTTTCTCAGGAAATTGAAATATAACACATGCATACACTGCGACGGTTGCCTGAAAGACGGCAACTGCGTAGTTAAAGATGAGATGCAGCAAATCTATCCGGAGATGGAGAAAGCGGACATCATCGTGATGGCTTCACCGATACAATTCATGGGAGTGACGGCGCCAATGAAAGCCATGATCGACCGGTGCCAGGCATTATGGGCCAGGAAATATGTCTTGAAAATACCGCCGCTAGGAGATAGAAGAAAGCGTAAAGGTTTTTTTATCTCAGTTGGGGGAAGAAAAATTCCCAATCTTTTTGAACCGAGCCTGGTGATGATGAAGACTTATTTCCGGATTATCGATATCGAGTATGCGGGTGAACTCATTTACAAAGGCATCGATGAAAAAGGAGCTGTCCTATCACACCCTGATGCATTGAAACAGGCTTTTAGCGCGGGGCAAAGAATCGTCGATGACCTTACCCAGGAGAGGGAAACCTCACCTGCACCTTCATAACATCGGCTTGTTTTCAGACGGCGAGGTCAAACGGAAAGCCTGCCATATCATAAAAAACGCCAACGCCAGGACAGCAGCTAAGATAAAAAGAAACCAAACTCCCATTTGCTGAGCCCGGTTAAAAGCGATTTCTATAGTGATGTATACAATATATAAGACCAGGACAAGTTCCAATATTTTCAGACCGAACAATGAACAAGAGATAACCTTAATCAGTTTTTGTACCGATCCAGGAGATAATTTATCCAGCCGCTGTCCGGGGAGATTAATCAGCTTTTTGGGATCGGGCACAAAACAAAACATAACGCTGATAAAAGTCAGCAGCAGGTAAAAAAAGAGGCCGAGAACGGGACCCAGGAAAATAGAGGAAGGACTACCCCAACCATCGACCGATCCACCAGCATTAAAATGCATGGGGATCTGCTCAGGCAATGACAAATAATTAGCTACAGCCAGATACCAGGCAAGGATAAGTATTGCCAACGGGACAAGTTCTAATCGAAAAGGGTAATAACGGTTAAGTTTTTGCCACATCCTGAAGCTCAGGTCCGGGCAGCTCCGACAATATAAGAGATGGAGGTTATTTTCTGTTCCGTCATAAAGTCTTCGATACCTTCGATCACATCCAATGCCGCACGGGGATTACTGAAACTGGCAGTACCGACCTGAACCGCACGTGCACCGGCCATGAAAAATTCCAGGGCATCCTGAGCACTGGCAATGCCACCGCAGCCGACGATGGGGATATCAACGGCACCGGCGACACGGTAAACCATTAGTAAAGCTACCGGTTTGACGGCTTTCCCAGACAGGCCACCCGCAGTATTACCGAGCACCGGCCGCCTTTTTTTGATATCAATAGACATGCCTTTTAAGGTGTTAATAAGGGTTAACGCATCTGCCCCGGCTTTGGCTGCCGCGACCGCAATAGCGACGATATCAGTCACATTAGGAGTAAGTTTAACCAGGACCGGCAGCGAGGTAGCCTGACGGACAGCCCGGGTCACCGCCGCGGCGATTTCCGGATTGGTACCGAACTCGGCACCGCCTGCCTTGACATTGGGACAACTGATGTTCACTTCCAGGCCGCTGACACCAGGAACATTATCGAGTTGAGCCGCCAGGGAAGCATACTCGTCAAGCGATTCACCGGCGATATTAACAAGCACAGGGACACGCCAACCCGCCCATAACGGTGCTTTTTCCTTGATCAGTGCCTGAACACCAATACCCTGCAGTCCGATAGCATTAAGCATTCCCGAGGGGGTTTCGGCAAGGCGTGGTTGGGGGTTGCCGGTTCTCGGTTCCAGAAAGGTACCTTTACAAACAATAGCACCCAGCCGTTGAATATCCAGTAAATCCTCATATTCGGTACCATAACCAAAGGTACCGGAGGCAGTCATGACAGGGTTAACCAGCAATAGACCTCTCTGGTTATGAGGGGCCAGATTTACTGATAAATCCAATAGTTGACTCCCAAAACAAAATCCAAATACCTAATAAATCCTGATAGAAATATCAACAAACTAAATACTTAAAGCTAAATAACTGCTATATTTCCACCCGGCTGCCCGTACTGTTGAAGAAGAACCTCTCGCCGAACTCCTGGGCAAGGACTGCTTCCACGGGTAAACTGGTACAATGGCATAAACCGATCTTTTTAACATCCATTTCTTTCAAGGCTGCAATAGTCTGCCAGATACGCTCTTCGCTGCTGCCGATCAAGTGGGAACCTCCCATCACCAGTTCGATCTGATCGATACTGGTAAGATGACGGGCATGATTGAGAGTATTGATCATACCGCGGTGGGCACAGCCGAGGATAACCGCCAAACCTTTAGCAGTCTTGATAATGATACTCAGATCATCCAGTAACGGGTCAGGTTTAAGATTACCGTCCTCTTTCACATAAAGGTGTCCATCGATCTTCTCATAAGCGGTCGTCATGGGGACTTCACCGGTGGTAGAAATGCCATCCGCTATAACTACCGGTTGGCGGCTGAAATGGAACCGGGCACCCAGGCTTTCCAGTTCTACTTGCGGATAAGGGATGCCGATGTACCGGTCAGGATGGTTTTCCACGTGGCTGTACTTGGCTGACCACACATCAGGGTGGGCCACGATTTCCACTTGTCGATGTATTTTTTGCAGCAGCGGCCGCAGGCCGCCGGTATGGTCGAAATGACCATGGCTAAGCACGATTTTGTTGATCCGGGATAAGTCTACACCCAGCACATCCAGATTATGGCTGACCGAGATACTCTGCCCGGCATCCAGCAGGATACCGGTTATTCCATTATCGATAAAGACACTTATTCCCTGTTCACCCAGGAAAGGCGGGATGGCAGCGGTATTTTCGCTTAGTGTGGTAATTTTAATACTCATTTTTTCTCCCCCGGCCATTATAGGGGATACCTGAAGCCAAAACAACCCGGACGATGTATAATTTTCTAAGATTAGTTGACTCAATTCGTAATATAGTGTATATAAGGTTAACGCATCAAGAAAAAATCCGGTGGTTTGTCCATAATATTTATCTCAGGTATAATAATTAAGCATTCGGCTTTTCCCAATGGGATAATTTTCCTCAAGCACACTATTTTACGGGAGGGAGCAACGTGGCAGTCAACCCAGAAAAAATCCGGGCGCGTCTAGAAAATGAAAGAAAGCGTCTTAAAGGCGAACTCGACGATTTACAGACGAACGTTGAGGCCGCGGAGGTTATTCGCGAAGGAAGCCCATTCGGGAAGAGAGAAGAAGAAGCGACCGAGAGCTTCGAACTGGAAAAAAGGCTGGCGCTGCAAAAACAGGTCCGCAGCAACATCAATGAAATAGAACACGCCCTGGAAAAATTCCAGAACGGCACCTACGGATTATGCGATGTTTGCGGCCAACCGATATCGCCGGAACGTCTTGAAGCCATGCCCCACGCCAATCTTTGCGTCAATTGTAAGGCCAAGAATGTTAAAAGCAGACCCACGGCAGCGTAGATGGCCGATCTTTGTGATCACCGTACCAATATTAGCCGCCGCCGACCAAATCACTAAGGCATGGATCCGGACGTATCCCGAGGGAAGCACGATATTTCAAAGTGGGATATTACGCATCGTTCATATCGAAAATTCCGGGGCAGCCTTTGGCATTTTCCAGGGACATTCCACAGTATTAATGTGTATAGATTTCCTGGCGTTGGCCTTGATACTTTTTTACTTTATCACACTATATAAACGCTATCCGTTTTTCCGGGGTTGGCTAGGATGGCTGGGACTTAGCCTGATATTCGCCGGAACAACAGGCAACCTGATCGACCGGTTGAACCCAAACATCGGCGGCATTACTGATTTTCTATATATCAGTATCTGGCCGGCATTTAACGTAGCAGATTCCTGTATAAGCGTAGGAGTGATCCTGCTGGCGTATGCCCTTATTTTCATGCCGATAAAAGTGGAACCGCAGCAAGAACTCCCGAAATAGCGGGGCATCTTTTGGTTAACGATCTGATCAAAATCACCGTCCCAACCGGCACTGTGGGTACCCGGTTGGATAAGCATATCAATGAACAACACCCTGAAATATCAAGAACGCAGGCCCAGCGGTTAATCGAAGAAGGGCTGGTGACGGTAAACGGAGCAACCGGAAGGCCGTCCTATAAAGTAACCGGGGGCGACCAGATATCGATTATCATTCCGCCCCCACAACCCTCAGCTTTATCAGCAGAAAACATCCCCTTAAAAATAGTATATGAAGACAAAGATGTGATCGTAGTTGACAAACCGGCCGGACTGACCGTTCATCCGGCACCCGGACACCCGGAACATACCCTGGCCAATGCTATCCTATCCCACATACCGGAAATAGCGGATACCGGGGAGCGGGAAAGGCCGGGAATAGTACACCGGCTGGATAAGGACACCTCGGGACTGATCATCATTGCGAAAAACAACCAGGCACATCAGAACTTGACCGAACAATTCAAAAACCGGACGGTAAAAAAAACATACTTAACCGTGGTAAAGGGGAGAGTAGCCCCGGAGCGGGGCACGATTGAAGCACCGATCGGACGCGACCGCAGCCACCGGGAGAAAATGTCCATCACCGATAACAGCCACGGCCGGGAAGCCCGTACGAAATACCATGTTATTAAACATATCGGAAGTTACAGCTTACTCGAAGCCGTTCCGGAAACCGGCCGCACGCACCAGATCAGAGTACACCTGGCTGCCATCGGCTACCCGGTTATCGGGGACCAGGTATACGGGGTAAAGTCGCCTTTACTGGGCAGGCAATTTCTACATGCCCACCGGATAATATTTAAACTACCTTCATCCGGAGAAGAAGTGGAATTCAGTTCCGAGCTGCCGCCCGATCTGGCAGAGGCACTCGAGAATATTATCAAAACTACGAGATAAGTCATGCTATCTTCCACCGGACAATATACGGTAAGTAATGTATACACCCGCTAATTCCGCAAACCATGACCCAAAAGTACCAGGAGAATAGCTATCCGGCCATAAAATGAGGGCTCCAGAGGTCATAGAAATGAGCCATTCGGGTCAAATCGGGAAGAAAAGTGAATTTAAGTAATCTTGACCTTATCGCATTCACCTAGTACTATCGTACCAGGGATGCATTGAACCTTTATCTGTAATTGGTCACTAAGGATAAAGGCGAGCAAATAGTGAAACCGGCCTGACAGGCCGGTTTTTGATTTTCCGGCCGTAATAGGGGAGCACGGAAATGAAGAAATTACTCGCCTTCCTGGCAGGAGCAGCACTGACGGCAGCGCTGGTGGGCGGCATTTGTTTCTTTAACTCAACCGCTCAAGCAGAAGATACGCAGACCGTAATGGCAGCATCCGAAAATGAGACCACCACCCAGGACATCATTGACATGCTGGCACAAGCCCGGAGCGGGATAACCGACGAAGATACACTGGTGTATTATGACAAACTGGTTGCCGGGTACCAACTTACAGACAGCCAGGGCAATCCGGTAGAAGTACCGGATATAGATAAGATCCAGTACACCGCATTGACCCTGCCGCTGGAGGAAGCCGGAAAACAAATCCGCGACCCGGAGATCAGGGAATTCTATTATCAGTTCCTGGCAGATTCCGGATTCGAAATCGAATAGATAGAGGTATTATCTCTTACCATTTCTCTTTTAGTACTCCATTGAGTTTATAAGTCATCCATATCAAGTTGACTTAAAGGCGGATACCGGCACCAGACTCTCATCAAAACAGGCAGATAACGGCCAGGCCAAGCAGCCGGTGAGAGGTTTCACCTTTTATGCGGACGATACGGAAATATTGACGACATTGCTACCGCCATATCATTCGATGATATACCTGATGTTATCGAAAAGCAGTCAGATCAGTATGACTGCAACTTGATAATAAACCCGATTTTTGATAAATTGATAGATAACTATGGGGCTGTAGCTCAATTGGGAGAGCGACTCAATGGCATTGAGTAGGTAAGGGGTTCGAATCCCCTCAGCTCCACCAAGAGTCTCAATAGGTAGTACAGCTACTTTCTCTTTTCCGGTAGGCATAGGTAGTTTATGAGCTACGCGAACTTGGTCGCCATGTATTTCGATACGCTTGATGAAAGAACGTAAGAATGCCTTCCTCTCAGTTAAACTTGCTTCCTCGATCATAGCGCGGAGATCTTGAGCATAGGTCTTAACCATCTCCACATCGATTCGCTCTTCTCCTTTGGCAATCATCTCCGCTTCTAAAACCAATCGGCCTCTGTTCAACTCATCCTGGCGATCTTTAAGTTCATGTATGCGTGAAGAAATGTCGTCTAGCGTAATCCTCCCAGTTTCAATGGCGTCATAAAGCTTGGATAATCTAGATCTAACATCGCGGAGTTCGGTGTCGATGATGTCCAAACGTTCCTTTAAGCCAGCGTTAGCGGAATGAAATTCTTCATTAACCACCAGCGCCATCTTTTCCAGGTTTTCATTATTTAAGATGTCGTTCCTGATATGTTCCACGACTATCTTTTCCAACTTCTCCTTTGGCAGTCTCCGAGCAGCACAGGCTTCCGTGCCCTGTCTGAAACTCCGGGAGCAAAGATAATAAAAGTACCGACCACACCTGGCACTGTGACCAATCATCGCCCGGCCACAAGAGCAATATAGCATCCCGCTCAGTAGATATGTACTCGGTACAGTCCGCGGGTGGATGATAGCCGGCCGGTTAGCAGCCATTTTCCTTTGCACCCTTTGAAAGGTATCTCGATCAATAATTGCCGGCCAGGCATTTTCTACTCTGATCGGGGGGTCACCACTGCGCGCAGCAGGGTAGCCCCGGCGTCCTCCCCAAACCAGAGCACCGGTATAAGTTTCATTGGTAAGTACTTTATGGACCGTAGTCCGGCCCCATCTTTCACCTTTTGCAGTGCGGCAGCCATCGTTATTGAGTATTTTGGCGATTTCTTTACAGCCAAGATCTTTCATCGCCATATCGAACATCCGTCGTACCGCTTTAATGGATGCTGCATTTTCCGACTCCGGTTCAAGTTTATTTCTCGTCTTTTCACCGTCACGGACAGCCACTACACGAAAGCCATAAGGAGCCCGACTGCCATTAAAGAATCCCCGGCTGGCATTTTCCCGCATGCCTCTGCGGATCTCCTGGCCCATATTTGAACTGTAGAATTCATCTATCGATTCAATTACACCCTCCAGCAATCGGCCGGTCGGGCTGTCATCAACCGGCTCATTTATGGAAATTACATCTATCCCTTTATTGCGTAATAGCGTTTTGTAAGTGATTGAATCTGCCCGGCTGCGAGCGAAACGATTAAGTTTCCATACCAGGATAACGTTAAAAGGGGGATTTTTAGTACGGGCAAGCGAAATCATTTCCCGAAAAGCAGGCCGGGCAGCAGTGCGCCCACTCTCAGCTTCATCGACAAATTCCCTGACCAGCGAGTAACCGGTACGTTCGGCATATTCCCGTAAAGCCCTGAGCTGGGCTGAGATGGATAGATCCACATCCTGTTTGTCTGAAGAAACCCGGGCATATAAGGCTGCTTTTTTATCGGCGTTTTCCAATGTCGGCTCCTTTCTCTAAAGATGCTGGTGAAATCGATTAATGATAATGGGCTTATTTCTTTTGATTTGCGGTAATAATAACGCTCTGTCCTGTGACAACATGACTACCAGTATTACCTTGGCTGGCTGTTCCTGTATCATGAGCGGACTGGCCATGGCCACCAGCCCTGCGTCATCCGTTTCCTGCAGTAATGTGATTTGTTTGACCAGGTGGGCTCTGCCTTCCCTGATGGTCATATCGACAAGGGACCCGGGAACGACCACTCTACCCTTTCTCGGAAAGAAGCCGTCAAGCCCATAAACGTTCGCCTCGCGGTCATTACGGTTGTGGCTCCTCGTCCAGTAAGTCACCCGCCATTTACTATCCAGACCGGGCTCATACATACCAGCGTAAAAAAACAGTTTACCCTGGAGCACCTCTCCTATTCTGAGGAGTACCTGTGAGCAGCTCTTGGCATATTCGCCCGCCAGGGCGATAATATCGAATCCTGTCTCGTACACCATCACGGTAAAGCTTTCTTCCGGTAGTAATACTGCCGTAGCAAACTTATTAGCGACGTAGTGCTTGGCGCTCGTCCTTAGCGGCTTATAGTCCAGGTATACACTGGAAAAAATGCCTTCCATGATTTCCCGTATCTCGTGAAGGATGGTGTTTTGTATGCCGCTAAGAGTATCCCCGTCTTTAATCACGATGTTCCGCTCCCCGTTTACCACGTGGTTGTATCCCCGCATGTTTTTGGGCATCTTGTCCGAAGTATGGAGCTTACAGCCGCAGATGTTGGCGGTAAGCTGGAGAGCCTTAACACTGGGAGGTAAATCCCGGAGGTAGTAATATCTGAATTCATTGGCCTTTTGTTCCTCAGAGATATCACCGGGATTGCCGTATTTACGCACCAGCTCATAACAAAAATGGCGGAGGTCAGAGGGGTTTTCCATCCGGCTAGTCTCCTGGTATCAGTTTCTTCCCGGTTGCCTTCTCGTACATCTCGACAACGAATCGTTTCACCTCGGTGGTGATCGGTCCCGTTACCCTGGTGCCGAACTGGTAACGTGGATCGGTAATAACAAAACTGAAGGCCCTCTCCAACTCCTCTTCATCCGATAAAACCGGTCCGTATTCCTTGACCCCCTCCATATAGCCGGCAGCTCGCAGCAGGTCTCTTACCGGTACGTTATAGGCGGGTGCCAGCCTTCTGAGTATCTCTGGTCCCGGAGGTTTTCTTTTTCCCGTCTCTATTTGATGGATGTAGGAGACCGATACCCCCGTTTTAGCCCCCGTCTCGCGAAGAGACAAGCGCTGCGCTTCGCGTAGTTTCCTAAAGTACTCGCCGAATTCCGTCATTCCGGTCCTCCATATCTAATGTTATACATAGTAGCACATATAGTGATACTTGTCAACTACTTTCGGACACGTTATGTGATATAAATAAACCTGAAAACCCATTGACTTAAGTGTAATGATGTAATAACATAGTGTCCTATTTGTTATTCAGGAGTACTACGGTAATGATCGAGGTTGAATTGAGAAGTGATGTTCTGGAGAAAAACCTTGTCCGCCAGAACTGTTCCAAAAAGGAAATGGCCTATCGCATGGGAATCACCAGAAGCTACCTGTCTGGATTATGTACCGGGAGACGTAGGGCTTCGCCCAAAATGCGCCGGCGACTGCTGGAGTATTTCCATTGTTCCTTCGACGATTTATTCGTGATTCGGGATGGTGAACGATGCAAGACCGATTAACCGAGGAGCAAGAGCAGTCTTATGAGAACGGCATCCGTATCTTCGCCCGTTGGATTGCGCGGGCTTATATCAAGGACG
>JAEAME010001820.1_pt1 | contig 13662 bp, 10 predicted proteins | sample 8958731 | NCBI WGS metagenome assembly JAEAME01 (sample SAMN16933194, study PRJNA681113) | bioreactor sludge metagenome | isolation source: anerobic bioreactor sludge (Control) | place: India:Bengaluru | collected 2018-10-24 | reverse complement strand
GAAACGACACTAAATTCAAAACAAAGGTGTCTCAAAATCATTGACACGTTCCGACCTTTCCGTCTTTTGTGAAAGAATATGGAACCAAGTGCCGGTCCGGTGCTGAAGCAAGTTTCTCAGACTTTCCTGAGCCATCCGCTGCCATCCAGTAGATGCCGAGAAGGCCGCTATCAAGCTTTGAAAAAACGATCCGTTTACCGTCAGGGGTCCAAAGAGGAGAATGGTGCCATCCTTTTCCGTATATTACGCGCATCAGGGTTTTGCGACGCAGGTCCCCGATCCAGATGCTTGAATTCTCCGAGCGTTCACCAACTCCTAAAGCCACTTTCGATCCATCAGGGGATATTCTGGAAGCAACGAAATAATTGGCAAGGCCTGCGGCCGGCTCCTCTTTTCCATTTCTGTCTACCCATACCAAAGTGCGGTCTTCCCCGTATATTGGGAGTTTGCCTGGAATGTAAACCAGGGTTCCGTTGTCTGAGACGGCATCAAAGGTAAGATCCTGGATGAGAGGAACAGGCCCGCTCCTCACTTCAAGTTTGTCAAGATCAAATGAAACAGCAAGAAGATCGTTTCCCAATCCATAGATTATGTGCCCTGTAGGCAGATAATACCCGCCGCCGCCTGCGAATAATTCTTTCCGCGCCCCCAATGCAAGCTGCTGAACTAGAATCCTATAATCAGTCGAAGAGGAATCAGTAAACAGAATCGACTTTCCATCCGGCAGAAGCTGCGGGGCACTGAACATCCCCTTGATTAGGATCTCCGGCGTTCCTCCATTCGCAGAAACGCGCAGGATGCCGGTTGGTATGTCTGAGTAGACGATCGTGTTGTCCTTATACCAAATCGGGCCAAAGATAAATCCGGCGTCGCACAAGGATAGAGGTACTCCACCTCCGACAGCAATTTTCTTCAGCTTCTTATCAGCCTGGGACCAGTATCCAAGCCACTTGCCATCTGGCGAGAAAAACGGAGATTGCGGATCGCTTTCAGTTCCCGGAACAAGCCTGGCAACAGGCTCTTCTATTGAACGAACGTAGAGTCCATTGCTTGTGCTGTAGACAAATTTGCTGCCATCACTAGAAATTGCGATCGTGTCACCAGAAAGTGAAGCGATATTGAATTGCTGGTCTTCAGGTAAATAGTACTCAAAACGCATGACTCGTTGTGGTTCGGTCGGAGGCGCCGGCTTCAGCTTCCAGACAGCCACTCCGGCGATGATCGCCCCAAGGACAAGAGCGGCTGCAAGCCACGGGATGACCATTTGCAGATTTGGCCTTCGCTTGGCCGCTGCTGTTGGCGGCACTAATAAACCGCTGGGATCAGCCAGAGCCTGTTCCAGCTCCAACTGCACATCACCGATGTCACGGTATCGCTTCTTTTGCTCCTTTTGTAGACAGAGGGTGATTACTTCACGCACTCTGTAATGTAGATTGGCCGGTAGAAGATCCAGATTGGGACCGAGCTTGACAACGGCTGCAAGGATCTCAGTAACATCCTCGCCTTGAAAAGCGGCTTGCCCCGTCAGTATTTCATACAGGACACACGCGAAAGCCCAGATATCCGTCCTTTTATCCACAGCCTTTCCCTTGGCCTGTTCAGGGGACATATAGGCTGCGGTGCCCAAAATTACTCCCTGCTGCGTAGCCATGTCGCTCAGCGTGGGAGAGTTGGAAAGATTCAACTCCGCCTGCTCCCCGGCAAATGCTTTCGCCAGTCCAAAATCGAGGACCTTCACCTTGCCGTCGGGAGTTACCTTGATATTGGCGGGCTTAAGATCTCTGTGGATCACTCCCTTGTCATGGGCAGATTCAAGGGCTTCAGCAATCTGCAGCGCCAGCTTCAGGGCTTCCTCAACAGGAATCGGGCCGCGCTTGATCCGATCCGCCAGCGTGTCGCCTTCTACCAGTTCGAGGACAAGGAACTGAGTCCCGCCGGATTCCTCCAGCCCGTAGATGGCGGCGATGTTCGGGTGATTAAGGGAAGCAAGCAATTTAGCTTCGCGCTGAAACCTCGCCACACGATCCGCATCCCTTACATACTCCTCGGGCAATACCTTGATGGCTATGTCGCGTCCGAGCTTCTGATCCTTCGCCCGATACACTTCCCCCATTCCGCCTCTGCCGATTTTCTCCACGATGCTGTAATGCGAAAGGCTTTGTCCGATTTCAGGCATGTGTCCCTCCCTGCCGAAAGAAGACCTACATGCTGCTTTGCTGTGCTTGAGGAACTGTGAGGCTAATTATATGCGGCAATGGCTGAGGGTAGGAAGGGAAATCCATAGCCGACATTTCAGGGATACCGCCGAGGCCTCCGCATTGCAGATCGTATCCGTCGGCGTGTGGCGCGAGTCTCGCCGGCGGCTTTGCCCCCCAATATTTTCGGATACCATTCTCGCCAGGATGTTTTACAATGCGCACATCAGGATTTTCATTTCAACCGTTTGGCATACGAGGAAAAGGAGCTGTGATGAAATACAAACGATTTCCTATTGCGTTTGCGATTGCCATTTCGCTCGCCGTACTGGCGACGATGAACCCCGCAATGGCCGCTAAGCAGTGCGACCATAAATGCCTGGTCGATCTCATGCAGAAGTATATCAATGCGCTTCCCAAGCATGATCCTACGGGTCTGCCGTTTGATAAACAAATCAAGTTCACCGAAAACAGCGACAAGACGATAGATGTCCTGGCAGTTGGAAAAGGCATGTGGGAGAACGCATCTTCGGGCCCGACGGAGTTTCAGATCTATGGCGCCGATCCCGAGGCACAGGCAGCCGCCTGCCTTGTGGTTATGAAAGAAAAAGATAAGGATGTCATATTGGGGGCGCGCATCAAGCTTAATAAGGACGGCAAGATCATTGAAGCCGAGCATTTGGTGGTTCGCAGCGGGATGAGTTCAAAGCCGTTCAGCTCAATGGAAACGCTGCAAAAAGCCCGGCCCGGTTTTGGCGAGGATATACCGAAGGCCGAACGGATGAAACGGGAAGATCTGATCAAGATCGGCTACTCCTATTACGATGCACTGACCTCAGAAGACGGCACGCGCGCTCCATTTGCCAAAGAATGCGAACGCCGCGAGAACGGCAGCACATCGGCGGGCGGCCCTCCGCGAAAAGCGGCCCCCGGCGGCATGACCGGATTTGGAGGGAATGCACCGACCGACTGTGAAGGACAGCTGAGCGCTGGCGTGTTCTCGTATATCACTGAAATCAAGCCGCGCATTGTGGTCGCCGATGTGGAGAAAGGCTTGTCGATAGGATTTTCAATGTTCCGGCACGACCGCACCAAACGGCTGCCCAAAGATGCTCCTCCGGGAACGAGCAACGCGACACAATGGTATTTCAACATGCCTGCGATGCACATCTTCAAAATTAGAAATGGCAAGATTTATGAAATAGAAGCACCCGGCGCGACCTTGCCCTATGGCATCAAATCCGGTTGGGAATCGGAAGAAAAGGTTTATCCGATACCGAAATAATAACTGATCAGCTAATCGGAGGATAGAATAACCATGAAAAACAGAATGTTGCTTATTTCCCTGTTGGCAGTCACGGTTTTGGCCTTTGGAATCCCCTTTCAAGCTTTAGCACAAGGCGGCCCCGGCTTTGGCGGTAGCGCCAATGTCGAATTAACCGCCAAAAGAGTGAATAGCAATGGACCGTCGACAGGAGTTGCCGGAAAGTGGCTCGCAAAAGAAGGCGACAACGACGTGAAGCTGGAGATTAAGGTCGAGGGCTCGAAATTGTCGGGAACAATTGAAAATACTCAATTCCCCGGAGTGATCGAGTTTAAGGACGGCAAGCTGGAAGGAAACACAATTTCCTTTAGCTATATGCGTCAGGTTGGCGGCCAGGACATGAAAATATCATGGACAGGAACGCTTTCAGGCGATGAACTCAAGCTAAAACGCAGTGTCGGCGGTGGAATGCCTGGCGGCGGACGTTGATCCCTTCCGGCTTGTTGGATTGGGATTTGCAGTTTGCGATCTTATTTCGATTCAGGCTTCTTTGATGTTTCTGCTCCGTCCGGTGTGGCGTCAGAACGGTACAGCATGCGCGTAAGAACCGGCGAAAGCACGGATGCCCAAACCCGATAGCCGTCGGGATTGAGGTGCAGCTTGTCCCGGAGAAAAAGTTCCTCGCGCGGTTCGTTCTGATCGTTCCGCAAGAACCGCCACACGTCGACGTACCACAGCCGGTCATCTCCTTTGCAGAACTCCTCGATGAGCGCGTTAGCCCTGGCCATCTGGGGCCAGAGATTCCATCTCAAGCGCGATCCGATTAAGGCCATGTAAATGATGCGGGTCTTGGGCAGGGCTGCATGGACTTTGCGCACCAGCGCTCCGAAGTCCGCGCACACGGTCTCCGGCGTTTTTCCGAGCGCTATGTCATTGCCGCCCGCATGGAACACGATCACGCTGGGTTCGTAGGGCAGAACGATGCGATCCGCGTAATAGACGGAATCGCTGATGAACGAGCCCCCGAAACCTCTGTTGAGAGGATTGACGTCCGGAAATAAACGCTGTGGATTGCTCAGCAGGATCGTGGACGAGCCCAGGAAGAGGACCTTTCCCTTTTCAGGCGGCACCTGCTTGTCCTGTTCCACAAATTTGGCTATGGCGGACTCCCACCGCTCAGGGCCCGGGATGGCGGGAGTTTGAGCCCATCCCAACGATGACAGCAACAACCCAATCCAGCATACGAACAAAATTAGGGCACGAGCCATGTCATTTCCTGCGAAGATGCTCGATTATAAACCGAATTCCTTGAGGCATCGAGTCTTTGGATCTTCGAGTTCAATAAACTCAAAGCCGCAAAGACTCCAAGACTCCAGCAAAGCTGGGTAAGCTGAGCCCAAAACAGAGAGGTCTATGAGGCGGTGGACTGGAGAATTCATAGCTAGCCGGCAACTTATGCTACCTTTGCCTCGATGATATGGCTAAATCTTCGGCACACGCTGCTTCAGTTCTTCGAGCCAATTGAGGACGATGTTGATTCTTGTGGAGGCGGTAGTCCCGGCTTCTTTCATCATCAGGAATCGCTTTCCGTCCGGGCTGACGTCCCAAAGATAGGGCTGAAGGGATGCATTAACAAGTCTGCCAGGTTGTGATAGATATGCGCCTCGAAAGAGAGATTGCGGTGTCCCGACGATGTCGAAGTTCGGTTCTGTTTTCACGGCAACCGCCATGACGGCATTCCCGTTACGGTAGAACAGCTCCTGCCCATCCCGAGACCATAGGGGGCTATTCCCGTCTCCCGTGGAAACCTGCCAGCGACCGGAATCCACGTCAGGAAAAGGGCACACATAGACCTGAGCCTGTCCGGAGGACTCATTAGAGACATATGCCATCAATCTCTGCCGACAATGCGACACGCGTTCCATCAGGCGAGATTCGAAGGCTGCCGTAAAGATTGGGCTGTGTTTCAATGGGCGATTCCTTTCCATGCCGGTCTACCCATACAAGAGTGTTTCCCGAGCTGGAGGCAATAGCCGCTTTGGGAACATAGAGGAGTGCTCCGGGAACCCACATTGCCCTGTCGGTTTGATACTTTATTGACGTTTTTTTGTTTGAGCACCAAGCTGACTTTTTCCTTTCATCCACAGATATAATTGCCGATAAATCATCCGGCCCCTTGGCTGTTTGGAAGGTGGAGGGGAAGCAACGCCGGCATAATAGCCGCTGCGTGCTTTTTATTTGTATCTTGGACAATAACTCGTATCTGCAAGTTTTACTGCCAGGCCATGAAAACTCCCCTTGGATCCGGGATTCGAGAGATTGAAGCCAATTGTATCGAGGCACATTATAAAGCGCAGTCTGGAGGTGTGATTATGAGTAAATTTACGCATTATCCGATGTTTTGCCTGATTGCCGTTATCTTCTGGTGCGGTTTAACTTGCGGAACTCCTGAAGCGCGGGAGAAAGCGAGAACCGGTTTTGAAATCATCGAACTCACCCCAGCCCTGGCGGACGATTTAGGACTCCCTTCCGGACAAAATGGCGTCATCGTCTGGAGTATCCAGCTGGGATCCCCGGCTGAAACAGCACGGCTGCAGGCGGGAGATCTGATTACGGCAGTGAGTTCGGAGAAAAAGAAGCCGACGGCCGTCCTGGAAGCAAAAGCATTTATGAAAGCCCTGGATAGAATCTCCGATTCCAAGCCGGTTGCATTCACGGTTATGCGTGGAGACAAGGAATTCACCGTTGAATTGCTCCGCAACGCCGGGAAATTCGGAGACAGTATTCAGCCTGAACCGCGGGATCAACCCGCCACCATCACTGTCGGGACCGGACCGGAAGCCGATTTTCGAACTGTCGAGGGGGCTTTGATCCGTTCCTGTCCGCGCGACACAATCCTGCTCGGCCCGGGAAAGTACTCCAGGGTCCAGATCATCCGGAACAACATAACCATCCGTTCAGCCGATCCGAAACAACCGGCTATTCTGGAGGGCATTGATTTTGGCGCTGTTATCGGCGCCACCGTTGAGGGCCTCCATGTTGAGGCGGCTGTCAAGGGAGAAGGGACCGGGTTCACCGGGAAGGGAGAACAGCTGGCCATAAAGAAGTGTGAGATCCGTGGCTTCAAGGCTGGCGTGTCGTTGCGTGGGTCGCATATTGTGATCGACGGCAATCACTTCCACAGCCAGGCCAATTGGGCCATCACGATCAATGAAGAAGCAAAAGGATCGAGTATCCAGATTATCAGAAACCTGATCAGAGAGAACGGAAGAGGAATCGGTATTTATACCGAGGGCACGTTTGATGTGTATCACAACACCATCGTGGAAAACCGGCTAACGCCGAAGGAGTTTCTGGAGAATATTCATAAAGATCGTATTTTGGGAATCGGCATTGCAGTGACGGCCACTGGACAGGCGGAAATTATCAATAATGTGATCGCATACAATAATATCGGCTGCTTGTTCGAGGGCAATTCCAGGGTGACAGCCGAATTCAACAATGTACATCAGCATTTTATTGAAGAAACGAGCATGAGCGCGGGGGGAACCCAACGCACCATAATGAGCGCAAGCTCGAATTTTCTGACTGCAATCCGCTTCACATCCAACGGGAACGAGATAGTAAACACCCCCGTGCACTATAGTCCTTCGCCTACCAATCTCAATCTCGGACCGCTGTTTGTCGATCCCCGGGGCGGAGATTACCGGTTGGCGCCCGATTCGCCTCTGATCGGCAAAGGACGAGGGGGTGGCATTATCGGAGCTTTTCCCCCGGTAATGAGCGAGCGGGCTTCAGCCCCTCCGCCGTTCGGCATTACGGCGCAACCGCTTGACGGGGCCGAACTCCAGGGGCCGGAATTGGCGGGCCGTTATGGCCTGCGTGTGGCTTCCGTGAAAAAAGGGAGCCCGGCCGGAGAGTTTCAGATTGCAGTGGGAGATATTGTTATCGGCATCAACGGCACGCCTTTCAGCGATATGGAAGCATTCCGGGAACTGATTACCCCCGGCGAAATCAACTCCGTCAAGGTGATCAGGAATCAGAAAGAACTGGACCTGAGCCGGGCGGTGGAATTCTAGCGCCAACCATCAACCCGGATGAGCCGATTAACATAGATAAGAAATCAGTGTTCATCGACAGCCATTCGTGGTTGCCGCTGCCGCGGGCTCATGCAGAAGCGCCAGCGAAGAACCGGAGTAACATAATGCGCAACCACTATGTGGGATTCGTTATTTGTCTCTTAATCTGTTGCGGATCTGCGGCGGCTGTCGATGCAGAAAAAGAGCAACCGCAATACAAGGCCCGCCTCGGAATTATGATGAAAGACACTCCCGGCGGCATTGTGATCGGCGCTATCGAGAACCTCTCGGCCGCGCACACTGCCGGCCTCCAGACCGGGGATGTGCTTCTGGCTGTCAACGGCATGCCGGTGACTTCAAGCCAGGGATTTCTCGAAAACATCCTCCCGTCGCTGGCGCCCTACACGCCTGTCACCGTGACGTATCAACGGAACGGAGCGCATTCCGAAACCACCCTTATTCCCCGGGGAAGAGTCCGGATGGCGGTCCGGGAGGTTCCGCCCCGCAGCCTCGTTATTCCGGGAGTACCGGAGAAAAATCCGCCCGGACCGCAAAATCCGATCGAGGCTATGGATAAAATCAATGTGCTCACGCAGGTGATCATTGATCCGCGGACGGGCGGCCTCGAACTGGTCGGCACGTACGATAAACGATTCGCGACCGGGCCGATTCCCTATCTTGATCTTATCAAGACAGCCGTGCAGTATCCCGCTCCGGGCTTTTCACTCGAGCCCACAAAAGAAACGCTGGAGTACCGGAATCCCAGAAAATTCGAGTCGGTTGGCCAGCTGGTATCGGAAGGTCTGGAAATAGCCCTGGGCCATCCGGATCTCGAGCCTGAACGTCAGCGCGTGATCAAAAATTATGCATCGCTTTACAGGATTTCACCTGAAGAGTATGTGGCTCTCTACAACTTCAGCCACTTCGACAACACAGACGGCATTGTTCCTGCTTCAATCGCGCGCATCGAGGAGAAGGTGCTGCGGAACATGGGCTATCCGCGCATCGCTGACGCATATGCCGCGGTGACGCTTCTTGCCCCCGGCGGCGCCGAGGAAGCACTGCGCATTCTTGACACAGCGCCCGGACACTATCCGGGCAGCCTGCAGGTCCAGGCCTATTTCGCGATCCAGGAAACACTGGCCAACAGGCGTGTCCAATGGACGAGCGCCCGCCGTGCGGAAGTGGAGAAAGGCAATCAGGCGGCGTTGCTGGTCCGGCTTCACGAGGGAATTTTGCCTGCACGGGATCCTGCGCGCAAAACAAGCGTCTACGATGAAGTCATGACACGGCTGGTTCTGCCCGACCTGGCGATGCGGATGCTGCTGCATTCTGACGTCACTTACGAATCGGAACTGATTGCCGTGGCGGTGGACCCGTCATCACAGCTTTTTCGCATAATGTACGAGGCTGATTATGCGATGAAAAGCCTGTCCGCGTACCCCCTGCTGTTCGAAGGGATTCCGGGCGCAATGAGCCAATTTGAATACATGACGAAAGTCGGGACACAGGACCGTCTTGAAAAGTTTCATAACGCAGTACGTTTCTGGTTCACGCCGCACAGAGTGGATATGGATGTTTCCCCTGAACGGACGGTCGTTGCCTTCCGACGCGCCGAAGTCCATATGATGGCTGAATTTCATGATGCGATAAAAAAGGAGGATATAAAGTTTCCCGACGATCCTGCGCCCGATGTGACCTGGGATAAGTGGTGCGCTCAGATAAACAATAACTTTGACGCCTATGCCGAAATCATCCCCAGTTTTCACAAGCTCCGGGAGGCCGCCAAAATCATCGCGCTGGCACGCTGGATGCGGGATGAAAATGTGACAGCGGATCTGTCCCATGTAAGACAGGAGATCTGGAATGGCCCCAAAACCGTGCCTCGTATACGCCATGGCGGATTCACGCTTCAATGGATTGACGGGCGGGGGGGCATCCTTCGTCCATGGGCAAAACACGGCGGCGTGAATTTTCGGCCCCAAAAGAAATGGACTTCATACGTCCCGTCGCAACAGAGTGAAACGAAGCTCGGCAGCCAGCTGGCGCTCAGCGCCGGCCTCGGAAAGAAAGCGGTGCTCGCCGCCGGAGACGGAGATCTTGAACAGGCCAGGCATCTGGCCGAATTGAGCGCTCAGGCAATGAGCGGCGGATTAACGGCGGCGGATCTTGCCGGGCAGAACATTCAACTGCCGGAAGCTCGGCCCGTGCCTGCCAATCCCGCCAGCGTGCAGTTGCACAAAACAGTGCTCAACAGAACCTACACGCACATCGCTGCCCTGAACCAGGGGGGCGCCACGGGCTCATCCGCTGCGGCGGAACTCGCCCAACTCGGCACTCTCTATGATCAGATGCAAAACCGGCCTGCGGCGGCATCTGATTTCCTCACGCAGCTGCAGACCCGAAAAGTGGGTACGGCTGCCGGACGGTCCGACGGAATATCGCCGCGAAGGCCTGTCGATCCAAATCCGGCTGCGCCTCAGAAGCTCCGATGCGCAGACCTGCGGCTGAACAGGGGCGACATGACCGCCGAACGCAGAGAGTATATCGTCCGGCTGCTCGAGGAAACTCGAAAAAATATCAAGGCGATTGAGGAGGCGATGCGCCGGATCGCCGAACTTAATCAGAAAGATCTCCGGCAATTGAACGAGTTGATCGGTGAAATCGACAGCGCCTACAAAGACTCGATCGAGAGGCTCGCCTGGCTCGCCGCCGATGCCCTGCTCGACGCGAAAATGCTGCAGGAGCAAGAGGCGTTCAAAAAGACGACTGCACATTATGAAGAAATCCGGAAGAAAATCGACGAGGCGATCAAACTCGCACGGGCGAATGACGAAGCCGAGGCCCTGAAGGCGGCAAAATCCCTGGAGCAGGCGATCTACGAGGGCCGCAGGAAGCTTTATGAGTGGGGACAGCTCGGAGGCAAAGGTATCGATTACGGAAAAAGCATATGGTCCGTAGCCGAAGAAAAAGATTTTGGCGAGAAGATGCAGAAGGGCTTCATGGAAGCTGTGGGCATCGCGTTGGACCATCCCGCATTGGATCAGGCGTGGTCGACGCTTCGCTTTTTCAAGAATGCGCGCTTTGACGTCGTCAGTTCGGCGTGGAATTACGGGCAATACATTGTCGATTACACAGTGGACCTTGCTTCCATGCGTTACGCCTGGGGTCCTCTTTCCGAGCAACTGCGCGGCAATCTCGATGCGAACAGGAAAGCGCTGCTCCAATTGAGAGAAAAAGCGGCGCTGGCCAGGGTTGAAGCGGATTGCCTGGAAGGGCTGCTGCGCTGAAAGACCAGTTTCTTCATCAGTTGCCGATATGTGATCGCTTAGGGCTCCATATTCCCATTTTCAGACTTCGATAAATCAGTAGTAGTACCAAATGCTTTCATAGTCATCAGGGTTCTCGCCTATCTCGTCAAGTCGCGACAGGTATTGCAGCAGTGGAACGTCATTTCCCACGTAGGATGCCCGCTCGGTGATCCCTTTTTCCCACGGATGAAAGTCATAAACGCGCGCGCCATCCGGCATCACGGCCAAGAGATCCCTGTGCTGAAAAGCTCTGAGATAATTTTTGCCCAGGCCAGGGACATTGTAAACCGGTTCGTCTGTTCTCCGGGATCCCGGCAGTAGCCGTGCTTCTTCTTTTTGCTCCTGCAGCAATCGAGCCAGCGGGACACGATAGGCATTTGTTTCTTCTTTGCCCTTTGTCATGAATGTGTAGTAGGGCTCGATTCCTGAGCGCCGCAACAACATGCGCAGCTTGGCTGCTTCGAATCGCCGCGATACAAAAAACGAATATACATGCTGATTGAAAATCGATATTCCCTGGCGCTTAAACCGGTCCACAGCCGCGACCAGATCAGGGGTTATTTCGTAGGGATGTTCAATATGTGTTACGATGCACAATTCCCGTCGCCCCGGTTCACGAAATTTGCCCAGAGCATTGGCCAGCCTTGGTGTGATGCGCATAGGAAGCGTAACCGGCGTGCGCGTGCCGATGCGGATCACTTCGACGTGAGGCATTGCGGCCAATCGGTGCAAAATATCAAGAAGTGTTTTGTCCGGCAAAGCTAGTGGATCTCCACCCGTTACCAGTATTTCGCGCAGGGCGGGGTGTCTCTCAATGTAGTCCATTGCCGCGTTCAATTCCTCAGGGGCTGCAAGGGCGTCCGGCGCCATTGCTTCGTCGATTTCCCAATTTCGCTGACAATAGACGCAGATTTGTGGACAGGTATTATAAGGCTTTAGAATGGCAATAGCAGGATATCGGCGCGTAATCAAATCGATCGGCGATGTGTCCCTTTCAAGCATAAAGTCAAAAGCGCATTCCCGGTCGCTCCGGTGTGCCAGCATCTTCTCGACATATTCGAGAGGAGGGATAACCTGAGCGCGCAGGGCGCAATCGCGTCCAGCTTCGGGCTCTTCATCAAGAAGCGATGCATAATAGGGTGTCACGCCGAAGGGGAGGCGTCCCCCTACCGCCATTTTAATGGCTTCGCGCTCCTTTGGGAGGAGAGTCACCATGCGGCCGAGTTCCACTTCATTGCGGGCAATATGCGCGACCTGCCAACGCCAGTCGGAGAACTGCTTGTCGGTTGCACCTAATCCCTGCCGTATTTTTGTGCGTCTTGCCAAACGGCGCTGCTGGGTATTTTCCAATAGGCCGTCCTCATAGCGGGACATTTTTGCTTCTACAGAAGCCCAGAGGAGATCCAGCCCGTCCGAACGGCGGATTGCAGCCTCACGGCCTTTGAGCGAATCTGAGGCTCTCTCCGTTTCCGCGTGGAGATGCTCGGCCTTGCCTTCCAGACCTTGGGCCATATGAAGCATCTCAGCATAAAAACCAGGCTGCAAATCCGGTCGAAATCTTTCATGGCTTAGGTCCCATAGTGCTTGAATGTTGCTGAAACCCGCCCGCTCATCGGAACGTGCCGTCAGAAGGCTTCGCCATACCCGGGCACAATCGCGAATGATGTGCAGTTTCGCACCCAGTGATATCGTCGTGGTACCGTACATCTCATATTGTTCCTGGGAGACATGAGCAAACAGTGCCTGTCTTGCAGCCTCAACAGATTGGGCTTCCCGCACAATCGCCAATATTTTCCCGGAGGCTTCCCGAAATCTTTCCAGCGTGTAGCGTTCCATCATGGCCTTTTTCATAGGCGTCTTTGTCTCCCTCGATAATGAGCGGCTGTTTTGCGGCAGTCCTCGTCCCACCAACTGACATTATGATAGGGATGAACGCTTTTACAGTCTATCCGGTAAACAGGTGAGAGCATCAAAGAATTTCTGGTAGTGAATGTTGCCTTCGAAACCGGCTGCAAACAAATCCAATCAAGGGATTGGAGATCCATGGAAACAGGTTTACCTCATATGCCGGCGGACATGTAATTCAGGAAGAAATAGTTCAGTTCGATATCACGCAAATTGTATCCCGGATCCAATGTGTGCCGGCTGGCTGTGCAGGTGTAGTGGAATCACTGGCGGAGATTCAGGGCGACAATATATAACCATAAATGGAGAAAGCTATGGCGGACATGCCCAAGATGGAGAATGTTTAGCGGGGAGCGAATGTTTTTGAACTGAAATCCTGGAAGACGATTCACGATACCATCAAAAAGCCGATGGTTGCCGGCCTGAGCCCGGAGGACATTCCGGAATCCGTCCCGGGGATGGGATTCGCCCATATTACGGAACCGATGTACTAGGCAGCCCTACGCATATACACCCATTCGACCAATGGATTTACCTCATCGGGACTGAAGATTTCTCTGAGTTTGATGCCGATATCGAGTTTGCTCAGGGCGAAGAAATTCTGAAAATCAACTGCTCCAGCTTCTGAAATTCCGAGCTCATGGAGCCAGAGTATCACAATCGGCCTTTGTGTCTTCGAGTCTTTGAGTCTTTGGGTTAATATCTGCAACCAAAGGTTCCGATTAAAGATCCGTACATCCTATGCCGCGCAAGGCGTGCTGGATGGAAAGGTAATGAATTCGACCTCCAAATTTCCGGTCCCATCCGGCGTGGGGGGCCGGGTGGCGCCCCCGGGCCAGACAGGGGGCCAAAAAAAAAACGATCCCCACGGGCGCCAAAACAAGCAAAACCCAAGACAAAAAAAAAAA
>JAEAME010001819.1_pt1 | contig 13665 bp, 7 predicted proteins | sample 8958731 | NCBI WGS metagenome assembly JAEAME01 (sample SAMN16933194, study PRJNA681113) | bioreactor sludge metagenome | isolation source: anerobic bioreactor sludge (Control) | place: India:Bengaluru | collected 2018-10-24 | reverse complement strand
AATGACCAATGCTTTTGCCTTTGATCCCGAGAAACGATCAGTGCGCATGAATATATGTCGCTGTGAATAAATCAGCACACACTCCGGCCGCTTTACCGCGCAGTAAAGCAAGCATAGGGCCCGCGCAACAATAAGTTTACATTTTGACGCGAGCGCCGGGCGGGCAGATGCAAGGCGCCGCGACGCAGGCAATGCGGGACATTGTCGAGGAGCGGCAACACCGCAGATGCCCGCCCGCCGCCGCGTCCCTAAGGTTTGACGACTCTTAAATATAAAAGTTCCAATAATGCTTTCGAACGAAATTACTGTGGATGCGAGCCGTTAATAAAATGTAAAGTTATTGTTGCGTGGGCCCTTAGTATCCGCTACTCGACAATGACGCTTTTCAGCATCGTCCAGAAGCCGGGAAAACTCACGTCGGCGCACTCGGGGTTGTGGATGCGCGTCTCTCCTCGGGCTGCCAGTGCCCCTATCGCAAATGCCATCGCAATGCGATGATCGTTTCCGGTAACGATATCGGCTCCGCGCAATTGCCGGCCTCCGGCAATGGTGAAGCCATCCGTCTTTTCTTCCACATCGATCCCCATGGCGCGCAGGTTCGTGACGATGGCAGAAATCCTGTCGCTCTCCTTGACGCGCAGCTCGCGTGCATCGGAAATCGTCAGCCCGCCCGCAACCCGCGATCCGAGAACGGCAAGCACGGGGATCTCGTCGATCAGGCTCGCCGCAAGCTCCCCGTTAATCGGCGGGAGCTGCTGCCGCAGCAATTCCGCGCTGTAGCGGACACGCAGGTCGCCCCGCGGCTCGCCCGCAATCGCGGTTTCGTTCTCGACCTTCAAATCCATGCCGGCCCGCAGGAGGTAATCGATCAATTCGCGGCGTCTCCCGTTCAATCCTGCTCCCGGCAGGGAAAGATCCGAATCGGGCACCAAAGCGGCTGCAACCAGGAAGAAGGCCGCTCCGGACAGGTCTCCCGGAACCGAAAGGCGGCGTCCCAGAAGCCTCGGCCCCGGGTCCACTTCTATCCAATTTCCTTGAATCCGCAGCGTGCCGCCGAATTCCTTCAGCGCTATTTCGCTGTGATCGCGGGTTGGGACCGTTTCCTCCACAGCCGTAGGGCCATCGCCATACAAGCCCGCAAACAGCACACAGGATTTCACCTGTGCGCTGGCGACCGGGAGCGAATAGCGTATCCCTCTCAGGGAGCCTCCTCGGATGCGGAGCGGCGGCAATTCCCGCTCGCGCGATTCTATCGCGGCACCCATAAGCCGGAGCGGCCGTATAATCCTTCCCATGGGCCTGTTCGACAGGGATTCGTCTCCCGTGATCGTGGATTCAAACGGATGTCCTGCCAGGATGCCGGACAGGAGCCGTATAGTCGTCCCGGAATTTCCCGCATCCAGCATTCTTTCCGGCGCGCTGAGTCCCCTTAAGCCCCGCCCCTTTACTGTTACGGTTTGGGCTTTTTCACTGATTTCGGCTCCGAGGGACCGGAGGCATTCGAGCGTGCTGCGGCAATCACGGCTGGCTGCAAAATTGTCGATGATCGATGTGCCCTCGGCTATGGCGGCCAGCATCGCATAGCGGTGCGAAATGGATTTGTCTCCGGGGAGCAACACAGTTCCGGAAAGGGACGTTGCAGGGCTAATCGTTTGTGTCATCGGGGGTTCCAGGTTGAGCCAGGAATTCAATGGCTGTCTTCTTCAGTTTCCTCGCCTGATCGCGAAGCACCGCGGCTTTTTCAAACTCGAATTCCTTTGCCGCCCGGCGCATCTCTTTTTCCAGGCGCTGAATTTCCAGCTCCAGGTCCTCGGCGGAATGATAGTTCTTTACCTCTTCGGATATGGCCGGCATCTCATAATAATCCCCCTCGTAGATACGGACCAGGTCCGGATCGAGAGGCTTGACAATGGATTGAGGGGTAATGCCGTTTTCCTCGTTAAAGCGCCTCTGTTCCGCCCGCCGGCGGTTTGTTTCCTCGATGGCGGCACGCATCGATCCGGTAACGGCATCGGCATACAAAATCGCTTTTCCGTTGATGTGCCGCGCGGCGCGGCCGATGGTTTGAATCAGCGACGTGGTGGATCTCAGGAAGCCCTCCTTGTCAGCATCGAGAATGGCCACGAGAGAGACTTCGGGCAGATCCAGCCCTTCCCTAAGAAGATTGATGCCGATAAGCGCATCGAATTCCCCGGCGCGCAGAGCGCGCAGGACTTTGATGCGGTCGAGTGTTTCTATTTCCGAGTGGAGGTAGCGAACTCTCAGTCCGAGTTCCGTATAGTATTCGGCAAGGTCTTCAGCCATGCGCTTGGTCAGAGTCGTCACCAGTACCCGTTCGTTGTGTTCCGCACGCTGCCGGATTTCCTCCATGAGGTTGTCCACCTGGCCCGATACCGGGCGCACTTCTATTTCAGGATCGGTGAGTCCCGTAGGCCGGACGAGTTGTTCCACCACCACACCCGAGGCTATGGTCAGTTCGTAGGGTCCGGGAGTGGCGGAAACATAAATCACCTGGTTCAACCTGCTTTCGAATTCCGCAAAATTCAACGGGCGGTTATCCAATGCCGAAGGGAGCCGGAATCCGTATTTGACGAGGATTTCCTTGCGCGACCGGTCGCCGAAATACATGCCGCGCACTTGCGGGATCGTAGCGTGGCTTTCATCGACGAACAGCAACCATTCGCGCGGAAGGTAGTCCAACAGCGTCGGCGGCGGCTCCCCGGGGCTCCGCCCCGTAAGATGCCGGGAATAATTCTCGATACCCCGGCAATATCCCAATTCCTTCATCATCTCAAGGTCGAACATGGTCCGCTGGTGCAGTCTGCGCGCTTCCAGAAGTTTGTTCTCCTGTTCGAAATTAGTTCTGCATTCCTCCAGCTCCGCCCTGATGCCGTCGATTGCGTTCAGGAGCTGTTCTCGCGGCTGCACGTAATGGGATTTCGGATAGATGGGCATGCGGTCGTGCTTCTTCAGCGTTCGCCCGTTGATCGGATCTATCTGGGCGATGGAATCGATTTCATCCCCGAACATCTCGATGCGCACCGCGTAATCCTCGTAGGTCGGGAACACTTCAATCACGTCGCCCCGTGCCCGGAAGAATCCCCGCTCCAATCCGTAGTCCTGCCGGGAAAACTGCATCTCGACAAGGCGCCGCAAAATCTCGTCGCGCTGAATCCGCTGACCTTTTTCCAGGAAGAGAAGCATGCCGTAATAGGCTTCCGGTGAACCCAGACCAAAGATGCACGAAACGCTGGCAACGATGATGCAGTCGCGGCGCTCAAACAGGGATCGTGTTGCCGAATGGCGCAGACGGTCAATCTCGTCGTTGATCAGAGCATCTTTTTCGATGTAGGTGTCTGTGGATGCGATGTACGCTTCCGGCTGGTAATAGTCGTAGTAGGACACAAAATACTCGACCGCGTTTTCAGGGAAGAACGATTTGAATTCGCGGTACAACTGGGCTGCGAGAGTCTTGTTGTGGGCCAGAACCAGAGACGGGCGCTGCAGCGCTTCGATGGTCTTGGCCATGGTAAACGTCTTTCCGGATCCCGTGACTCCAAGAAGGACCTGATGCTTTTCTCCCTCCTCGATGCCGCGGACCAGATTTTCTATCGCTTCGGCCTGGTTGCCTTTAGGCTGGAATCCGGTGCTGATCTTGAATCTGGAGGAATGAATCAGGGCTTTCCCGTAGGAGATATCCGAATATTTCAGGTCTCTGTCTGCGTCGGGTTTCCTGGTCATGGGCGCAAGGGCATAAATATTTATTATACCTTTTATTTATGAGTCTTCGAGTCTTGGAATCTTCGAGGTATATTATTGAATTTGGGGTATTCGAATGAATCGAGGATCGCATAGTGCTGAACGATAAGAGCCACATTCGCAATTTTTCCATCATCGCGCATATCGACCACGGCAAATCGACTCTGGCCGACCGCCTGCTGGAGCGGACCGGAGCATTGACCAAGCGCGAAATGGCCGATCAGGTCCTTGACGCCATGGACTTGGAGCGGGAGCGCGGCATCACCATCAAAGCTCATTCCGTCCGCTTGAATTACCGGGCCAAGAACGGGGAAGATTACGTCCTGAACCTGATCGATACGCCGGGCCATGTCGACTTCTCCTATGAGGTTTCGAGAAGCCTGTCCGCCTGCGAGGGAGCTCTTCTCGTCGTGGATGCGGCTCAGGGAGTGGAGGCTCAAACGCTCGCCAACACATACCTGGCCCTGGACCATCATCTCGAAATAGTACCCGTCATCAACAAAATCGATTTGCCAAGCGCGGAAATACCGCGAATCCAGGACCAGATCGAAAATATCATCGGGCTCGACTCGAAAGACGCCATCCTTGCCAGCGCCAAAGAGGGTATCGGCACCGAAGAGGTTCTCGAAGCCATCGTACACCGGCTGCCGCCGCCTCGCGGGGAGTATGATCGGCCTCTGAAAGCCTTGATCTTCGATTCCTGGTTCGATTCCTACCGAGGAGTCATCGTGCTGGTTCGCGTAATCGACGGAAGGCTGCACAAAGGGCAGCAGATCCGGATGGTAAGCACCGGGCAGGTATTTACGGTCGAACAGGTGGGAGTAATCACGCCTAAGTATCAGGAAGTCGAAGACCTGACGGTGGGCGAGGTGGGATACGTCATTGCCAATATCAAGCGTGTCGCAGACACCAAAATCGGAGACACGGTTACGGAAGAAGCCCGGCCCACGGAAGAACCCTTTCCCGGATTCCAGGAAATCAAGCCCATGGTGTTCGCGGGCCTGTACCCGACTAACAACGCGGACTACGAAGCGCTTCGGGATGCGCTGGGCAAACTGCAGTTGAACGACTCTGCGTTTTTCTACGAACCCGACACCTCGGGCGCTCTCGGATTCGGATTCCGCTGCGGATACCTGGGCCTGCTGCATATGGAGATCGTCCAGGAACGTCTGGAGCGTGAGTTCAACCTTTCGCTTATCACCACCGCGCCCGGCGTGCGTTACAGGATCACGACCCAGAAAGGCGAGGTTCTCGAGATCCACAATCCGTCCAAACTTCCGCCGGCCGGTGAAATAGCAAAATTCGAAGAGCCCATGATCACCGCGATGATCCTCACCAACGACGAATACGTCGGGCCGATTCTCAAGCTGGCGGAAGACAAGCGCGGAGTTCAGAAAGGATTCGAGTATATCACCCGGAACCGGGTGCTCATTACGTATGAGCTCCCGTTGAACGAGATTGTGCTCGATTTTTACGACCGGATGAAATCGGCATCCAGGGGATACGCGTCCCTGGATTACCATTTTTGCGGATACAAGGAATCCCGCCTTGTCCGGCTGGACATACTGGTGGCCGGAGAGCCGGTGGATGCGCTTTCCCTGATCGTGCACCAGGATATGGCGGCGGTCCGGGGCAGAGCGCTTGCGGAAAAGATGAAGGAGCTGATTCCGAGGCAAATGTTCGAAGTCATAATCCAGGCCGCAATCGGCAGCAAAATCATCGCCCGCGAAGTGGTTCGCGCCATGCGAAAGAATGTCCTCGCAAAATGTTACGGTGGGGACATCACAAGGAAAAGAAAGCTTCTGGAAAAGCAGAAGGAAGGCAAAAGGAGGATGAAGAGCATCGGAAAAGTTGAAATTCCGCAAGAGGCGTTCCTGGCCATTCTCAAAGTGGAGTAGCAACCGCGCCTTTTCATCAATTTTGTCGGAACCGCGCCGGGTGACTTCTCTTTTGAGTATCCGATGTGCTTTGTGCTAACCTTTATTGCCGTTCCGGCAGCATTAAATCGAATTCATTGGAAATAATTCAACCAGGCCATAATGGCATCGTCGCCTTCGGCCGATTAGAGGGATACCCCCGGGAGAATTATACAAAATGAAATCTTTGGATTTGCGCAGTTCCGAAGGCAAAGGCCTCATTGGGTGCCTGTCGGCGCTCGTCCTGTTCGCCGTGGTCGTCTACCTGGCAATCACTCTCGTCCCAATCTACTATTCCAATTTCAGCTTTGAAAGCGGCGTAAAGACTGCGGCCAGCCGAGCCGGTGCCCATTTTTTTTCAAATGACCAAATCATGGCTGAGGTCATGGATCTGGCCAGAAGAGAAGAGATCCGGATTAAAAGGGAAAACATCGCCATAGATCGCTTCGCCGGACAGGTGCACATCAAGGTTCATTATTCCGTTCCGGTCGATTTTGTGATCTTCGAGCGCGACCTGAATTTCGAGGTCGAGGCCTCAAGTTTCGTCGGCACTCTATAGTGGCCGTTCCGCGGCCAAGTTGCTTGAATCCTCACTCGTGCAAAGCTAGGATTTCTCTATGAAGGTCGCGTGCGATGGAGATCAATTCGAAAAGCGGGTGTCGAAGCAATCCTCGTACCGGAAGGTTATTTCATCAGGCTTGTGCCTGATTCTTGCCTCGGGCTTCTTGATCGGCTGCTTTCAGAAAGGAGTTCGTGTCACTGTCACTCAAGAAGATGTGGTGAAAGCAAACGAGGCGGCAGCGGCAGGGGACGCCGCTTTCGAACGCAAAGAGTTTTATGGGGCGTTGATCAAATACCTGGAGGCGTATCACCTCAATCCAAACAGCGAATACCTATGCAACCGGCTTGGGATCGGCTATTCCCAGCTCAATCTATACGGTGAAGCCATCGAGATATTTCGCCGCGCAATCGCCATCAATAAGAAGTATGCGTATCCCTATAACAACCTCGGGTCCGTCTATTTCGCCCAGGGAAATCTTAAACAGGCCGAAAAATATTTTAAAAAAGCCATCAGCTTGAACGCCAGGGACGCATCCTTTCACTTGAACATGGGATCGCTTTACCTCGAGAAGAAAAAAAAGGAGAAGGCGATGGAGGAGTGGCGCAAAAGTCTTGCGCTGGATCCCGAAATCTTTACCAAGCGCAGCGTGGCAAACGTGTCGACCACCGGCACCTCTCTCATGGAGAGACACCTATTCCTGGCCCGCATCATGGCGGCCTCTGCAAACCTGGAAGGGGCCATAGAGAACCTGAAAATGGCCTTTAACAACGGATTTACCAATATCGAGGAAATCAACAAGAGCCCTGATTTTGATCCCATCCGCAAGGACAAGCGTTTCGAGCAGTTCATCCAGGACGTGACGGTTTGGCTTAAGTATAAGCCCGAAGATGACATCCGGCCTCCGCTTCGCTAACCCCGAAAATGCGGAGCAAACAACTCCGGTTTTATGGTTGCCCATCCCTCAAAGGGGCCCGTTCACAAAAGATTCGTGCCCCCAAAATATCCCGGCCGCTTTTTAAACCGCAGAATATCGAATAGCGAATGATGAATTTAGAAGTGCGACTCCGACTTCCGCAGTTCTGCATTCGACATTCGCTATTCTGCACTTCGGAGCGCTATGCTTTCGGCTGCCGTCAGAACATAGCCCAATGGCACACTCCGGTATTTGTCAAACCTATACTGCCTCAACCGATCTTTTCCACCCACCCTCTTCGTGTCATGCCGTTTGCGCGGATTGACTCAACGGCTTCTATCTGTTAGATTACCGCATTTATACCCTCCGGAGACCATCTCCAATGTTTAGCACGATTATCACCAAAATAGTTGGCAGCAAAAACGAGCGGGACCTCAAACAAATCTACCCTATCGTCAGGCAGATCAACGATCTGGAGCCTGAGATGGCTCGCCGGTCCGATGTCGAACTGGCTGCGCTGACCCCGAAGTTCCGGGAACGCCTCGCCGCCGGAGAAACCCTGGAGGACATTCTTCCCGAAGCATTTGCGGCCGTGAGGGAAGTTTCCAAGCGGACACTGAACATGCGTCATTTCGATGTTCAGCTCATCGGCGGAGTCGTTTTGCACCGGGGCCGCATCGCCGAAATGAAAACCGGGGAAGGAAAAACCCTGGTTGCCACCCTGCCGGCCTATCTCAATGCACTCGAAGGCAAGGGCGTCCACATTGTGACGGTCAACGATTATCTTGCCGGACGGGACGCAGACTGGATGGGAAAAATCTACAGGGCTCTTGGTCTGACTGTAAACTGCATCCAGCACCCTCTGACCGACGAGGAACGAAAAACTGCCTACGCCGCAGACATCACCTACGGCACCAACAATGAACTTGGTTTCGATTATCTCCGGGACAACATGAAATACGACCTGGGGGATTGCGTTCAGCGCGGCTTTAATTTTGCCATCGTGGATGAAGTGGACTCCATCCTCATTGACGAAGCCCGAACGCCTCTCATTATCTCAGGACCCGCGGAAGAATCCACGGACAAGTATTTTAAGGTCGACCGCATTGTACCGAGACTTCGGCGGGACATTGATTTTCAGATCGACGAAAAAGCCCGGACAGTCAACTTGACCGAAGAGGGAGTCGAAAGGGCGGAAAAGTTCCTCGGCGTCGGCAACCTGTACGAACCCCAAAATATGGATTGGGTGCATCACACGTACCAGGCTCTGAAAGCCCACCTGCTGTTTAAAAGAGACGTCGATTACATGGTTAAAGACGGCGAGGTGGTCATCGTCGATGAATTCACAGGCAGGCTGATGCCGGGGCGGCGTTACAGCGACGGGCTTCATCAGGCACTCGAAGCCAAGGAAAATGTAAAAATCGAGAGAGAAAACCAGACTCTGGCCACGATCACGTTTCAGAATTACTTCCGCATGTACAAAAAGCTGGCCGGCATGACCGGAACCGCGGAAACCGAGGCCGAAGAGTTCTATAAAATCTATAAACTTGAAGTTAACGTCATCCCTACCAACCGCACTCTCATACGCACGGAGTTTCCGGACATCATATACCGGACCGAGCGCGAGAAGCACAACGCCGTCGTCGACGAAATCAAGGAACTCTACGAAAAGGGGCGGCCCGTTCTCGTCGGCACCATATCCATCGAGAAATCGGAAAAACTGAGCACGCTGCTCCGGAGACAAGGCATCCCTCACGTGGTCCTGAACGCCAAGTACCACGCCAAGGAAGCCGAAATCGTGGCGCAGGCAGGACGAAAAAAAGCCGTAACCATCGCAACGAACATGGCCGGGCGCGGCACGGACATTCTACTCGGCGGCAATTCCGAATTCCTGACACTGCAAACCCTGCGCGAAAAAGGCCTGGACGCCTCAACCATGCCCAAAGAGGAATACGCGCGTATACGCCAGCATTGGCTGGATGTATGCCCCAGGGAGCACGATGAGGTCGTGAACATGGGGGGACTGCACATCCTCGGAACGGAGCGGCACGAAGCCAGACGCATCGACAACCAGTTGCGCGGACGTTCCGGAAGGCAGGGCGATCCCGGTTCTTCCCGGTTCTACCTCTCCCTGGAAGACGATCTCATGAGGATTTTCGCCAGCGATCGTATCTCGGGAATCATGCAGTCGCTGGGAATGGATGAGGGCGTGCCAATCGAGAGCAAGCTCATTACCCGCCAGATCGAGCGCGCTCAACGCCAGGTGGAAGCCCGGAACTTCGAGATCCGGAAGCACCTGCTGGAATACGACGACGTCATGAACAAGCAGCGGGAAGCCATTTATGCCATCAGACGGGAACTTCTCGAAGGAGCCGATCAAAGAGAATATATCCTCGATCTGGCAAACGATATCCTGATGGATTTGATGAATCAGTACGCCCCGAGGGAAAAATCGCCGGACACATGGGATCTGGAAGGATTGCGCATTAATGTAGGAAATCAGTTCGGTTACGATCTTGCGCAGCTCGGTCTCGACCTCAAACACATAACATACGCGGAACTGGGAGAAAAATTGCCCGAGAAAATCCGGGCGATCTATGAAGACAAAGAAAAAAGGTTCGGGGCCGAATATATCCGATTTCAAGAGCGCATGATCATGCTGCAGATCCTAGATATGCAGTGGAAAGATCACCTGTGGTCCCTGGACCATCTGAAAGAAGGCATCGGGCTGCGCGGTTACGGACAGCGGGATCCTCTCATCGAATATAAGAAGGAAAGCTTCGCCATGTTCGAAGAGCTGAGAAGCCGCATCGAGGAGGAAACCATACGCTTCCTTTTCTTGTTCGAACCCATCAGCAAAGAAGAACAGACCGCCCGCGAAAAGGAAAGGGAAGAGGCGCGCCGCAAGGCGCAGAGAGAACAAGATCTTGTTTACAGCGCGGGCGATTCCGCTCCAGCGGCTGTAAAACGCGAACAAGCCAAAGTCGGAAGAAACGATCCTTGCCCCTGCGGAAGCGGCCTGAAGTATAAAAAATGCCACGGCAAGTGAGCGTCAAAGGATCCAGAAATCAAGGATTCAGGGGTATAAAGGGGCAGAGGGGCAAAGGAAAAGAGATAGCGGGAATAAAAGATTCAGACGCTTTTCCCTTTGACCCTTTACTCCTTTGACCCTTTGGCCCTTTTGTGGCTTGGCAGTCCATAGCCTGAAGATATACTATTACCGAACCTTGGGAATTGGATTACACCGAGTGAGGAGCATATGGTCAGAGATGCAAATATCAGAGAAGCCCTTACTTTTGACGATGTTCTGCTGGAGCCTGCCAAGAGCGATATTCTTCCATCCGATGTAGACATATCGACGCGCCTGACCAGGAATATTCCTTTGAACATCCCCCTCTTAAGCGCCGCGATGGACACGGTTACGGATTCGCGCATGGCAATCGCAATGGCCCAACAGGGTGGAATCGGGGTAATCCACAAGAACATGACCATCGAGGGTCAGGCCGACGAGGTTGACCGCGTCAAGAGATCAGAGAGCGGCATGATCGTGAATCCGATCACAATGTCTCCGGACCAGAAGATACACGAAGCGATGGCGGTCATGAAGAGATACAAAATTTCCGGATTGCCGATCACTGCCAACGGCAAGCTGGTCGGGATCCTCACTAACCGCGACCTTCGGTTCGAGACGCGACTGAATATCAAGATCTCGGAGTTGATGACGAAGGAAAATCTCATCACGGTTCCCGTGGGCACTACGCTCGAAGAAGCCGAGAGCATTCTCCACCGCCACCGCGTTGAAAAACTCCCTGTTGTGGACGGCAAATACCGTCTCAAAGGCCTGATCACGGTCAAGGATATTCAGAAGAAGATCGCGTATCCGAATGCCTGCAAAGACAAGCTTGGACGCCTTCGCGTCGGTGCCGGCATCGGGGCTACCGGAGACTATCTCGATCGAGCCGCAGCGCTTGTCAAAGCCGGGGCGGATGTGCTGGTGATCGACACGGCGCACGGGCATTCGAGCAGGGTTATCGAAGCCGCAAAGCAGGTAAAACACCGCTTCCCGGAGATTGACCTGATCGCGGGAAATGTCGCCACCGAAGAGGGCTCACTGGCGCTGGCCAAAGCCGGAGTAGACGCCATCAAGGTAGGAATGGGGCCGGGATCCATTTGTACAACAAGAGTCGTGAGCGGCGCGGGAGTGCCTCAGATCACGGCAATCATGGATTGTTCCAGGGTTGCACACAAAATGGGCATCCCGGTGATTGCGGACGGAGGAATCAAGTTCTCCGGGGATATCGCCAAGGCGCTGGCGGCCGGTGGAGATTCTGTCATGATCGGATCTCTTTTCGCCGGAACCGACGAAAGTCCGGGGGAAACCATCCTTTACCAGAACCGCAGTTACAAGGTTTATCGGGGAATGGGATCGCTGGAGGCCATGAAGGCAGGTAGTCGCGACCGATACGGACAGGAGGGCTCATTTTACGAAGGTAAGCTGGTCCCCGAAGGCGTCGAAGGCATGGTCCCCTACAAAGGCAGTGCTGAAATAATGATTCCGCAACTGACCGGAGGCCTTCGGGCAGGAATGGGCTACTGCGGATGCCGAACCATCGAAGAATTGCAAACCCGCTCCCGCTTTTTACGTATTACCTCCTTTGGGCTCAAGGAAAGCCACGTTCACGACGTGCTGGTCACCAAAGAAGCTCCTAACTATCGCACCGAACTCTAAGGAGTCTATCGACCGGAGGCATGGCCGCAAATTGCGAATGACGAAACTGGCCGCCGGGCTGTATTTCGCCATCTGCAATTGGCATATCTCTATGCGCCATAAAGAAATGCGGGCACATTTGGCGGGAATTGGATATAATGAGTCCGGGGCTTATCCACCGGCATGCGAGCATAGAAGCGCCTGTAAATGCCGGCAATTTGCGCAAGACTCGACGGTATGTGCCAAGAACAGAATCCTCTTTAACCCTTGAAATTGTATGAACTTGGTCGCCCAAAATACCGATTAGGGAATTTACAGCAAAGGGATAAATACTTGAGCATTAAAATTCAATCCTTCAAATCGAAGAAGCCTATAGGGCAAGTCTTTCTGGAACGCGGTTTAATCGATGAGGAAGAACTGCGAACAGCTCTCAGCCTTCAAGCGGAATCCCGTGAAAAGTTCGGTAAGCTCCTTGTGGACCTGGGATATGTTTCTGAAAAAGATTGCCTCGCAGTGGTATCAGATCACCTTGGCATCACCGCTGTGTCCGCACGCGACTTTCCACCTGTTCCGGTAATCGAAAATGTCCTCACTTTCCGTTTCATGAAACAGTGCAAGTTTGTTCCTGTAGCGCTGCGGAACGAGGTGCTTACGCTGGCCATGACCGATCCGTTGGATACCGCAACACTCGACTCGGTCCGGCAATCGACCGGCTATGAGGTAAAGGCTGTTCTGGGGGCCGAAAGCGAAATAATGGATGTTCTGGAAAGGCTTTACGGATCGGCCGCCAGTTCGCTGGGAAGGATCATCGAGGGCATAGATGAAGCCAGCCTCGATAACATTTCCGATGAAATTGAAGACATCGAGCAGCTAAAAGACCTGGCATCCGAAGCTCCCGTCATCCGGCTGGTAAACCTGCTTATTTCCAAGGCAATAGAGAGCCGCGCCAGCGATATCCACATTGAACCGTTCGAGAAAGACCTTAAGATCCGCTATAGAATTGATGGCCTGCTTCACGACGTCGAGTCTCCGCCCAAGAAGCTGAAGGCGGCCCTCATCAGCCGCATCAAGATCATGTCCAAGTTGAACATAGCGGAGCGGCGCCTGCCTCAGGACGGCAGGATAAAGCTCAAGGTACTGGGAAAAGATATCGATTTGCGCGTGTCCACTCTCCCGACGCTGTACGGTGAAAGCGTCGTCATGCGCATTCTCGATAAGAGCAACACGAACCTATACGATGTCCGAAAGCTTGGATTTCCCGAGGATTCGCTCCGCGAATTCGAGTCCATGATCCGCCGCCCGCATGGAATGTTTCTGGTCACCGGTCCCACGGGCAGCGGAAAGACTACAACTCTGTACAGCGCGTTGAGCACGATCAACCTGCCCGACAAAAAGATCATCACCATTGAGGATCCCATCGAATACCAGATCGATGGCGTAAATCAGATTCACGTGAATCCGCAAATCGGATTGACCTTTGCCTCCGGGCTGCGTCACATCGTTCGCCAGGATCCGGATGTCATCATGGTCGGGGAGATCCGGGATCTGGAAACAGCCGAAATTGCGATTCGCGCAGCGCTGACGGGCCACCTCGTTTTCTCAACGCTGCACACCAACGATGCTCCCAGCGCCATAACGCGGCTGATCGACATGGGTGTGGAGGACTATCTCATCGCATCATCCCTGCTTGGAGTTCTGGCACAACGACTGTTGAGAGTCAGCTGTCCTTACTGCAAGGTGGAAGTGCATCCGGTTCCCGAAATGCTGGATGAGATCGGGTTCAGGCGTGGAGATCCCAGGAATGGAC
>JAEAME010001816.1_pt1 | contig 13687 bp, 14 predicted proteins | sample 8958731 | NCBI WGS metagenome assembly JAEAME01 (sample SAMN16933194, study PRJNA681113) | bioreactor sludge metagenome | isolation source: anerobic bioreactor sludge (Control) | place: India:Bengaluru | collected 2018-10-24 | reverse complement strand
GAATAAAGCGGGCCGGATGGGTGAAAGAAATGCCTTCCCGTTCGACCACATTCACGCCCATGGCTGCCGAATCCAGCAAGAGGTCCACCACGTGATCATCCAGCAGGTTGACTTCGTCCACGTAGAGCAGGCCACGGTTGGCCGCCGCCAGCACGCCGGGCTCAAAGTGCCGCTCGCCCTTTTTGATCGCCTGCTCGATATCCAGGGTGCCCACGACACGATCTTCAGTGGCACTCACTGGCAGGTCGACGAACAGGGTTCGCCGTTTGGTGCGCGGCACAGCCCCCTCCGCCGCCAGCCGGGCACGGCAATCGTCGCACAGGGTTTCGGGTGAGTCCGGGTCGCAGTGAAACGGGCAGCTTTCTACCACGTCAATGTGCGGCAGGAGGGCAGCCAGAGCACGGGCCGCCGTGGACTTGGCAGTACCTCGTTCGCCACGGATGAGAACGCCGCCAATTTGCGGGCTGATGGCGTTGAGGATCAACGCCCGTTTCATTTTTTCCTGGCCGACAATGGCCGTAAAGGGGAAGATGACCATTCCTTCACACCTGGAGCATCACCCTGAGCGATGAAGAAACGCTCATCGCATCAGAGTGACGCATGATTTGCAGCGACAGTTGGCCCAGTATACGCTATCGCCAGTAGCAAGTCAAGTGTTATGCGCAACGAACACGGGCTACGGCGTTGCTTCGGGGGTAGGCTCGGGCACCACTTCAGTTGGCGTCGGGGTTTCCGCCGGCGGCAGGGGAGTAGAGGTTGGCACCGCGGTAGGTTGCGGTGTGGGAGTTGGGGTCTCCGGAGGCGACGTCGGCGTAGGAGTTGCCGGAAGCATCTCCCACCAGACTCTGACAATCGCCTGACCGCCTTGCTCAAAATACTCAACACGGATGTTATGGTTACCTTTTGACAATTCCTGCTCCACACTGTAGGTCTGGGCGCCGGTCTCTATCCAGTGATCTATCAGCAGGACATCGTCAATCCACACACGCACGCCATCATCGGCCTGTGCGTACAGGCGGTAGGTCCCTTTCTCCAGGTTCACAGTCCGCGTCCAGCGCACCGAAAAGGCATCGCTCGCCATTCCAGTCACGGGTGCGCCCTGGCCCCAGTTAAAGTCCAGAGTGCGCTCGTTAACCACCAGGAACGGGCTGCCGCTGAGCGCCACATTGCCGTAGTACTCGCCCTTCCAGTCGGTGTATGTCTGTTTGGCCTCCGGGCCGCGGAATTCCCACCACACCTTGGCCAGTGCGTTGTCCCGTGCCTCAAAGTATTCTACCTGGATGGTGTGCAAAGCCCCACTGAGATAGGCATCGGCTGTGTACAACGCGCCTGTGCTTTCCTGCCAGCGGTCGATGATCCAGTGCCCATCGAGCGCCAGGCGCACGCCGTCATCCACTTGCGTGTAAAAGCGATAGGCGCCCGCCTCGAATGGCCAGGTCCCGGTCCAGCGCACAGCAAAGTTGTCCGCGGGCAGACCGTCCGCAGCGGCTCCGCCCTGCCACTGGAAGTCGATGACCGGGTCCTCGCGGGCCAAGACCGGGTTGCCGCTGAAGGTTGTGTTGTTATAGTACTCGCCCTGCCAGACAATGGGCGCCCGAGTTGGCGTAGGCAGCAAGGTCGGCTGAACCGTGGCCTGGACTCGCGTCAGGATGCGCACCTGGCTGGCCGTCAGGCTCTGCCTGCTACTGACCTTGCCACTGGCTTCAATCAGATTGCCGCCGCTGATTTCTGCAAACTGAGCGGGCTGGCCGGCATAGGTAATTCGTGCATCCTCAGTCACGATCAGTGTCTTGATCTGGCCCTCAACTGGCTGCAGCTTGATCGTGCGAGTAGCGGCCACAACCTCCTGCACGTACCCCAGCACAAAGACGGGCAATTCAGTAGTTGAAGTCGCCACGCTGGTCGGGCGTGCCGATGCGGTGGCCGTCGGAGTGCCTCTATTACGGAAGCTGGCAAGGGCCACCTGGCCGAAATCGCGGCTGTGGGCCACTACCCAGATCTCGGGCAGATTGAGCCAGAGCGGATCGGCCGGGAGAAGAAACAGGGCAACGAAGCCGCCAGAGGCATCCGTCGTGGCGGTGGCCACATCGGTGCACTTTTCCGGCTGTGCCTGGCTCTCATTCAGGCCAATGTGGACCTGCGCGCCGGGCGTCCAACCCGAGCCATATACCCTGAGCGCCATCCCGGTGCGGGTTGACGGGAAATCCACGCTGACAGATGGGGTTGCCGGTTGCTCGAGACGGCAAGCTCCGAGAAGGAGAGAGCAAACAACGATAGCCAGGATTGCGATGCGCGATGATTGATTCATGATTGCCATGCTCTACATGCGTTAGACGTTGCAGCCCGATACAAGTTCCACATCGGAACGGATTCGGCCTGAGCCTATTTCTCCAGGATGATGGTCACCGGGCCGTCATTGTGAATCTCAACCAGCATGTGGGCCTGAAACTGCCCGGTTGCCACGGGTACATTTGCCTGGGCCAGCAGCTGTGCGACACGATTGACCAGCGGTTCAGCCACATCAGGCAATGCAGCGTCGCTAAAGCCCGGGCGGTTCCCCTTGCGAGCATCCCCATACAGAGTGAACTGTGAGATGAGCAGGACCCGGCCACCCACCTCCAGCACGGAACGATTCATCTTGCCGTTTTCATCGGCGAAGATGCGCAGGTTGGCGATCTTGTTGGCCATCCATTGCGCGTGTTCGTCACCATCGCCGTGACCGATGCCGAGCAGAACAACCAGGCCCGGCCCAATGGTACCTAACGTTTTCCCTTCCACGCTCACGCCGGCCTGCGTGACTCTCTGTACAACCGCCTTCATGGCCTATGCTCCCTGTCGCCGCGGCGAACCTGAGACTTGCATTTCGCTGCTTCATCCTGTATCATACTCACGGATCGAAATCCGCAGCAGGACATCCATACATGATCAAGTTGCTGATGACGTGGGATATCAAGCCCGACCGTGAAGCGGAGTACATGGAGTTCATCATGCGCGAATTCGGTACGGGCATGATCCAGGCGGGCTTGCAGCCAACCGACGCCTGGTACACCATGTACGGGCAAGGGCCACAGGTGCTGGCAGGGGGCGTTACCGAAACCCTGGAAAAGATGTATCAAATCCTGTCCAGCCCGGAATGGCGCGAGCTGGAAGCCAAGCTCCTGACCTTTGTGAGCAACTACAAGCGACGTATCGTTGAAGCCACGGGGGGCTTTCAATTGTAGGTCTCGCTCGTTCTGGACATGACGACAGCAGGCGGCGGCGTTAGCCGGCCGCCTCTTTTGTTTTGCCGGCCGGCGCGGGCGAGGCCGCTCCGCCCTGAGCCGGAACTGCGGCAGTGGTCTCTGCCGTGCCTGACGCCGACTTGACCGGCTCCGTGGTGACCGCCTTCTTCTCGTCGGCCTCTTTGGGAGCTGTGAGGGCTTTCTGCCCCGGACTGGCAGCAGGATTCAACTGGCGATGATCCGTGATATAGAAGCCAGAGCCCTTGAATATGATCCCCACTGGCTGGAGCACACGGTGCACCGCGCCTCCGCATTCCGGGCATTCCTTGATGGGCTCGTCCTTAAAATGCTGTAAACGCTCAAAGCGAATGCGGCAGGAGTCGCATTCGTACTCGTAGATGGGCATGGGTCTTGTTGAACCTCCAATGCGATAGTACAAAAGTAATTGTACCACAAATCGTCATGAAAGGCAACCGGCATCAGTCAAGGATGTTCTGCTCTCTAAACTGTCGCTCGAGCGCCGCTGCAGACCGAAAAACGACCGCCTTCATCCCTAACGCCTGAGCGACCCTGGTGTTGCGCTCTTTGTCATCGACAAAGAGGCAGTGCTGCGGCTCCAGCCCCAGTCCGGCCGTCATCAGTCCGTAGATCTCCGGGTCCGGCTTGCGCAGGCCCACCCGTGCGGAATTGACGATCACGTCAAACAAAGGCACAAGGTCGTTCTGCTCCAGCAGCCTTTCCAGGTAAGGGGTTGCATTGCTTAGCAAGCCAATCCGAAAGCGGCGGTGCAGCTGCCGCGCCAGGGCAACCATCGTCCAGTTCAATCCTTCGTAGGCAAACGGGTTGTGCTTGAAAGGCTCCAGCTCCGGAGGCACTTGCCCGTTCAGCGCTTTAGAGATAGACCCCCAGTAGTCGTCGGCGGAGATCTTGCCCGTGGACACCGACCACCAGCTCTCCCCGGCGAAGAGCAGGTTCAAGAGCGCACCCCTGCGCAAACCCAGCTGGCCCTCACAACGCCGCAGGACAACGTCGCGCGAATGGGGGCGGGTGAAAACCCCGCCAAAATCAAAAATGACGCCTCTCATCACCGATGCCTCATGTATCGTGTCCATTCTATGGTTTGCCGGCACAGTTCCAATGATAGAAAGCTTTCCCCGCTTGTCAAACGGCCACTCCAGCCCTCAGCGGCCATATGCTTTGACAGAAAGCCGCTTATCCTCTACAATGGCAAGTCGCCAGTACGAGACATGGCGGGAGGAAAGGAACGATTGAAAGTCGTCACAGTGGAGCAGATGCGCGCCATCGAACGGGCGGCGGACGCCGGGGGCCTATCTTACGCCACGATGATGGAGAACGCCGGCCGTGCAGTAGCGACCTGGCTCAAGCAACAGGGATTGCATGGTGAACAGGTCCTCGTTCTAGTCGGGCCAGGCAACAACGGTGGCGATGGTCTGGTCGCTGCGCGGTACCTGCACCAAGCAGGGATCACAGTAAGCGTGTACAGCGCCAGGTCCAATACGGACAGCGACAAGAACTGGAAGCTGGCGCAAGACGCCGGCGTACCGATCCACCGGAGCGAGGACGACGAACATGGCACCTTGTTGCGACGCTTGACGGAGAGTGCGGACTGGATCGTCGATGCTCTGCTGGGCACGGGAGTCTCCCGGCCCATCTCCGGAGCCATTCGCGAGATCCTGGCAGCCGTCCGCGAGCAGCTCGAACGCCCGGTGGCATCAAGACCCGATGCTTTCACCTATGCCGGGCAAACGCCATCGCCCGCGGTCGCTTCTCAAGCCCTGAGCGCAACAAAACAAAAGGTTCTGGCACTGGATGTGCCCAGTGGACTCGACTGTGGCACGGGTGCGATTGATGCGGCCGCCCTGATGGCGGATGTTACCCTCACCCTCGCCTTCCCCAAAGTCGGGCAGTTTTTGTTTCCCGGCGCCGGTTATGGCGGTGAGCTGGTCATCGCGGACATCGGGATTCCCGAAGCGTTGGCGCAGGACATACCATTAGAGCTTGGCACGCCATGGAGCGTTCAGGCACTCTTGCCCAAGCGCCGGCCGGACAGCCACAAAGGGACCTTTGGCAAGGTCATGGTCGTTGCCGGGTCAGCGAACTATACCGGTGCACCCTACCTGGCCGCTACTGCCGCCATGCGCGTCGGGGCCGGCCTGGTTACGCTCGCCCTAGCCGAGCTCTTGCACCCGATCCTGGCAAGCAAGCTGACCGAGGCCACATACTTGCTGCTTCCACACGAGATGGGCGCGCTGGTGCCCGAAGCAGTCAAGGTGCTTCAGGAAAGGCTTCCCGAGTACGACGCGCTGCTGCTGGGTCCCGGACTGGGCCGTGATGACAAGACAGTCGAGTTTGTCGCGCGTCTCCTTGCTCTGCCCCGGGTCGACAAGAAGGCTCGCCTTGGCTTTGTTGGGCCAGCCACCAGGGACGAAGGGCAGGAATCACGCCTGCCACCCGTGGTGCTGGACGCGGACGCGCTGAACGCACTGGATGGCCAACAAGACTGGCACAAATCGCTGCGCCAGGGAGCGGTTCTGACTCCACATCCGGGCGAGATGTCCCGTTTGCTGGGCGCTACCATAGCTGACGTAGAAGCGAACCGTCTGGCAGTGGCCCGCCGCGCAGCACAAGAGTGGGGAGTGGTGGTTGTCCTCAAGGGAGCGTATACGATCATCGCTTCGCCGGATGGCCGGGCTTACATCAACCCCTTTGCCACACCGGCCCTGGCTACGGCTGGTACGGGCGATGTATTGGCCGGGGCCGTAGCGGGCTTGCTGGCCCAAGGATTGGCGCCATTTGAGGCAGCGGTGGCAGGAGCCTATGTGCATGGTCTTGCCGGACAGATGGCGGGCAAGGAGATTGGACGGGCTGGCGCGGTGGCCGGCGACCTGCTCGCGCGACTGCCACGGGCAATTGCCCTGCTGGGTTCCCGCCAACCGAATGATACAGCGACTGACCGGGTATGACGGCATGGGCAGGAAATACAGCGCGAGCCCAGACCGTGCAGCTCCAGAGAGATAAAGGGAACCAGGCCATGCCGGTTGAGGTATACATTGATGACATCGTACGCCTGCGCAAGATGCACCCGTGCGGCAGCTATGAGTGGCGCGTGGTGCGCCTTGGAGCAGACATCGGTCTGAAGTGCCTGAAGTGCGGGCATCGGGTTCTGCTGCCACGCAGCACCTTCGAACGCCGGCTCAAAGAGTTCGTTTCCCGAGGTGAAAAGCTACTTTGCTCCGGGGAGCGGCAGGCCACGGAGCCGGGGTCAGAAGAGAACAGTGCGCTAGAGGAAACCGTACCTTCATGAGCACCCAGCCAAAGCGACGACCCAGGGAAGAGAATCACGTTGCTGCCATCTTCCAAAATCGCAACTTTGCCTTGCTGTGGGTGTCTCAGGTGTTCGGGCAGTCAGCACAGAACGCCATCTTTTTCGTAGAGATGGTGATGATGGAAGACCTGACCCGCTCGAGCGCTGCAGTGGGTCTGATGGTGCTGGTCTTTAATCTGCCGTCGCTGATGTTCAGCCTGCCCTTCGGGGTCATCATTGACCGTTTCCGGAAGAAGAACATCCTCCTTTTCTGCAATATCTCGCGCACGTTCATGGTAGCCGCCTTTATTCTGTTCCACCGCTACTCATGGGGCGGCGGTCTCTTGACAGCAGTCTATATCCTGACCTTTGTCCTGTCCGCGATCGGGCAGCTGTCAGATCCTGCCGAAGCGGCTATGGTGCCTCTGCTCATACCCTCCAATCAGTTGCTGACAGCGAATTCGGTCTTTCGCCTTCTGTTCAATGTGGCTCAGGTACTGGGGTTGCTGTTCATGGCACCTCTGGCCATCAAATTCGGCGGTGTGGACGGGGCCTTTGCCACGATCTCGTTGACCTATTTGATTACCGCAGCGCTTATCTGGCCCATTTCGGTGCACGAGCCGCCTCCAGACGTACGCCTGCTCGAGAATATGTGGTCACACCTGTGGGACGAGCTGAGGGCCGGGTGGCAATTCGTCATTGCCAGGCAACCCGTGTTCGTCGCCATCTGCCAGCATTCCATGATCAGCATGCTGACAATGGTCATCGCGGTACTGGCCCCGGGTTTTGTCGGCCGTGTGCTGGGCATGCAGACCACCGACGCCATGTACATCTTTTTCTCCGGCGGGTTGGGCATGTTTCTGACCACTGTGTTCACGAGCCGGGCGGGTTACCGTTACCGTCGTGAGATGCTTGCCGCAGTCGGCCTGCTGCTTGCGGGGGTAGCCCTGCTTGGTTTTACACTGGTGGCATGGAACAACGAGGTGGCCGGAGGGACAGTGGTGAGACCGTCGCCCGGGCTCATCCTGCAGGTAGTAGTCATGGCCCTGGCCCTGGGCGCCGGCGGTACGCTCACCGCAGTGGGAGCGCAGACGATCGTGCAAGAGCGCTCGCCTCTGGAAATCCGCGGCCGGGTGATCACGGCTGAATTCCTGTTCGCCAACATTGCCGGGCTGCTGCCCATGCTGGTGATTAGCAGTCTAGCCGATGTCATCGGCATCCCCGAGGTGCTGACCGGACTGACAACTCTGCTCCTGGTAAGTGCCGTGCTCAGTATTCGTTTTGGCCGGCGACTTCAAGAGTAAGCCGCAGCTCCAGAAGGAAGCAATGGCCGATGTTCGCATTGGATGATACCATAGCGGCTGTTTCAACGCCCATTGGTGAAGGGGGTATCGGTATCGTCCGCTTGAGCGGGCCGCAGGCCAAGGCCATCCTCAACCGGGTTTTCGTGGCCGCGGCCAGGCCGCCACCGGACGGCAGAGAGGCCGCGCCGGGCTCGCTGCCAAGTCCGGAACAGCTCGAATCGCATCACTTGCACTATGGCCACGTGATTGACCCTGACAGCGGAGAGACGGTGGATGAGGCGTTGGCCGTGTGGATGCGCGCACCGCGCACCTATACACGGCAAGACGTGGCCGAGATCCATTGTCACGGCGGCATTGTGCCTTTGCAGCGCACTCTGGGGCTGGTCCTGAACTGCGGAGCACGGCTGGCCGGGCCCGGGGAGTTCACCCTGCGCGCCTTTGTAAATGGGCGCATCGACCTGGCACAGGCCGAGGCCGTGCTGGACGTTGTGCGCGCCAAGACCCAGGCCAGCCTGCGGGTAGCCATGGAACAACTCGACGGGCGCGTTTCCGGCCAGGTGCGTAGAATCCGTCTGCCTTTGCTGGAGGGTCTGGCCTACCTCGACGCGTCACTGGATTTCCCGGAGGACGAGATTCCACCCCTCGACCTCGCCGCAGTCCTGGCCCAGGCAGAAGAACAGATCGCCGCCCTTCTATCTCAGGCCAACCAGGGGCTGGTGTATCGTCAAGGGGTACGAACGGCCATCGTAGGACGGCCCAACGTCGGCAAGTCCAGTCTCCTGAACGCCCTGCTACGCACAAGCCGGGCTATCGTGACCCCTATCCCGGGCACGACTCGAGATACGCTGGAGGAGACGTTGAACCTCCGTGGAATTCCGCTGTGTCTGGTCGACACAGCCGGTATCACGGAAAGCGACAATCTCATCGAAAAGCTGGGCATCGAGCGCAGTCGCCGGGCCATGGAGCAGGCAGACCTGATCTTGCTGGTCATCGATGGAAGCCAGCCGCTGCAAGCGCAGGACGTGGACCTGGCGCAGGCCATGCGGAACAGACCGGCAATCGTAGTCGTCAACAAGGTAGACCTGCCGGTGGTAGCGGCGCACGAAACCTTAGCGCCTGAGGTGAGGCACATTCCCCTGTCCGCTTTGACCGGCGAGGGCTTGCCCATGCTGGAGGATGCCATGGTGGAGACGGTCCTGTCGGGCCACGTGCAGACGTCGGACGTTCCGCTGATCAGCAATCCACGGCATTGCGAAATCCTCACGCGCGCGCTCGGGCATTTAGCGGCTGCGCACGAAGGTCATCAGGCCGGCCTTGGTGCTGATCTGATTGCGGTGGACCTCACTGCAGCCGTGAATGCTCTGGGGGAAATCACCGGCGAGACGGCCGGTGAGGATGTGCTGGATGCCATCTTCAGCCACTTCTGCCTGGGCAAGTAGAGTGCGGTGTAGCTGTGGAACGCTGCAGCTTGTCGAAATCGGGCCACGCGGTTAGAATGACCGCAGTCCACGCCGGGCATAATGCAATCAAGGTCAGGGGCAGGCTGGTTATCCCGGTGCGATCCTTACCCATGGGGCGATAGGCATTGAAGGTAGCAATTGTCTGCTCGTGGTTGAACCAATATGGCGGAGCCGAACGGGTACTCGAAGTCATCCATGCCATGTACCCGCAGGCGCCGGTTTATACATCCATTTTCTGGCCGCAGGCACTGCCTGCAGCGTATCGCGAATGGGACATCCGCCCTTCGTATCTCAATCGCCTCCCGCTGATTCACCGGCATCACCAGTGGTTTTTGTTCTTCTATGCGCCGGCCTTTGAGTCCTTCGATCTATCAGAGTACGACCTGGTGCTGAGCGTCACCAGCGGCTTTGCGCATGGCGTCCGTACTCGTCCTGAGACGATGCATATCTGCTATTGCCTGACCCCGGCCCGTTTCCTGTGGGACTACCGGGCCTATGTCGCCCGCGAGGGCCTGCGCGTGGCACAGTGGGTTCTGCCACCATTTGTGAGCCAACTGCGGCGCTGGGACCGGGCAGCGGCGGACCGTGTGGATCATTTTGTCGCCATTTCGGAGGCCGTCCGGCAGCGCATAAACCGGTCGTACGATCGCGACGCGGAAGTCATCTACCCGCCGGTTGACGCCCAGCGCTTTCAAGTGTCGGCAGAGCGCGGGGACCATTTCCTGATCATCTCAAGGCTTGTGCCCTACAAGCGCATCGACCTGGCCGTGCGGGCTTTTACCCAGCTCGGCCTACCGCTGTGGATCATCGGGGACGGGCGCGACCGCCACGCATTGGAGGCCATGGCCGGGCCCAACGTGCGATTCCTGGGCCGCCTGGGCGATGAAGAGGCCCGCAAGCACCTGGAGCGTTGCCGCGCCTTCATCTTCCCGGGCGAGGAGGACTTTGGCATCGCCCCTCTGGAAGCCCAGGCGTGCGGGCGACCGGTCATCGCCTATGCTCGCGGGGGTGCGCTGGAGACGGTTGTGGACGGCAAAACGGGTCTCTTCTTCCGCGAAGCTACGCCACAATCGCTGGTGGAAACCGTTCGCGGTTTTGAGGACAATCAGTTTGATCCCGCTGCCATTCGCGAGCATGCCCTGGGCTTTGACCGCAGTGTTTTCCGGCAGAGGTTCGCTGACGTCATCAGGGACAAATACGAAGCACAGCAAGGGACCCGCCAGGATCAAGGTGGGGTGAATGCGTCACTCCACGGGACGGATAGCGGGGTGAAGCACCAAAAGGAGTCCAAGTGATGGAATTACACCAGTACTGGCAGGTTATCTGCCGCAGGTGGTGGATTATCGTCTCTTTGCTGCTGGTTGTGCTGCTCGTCAGCATACTCGTGCGGCCCACGCGGGCCCCGGTTTACGTGGCGAGCATGCGCTTTATGATGGGGCTGGAGCCCGAGGCCAAGACGGGTGACTACTACACCTACGACAAGTATTACACCTGGCTGACGGCCGAGTACCTGGTAGACGACGTCTCGGAGCTGGTGCGCAGTGGCGCCTTCGCTCAGGCAGTGACCCGGCAGCTAGCCAGCATGGGGATCACTGTGCCGTCCGGAGCGATTCATGGCTCAACCCAGGCCGGCACCCTGCATCGTATCCTCACCGTGAACGTCACCTGGGGCAACGCAGAGCAGCTGGCGCAGATCGCCAATGCCGTGGTTGCAGTACTGCCTGGCGAGATCGCGAAGCACTTTGCCCAGGCGGGCACCGGCGGTGTCTACGCCAGCCTGATTGATCCGCCAGCAATTGGCGGCGTGGGGGCCAGTATCAGGGAAAAGATGGACATCCCGATACGCCTGGTGTTGGCGCTGGTGGCCGGCCTGGCGCTGGCCTTTGTCCTGGATTATCTGGATGATAGTGTGCGGAGCAGGAGAGAACTGGAGAACGGCGGACTGGAAGTGCTGGCCGAGATTCCGGCGACGCGTGCAGACCCGCTGCGCCTTACGCGAAAATCGCCATAGGGTCACAGGCCGAGTGCAGTTGTGCACCAAGCGCCGTTGTGCTACAATAGGCGGATAGATAGGAGGCACATGGAATTAAGAGACTATCTGAATGTTCTGGTAAAGCGCGGCTGGATCATCCTGCTGGTCGCAGTGATCACGGCAAGCAGCGCCTTTGTCTTTAGCAAGATGCAGACAGTCACCTACCGTTCAAGCATCTGGTTGAACGTCTGGCCCGGTCGCCCGGATTGGGGTCTGCAGCAGACGATCAAGGGGCTGCTGCGTAACTATAGCGGGCAGATCAAATCGCGTGATGCCGCACAAGAAGTGATCAACCGCCAGCAGCTGGATCTGACGGTAGATGACGTGCTGGACAAGATGACGGTCAGCCCCATCGAGTCGGACTTTTTGCTGCAGATTGACGTGGACGATATCGACCCGCAGCGGGCACAGGCGATTGCCCAGACCGCCGCCGAGGTTTTTGTTGAAAAGATCCGCGTCTACATGCTGGAACAGGACAAGAGCGACCGTGTGGATGTGAACCTACGCGACGATGCGTCCCCGGCGGCCGTATTCTGGCCCAAGACCAAGCTACTAACCCTTGCCGGCGGTGTCTTTGGCTTGATTGCCGGAGCTCTGGTGGTCTTTGGCCTGGAATGGCTATCCAGGGACATCATCCGCGAGGGCCGCGACCTTGAACGGCACGCCGGGTTGACAGTCCTGGGCACAATACCCCGGGTAATGACCAAATCTCAATGATCAAGGATGAACCGCAAATGGCGAATGACAGAATCCAAATGAACACGCGTGGTCTTGAGTTTCGTCATTTGGATTTCGGATTTTCCCTGGAGGGTCCCTGCAATGACTGAAAACCGAACGCCAAGTACTCTGCTCATAACCCTGTCCAGCCCGCGTTCACCGATCAGCGAGGCCTACCGCACCTTGCGCACGAATCTGCAGTTCGTGAGCCTGGACAAGCCGCTGCAGTGCCTGCTGGTGACCTCGCCCGGCCCTGAGGAAGGCAAGTCCACGATGCTGGCCAACCTGGCCATTACCATCGCACAGGGTGAGCGGAAAGTCATCCTGGTGGATTGCGACCTGCGCCGCCCCAACCTGCACCAGCTATTCGGCCTGGCGCACAAGCGCGGTCTGACCACGATGATGGTCGAGGAGCAGGCGATGAACGACCCGCCTCTACAGGAGACCGGGGTGCCCGGCCTGCAGTTGCTGGCGAGCGGGGCACTGCCACCGAGCCCATCCGATCTGCTGGGATCACAGCGAATGGACCGTGTACTGGCCATGCTGAAAGAGCGTGCGGATATGGTGCTTCTGGATTCGCCACCGGTCATGGCGGTGAGTGACGCCGCCATCCTGGCGACCAAGGTCGATGGCGTGTTGCTGGTTGTGAGCGCCAACCAGACCAAGCGCGAGAATGTGCAGGCAGCCAAAGCCAAGCTGCAAAAGGTCAACGCCAATGTGCTCGGGGCCGTGCTGATGAACGTAGCCCTAGATGCCAGTCTGGAGCGTTACTACAGTACCAGCACCGAGGAAAAGGAATGAGACTTCGGACCTTTGGGGTCTACTCCACCGGGGGGACAAAGTAGCCAGAACCAGACCCCAAAGGTCCAGACAGCACGAAGAAAGGGCAACGTATGAAAGGCTTGATCCTCAGCGGCGGCAAAGGAACCCGCCTCTATCCCCTCACCTACACCTGTGCCAAACAGTTGGTGCCTGTGGCCAACAAGCCGGTCCTGTTTCGTGTGATCGAGGCAATTCGCGAAGCTGGGATCGCAGATATTGGCATTGTCGTGGGGGATACCGCTGCCGAAATCAGAGAAGCCGTGGGCGACGGCTCGCGGTGGGATGTGCGGATCACTTATATTCCACAGGAGGCACCACTCGGACTGGCACACGCGGTCAAAATCTCGCGCGACTTTATGGGCGATGATCGCTTTGTGATGTTCCTGGGTGACAATGTCATCCAGGGCGGCATCTCCAGCCTGATCCGGCAGTTTGAATCGTCCGAGTGCAACTCGCAGATTGTGCTGACCCAGGTCGCCAACCCGCAGCAGTACGGCGTCGCCGTGCTAAAGAACGGGCACATCGTGCGCCTGGTGGAAAAGCCACGTGACCCGCCCAGCGACCTCGCCCTGGTCGGCATCTACATGTTCGACCACAACATTTTTGAGGCGGTCACTAACATCCGCCCGTCCTGGCGCAACGAGCTGGAGATCACCGACGCTATTCAGTACCTGGTGGATCACAGCTACAAGGTATTCCCTTACGTCCACACCGGATGGTGGATTGATACGGGCGCGCCCGGAGATATGCTGGACGCCAACCGGCTGGTGCTCGATGAAATAGAGCCCAAAGTGGAGGGCTATGTG
>JAEAME010001814.1_pt1 | contig 13694 bp, 12 predicted proteins | sample 8958731 | NCBI WGS metagenome assembly JAEAME01 (sample SAMN16933194, study PRJNA681113) | bioreactor sludge metagenome | isolation source: anerobic bioreactor sludge (Control) | place: India:Bengaluru | collected 2018-10-24 | reverse complement strand
GAGTTCATCCAGGCTCTCAGGATCGCCTGGCGAAACGAAAAAGTGAAGGAATAATTTGTCTGCATCCGCATTGATAATCTGGACTTTGGTTTTTCTGCTCCTCCTGGCATTATCATTTCTGTTTTCAGGTTTCGAGACCGGCATCATTTCCATTGATCTGCTGGAACTGGAAAGAAAATCCAAAAAGAGCAAATCCGCGGCCCGGCTGATGGCTGGCGTGCGCCAACCCGACAAGTGGCTGGGCACCACTTTGTTGGGCAATAATATTGTCAATGTGCTGATGGCGACCCTGGCCACCTATATCGTCCACAAAACCGGCATCTTCAAAGCGGAGTACACTTCCCTTATACTGGGAGCCATCGTCTTGATTGCCGGCGAAGTGGTTCCCAAGGCCATGTTTAGGGACAAATCAGATACTCTGGTTCCGGCCTTTCTATCCACCATGAATTTCTTTTATCTGCTGCTCAAGCCGCTGGTGCTGGGGGTTACCTGGCTGAATTCCAAGCTGCGCCAGTGGTTGAAGATAACGGAAGGCAACAATTTCAACTACCTGACCAAAGACGACCTCACTTATCTGCTGTCCCTCACGGAAGCGGACGAAGCCGACGAACCGCAGATGGAGATGATCGAGGACGCCCTGGATTTCACCGAACAGGTGGCCCGCAACGTGATGGTGCCGCGCACTGAATTGGTGTCCATACCTGAGACGATGACTGTCTCCGAGGCCATCCAGGTTGCCCGCGAAGAAGGCTTCACCCGCTATCCGGTGGTCGGCAAGGACCTTGACGACATCAAGGGCATACTCATCATCTATGACGTGCTCAAACGCGAATACACGCCGGAAACCTTGGTTGGCAAGCTCGTCCACAAGCCTTTTTTCACACCTGAAAACACAGACCTGGACGTCCTGCTCCGCGAAATGCAAAAACACCGCCGCAGCATAGCCATCGTGGTGGACGCCTATGGCGGCACCTCCGGCATCGTAACCATGGAAGACATTCTGGAAGAGATATTTGGCGACATCGCAGACGAATATGACGAGGCTGAGGAGATTCCGGATGTGGAACAGGTTTCTCCCAACACCTGGCTGGTTCAGGCCGATATCGAGATCGACCACCTGGCAGATGAATACGGCATCACTCTCCCCGAGGGTGATTACGAAACGGTGGCTGGGCTGATCCTGGACAAGCTGGCCCGCATACCCCACCAGGGCCAGATCGTGAATGTGGATGAATACAGGATCCAGGTTCTGCAAGCCACGGAAAAGAAGATTATCAAGGTCAAGATACATAAAACCAAAACAAGAGGTGAATCATGAAACTGATGGAATGCGTCCCCAATTTCAGCGAAGGCCGGGACAAAGCCGTTCTGGAAGCCATCGCGGCTGCCATCCGCTCTGTGAAGAACGCTGTTTTGCTAGACGTGGACCCCGGCGCGGACACCAACCGCACCGTCTTCACCTTGGCCGGAGAGCCTGAGGCGGTTGTGGAAGCAGCTTTCCAAGCCATCAAAAAAGCCGCTGAGCTCATCGACATGAGCAAACACCACGGCGCTCATCCCCGCATGGGCGCCACGGACGTCTGCCCCTTCATTCCGATCTCAGACATGACCATGGATGAATGCGCAGAACACGCCCGCAAATTGGGAAAGCGGGTGGGCGAAGAACTCGGGATCCCGGTCTATCTATATGAGAACGCAGCTTCCAAAGCAGAATGGCGCAACCTGGCCACTGTTCGTTCCGGCGAATACGAGGCCCTCCCCCAAAAAGCCCAGGACCCTGCCTGGAAGCCGGATTTCGGCCCCCACGCCTTCAATCCCCGTTCCGGTGCCACTGCCATCAGCGCCCGTGAATTCCTGATCGCCTACAATATAAACCTGAACACACGCGATAAAAAGAAGGCCCACGAACTGGCCATGACCATCCGCGAAAGTGGAAAAGTTGCCCGGGACGCTTCAGGAAAGCTGGTTAAGGACGCCAACGGCAACAAGGTCATCGTTCCAGGCCTATTCAGCCACTGCAAGGCCGTGGGCTGGTACATCGACAGCTACAACCGCGCCCAGATCAGCATCAACCTCACCAATTACAAGGTCACCCCACCTCACTTGGTGCTGGAAAAAGTACGGGAACTGGCTGCCGCGATGGGCGTCCAAGTTACTGGCAGCGAACTGGTTGGGCTGATCCCCAAGGCGGCTTTGCTGGATGCCGGCATCTTTTACCTCAAGCGGATGAACGAAAGCACCGGTCTCCCGGAACGCATGATCATGGAAACCGCGATCCAGTCCATGGGCCTGGCTGAACTGGGACCCTTTGACCTGGAAAAAAAAGTGATCGAATACGCCATCGCCCGCGCTGACAGCCTCAGTTCCCTGAGCCTGGAAGCTTTTGCCGACCTGCTTTCCACGGATTCGCCCGCTCCCGGCGGGGGCAGCGTGGCCGCCCTCTGCGCCGCGCTTTCCGGAGCGCTTTCAGCCATGGTGGCCAATCTCACTGTGGACAAAAAGGGCTACGAGGCTGTTCAGCAAACCGTGCGTGAAATCGCCCCCCGGGGACAGAAGATCAAACTCCAGGCCCTGCAATGCATAGACCGGGACACTGATGCCTTCAACGCCATGATGGAAGCCCTGCGTCTGCCCAAAAAGACAGAAGAGGAGATTGCCCGGCGCAACATGGAGGTGGAGAAAACCACTCAACAGGCCATTCTGGTGCCTTTTCAAACCCTCGAACTGGCTTGGGAAGCAATGCAGCTGGCCGACCAGGTGGCTGACGCAGGCAACTCCAATGCTCTCTCCGACGCCGGCGTGGCGGCCCTCACAGCGCTCAGCGCGGCCAAAGCAGCGGATTACAACATCCTTATAAACCTTGCCGGCAGTTCTGACGACGTTTTTAAAACGGACATCACAGCCCGCGCCCAAGAACTCGTCCAGAAATGCCAGCGCCTGGCCGCGGCCATTGAAACCAAGGTCCGGAACAGGATATGAGCCCGCTCGTAAACATATTCTCTGCGGCACAGCTGATTCCACCATCTTGATATGATCAGGATACCCGATCGATGCTGACGACGCTATTCTCTCTCTACGGCATCCTGGTGGCGCTCAATGTCCTCGATGGCATTTCCACCTGGAACGTGGTCAAGCCCAATTTTTATGCCCGCGAGACAAACCCTGTGGCGCGCTGGATGTTCATCAAACTGGGCATCACCAGGGGGATCATTCTGGCAGAGGTGTTGTGGATAGGCTTCATCACCTTGGTCTTCTTCCTCTTTTACCGGGATCAGGTCATGTCCACGGTGCTGCTGATCTTCCTCTGCGTGGGGATCCTGGTCTTTCTGCAGGTTGTGAGCGGAAATTTCCGCATATGGAAAAGGATCCGGCAACGCAAATCCCTGCTGGCCTCGCAGGCTGCCGAAAAGGAACAGGATGCTGAACGCGCTTGATCACATCCTGTCACAGATTTCGGTGGTGGCATGTCAATTTGCCGTCTTTGTGATCCTCAACATCCTCGACGGGCACTCAACCTGGAAGGTGATCCAACCCAACAACCTTCACCGGGAGCGCAATCCGGTGGCGCGCTGGGCATTTCGCAAGCTCGGCCTGCCCCGGGGCATCGTGATCTTCAAAACCTTGCTATTGCTGATCCTGGGCGGAGCCTTCGCCTGGTATGCCAAAAAGGAGACCCGGACCCTCAACATCACCCTGGGGGTGGCAAATTTGGTTTTCCTGGCAGTGGTGGTCCACAACTATAAGGTATATAATAAGATCAAGGCCCAAAACAATATTTCCAGGGAGTTGTTTTCATGAAAAACATCCATCTGCTGCTGGCCCTCTTCGTTATAGCCATTCCCCTGGCGTCCCAGGTGAACGGCGATCTGCAATACATCGGCGACAAGGCCATCCTCCATGTCTGGGGGGACCACTATCAGCGGGGTTACGCCCAGGGATACCTGTTGGCCGGTCCCACTCTGGATATCTTCGACGAGTTTTTCTTCGCGATGTTCGTTTTTTCGGACCCCGTCCGCTACGCCTATCTCTTGAACTATTATCAGGACCATTTTGAGACCGATCCGCGCCTTGCCGAAGAGGCCCAGGGGTTGATCGCCGGGGTCGGGGCTGCCGGTACGAGCCTTTATCACAACGGTTTACAGCGCGATATCACCTACGAAGATGTCTTGCTGGCCAATACTTTTCTGGATCTCCAGCACCTGCGCAATACCCTGGGGGATGAGGATGTGGATTTTGGCTGCGCCTCGCTGGCCAGCTGGGGGATCTCCACCCAGCAGGATTCTCTGCTGGCTGGATCTTCCGTGATCACGCGCTGGCTGGACTGGACCCTCTACGATTGCCTGGTCGACAATCCCCTGCTGGTGGTTCACCATCCCTCCGAGCCGGATGAGCAAAAATGGCTTGCCATCACGGTCCCCGGCTGGCTGGGAGCGGCTTCTGCCATCTCCGAAACCGGGGTCTGGGCTTCCCTGAATGTGGGCAGCGACCATACTGTGGTCAACCAAACGGGTCTCGATCCCATTTTCTTTGATATCCGCAAGAGCCTGGAAAGGGTGGATTACAATGGGGACGGAGCTTCCAACGCCCTGGACGTCAGCGCCGCCATCCAGGCCGGGAACAACCTCACCGGCACCATCATCCACACCCTCAGCGAAAGTGCCGGGCAGACCGTCTCGATCGCCATCGAAAACAACAACATGGGCACAGCCCTGCGCTATTATGACGATCCCGACAGCGATCTGCCGGGACAAAACCTGGCTGCCACCAACCATTTCCGGCTGCTGACCTTTCCCTCCTGCTGCAGCCGCTACGCCAACATCCAGGATTCGCTGAACGCAGATCACAACATCACGGCCAAACGCCAGTGGAGCCTGATGTCCGGCGCGGCGGGCCAGGATACCAATCTCTCAGCCATCCAGTACACACCCTCCACGGGCCGGATCCTCTGGGCCACTGCCACGACAGCTTTGCCGGCCTATCAGACCCCCGCCATCACCCTCTCCGCTCCGGACCTGTTCAATTACTCCGTTTCCAGCCAGGATGAATATCTGCCCTCTGTGGCACACTCAGTCTCAGTCTATCCCAATCCCCTGCGCCATAACGCCAGCCTGAACCTGAAAAGCTCCCTCCCCTTCTCCTGGTTGGAGTTATACAACCTGCGCGGGCAAAAGGTTTTCTCGGAGCGATCCGTGGAGCTCAAAACCGAGACCAGTCTTGAACTGCCGGAACTGCCCAACGGGATCTATTTGCTCAAACTGAAAGGACCCGAAGGCAGTCCAGTCCACAAAAAATTGATGCTCAGCCGCTAAACTGGAACGAGATGTTTCCCGCGGATCCCGCGGATAAAAGGCAGATCACTCTGAACGAGTAGGTTTGTTCAAACAGAGGAACAGAGGTACAGAGTGGTCTGGAAGGGATCTTTCTTTACCGCGTAACCGCGGTGGACCGATCGCGTGAACGCAGTGTTCCGGTTCACTCTGTTTCACGCCGCAGTTTTTAAGAACTGGATCCCGGGGCAGAAGTACTAATCACCAACCAGACATGTAGATAAGCATTATCCTTGTCACTCTGGCATCATCCCGCCCTCCTGATCAATGCGGTGTTAACTTTTTGTAAATCCAGTATTACGAATTCTGCAAAGATTTCCGGGAGATTTGACCAGTGGCAGAGTCTATCTATCAGAACCACTGGAAAGGATCAGGGAAAACATGCTAAAACCTATACCGTTTGAGTCGCCTCAGGGAGGCAGCTTTTTGTGAAAAAAACCTTGACAAAAATTTAGAGAATTATAAAACTGCAATTGGTTGTACGGCCTTACACAGAATGTGAGTAACGAGTGATATCAGATGCCCTCAAATAACCAGAGAAACAGTGAATTGGAATTTACACCAACATTTGGGACTCAACAAACATTTGGGACTCAACTCCCAAAAGAGGCAACATCATGAAACACATTTATCTTATCCTGATCCTGGGCCTGCTGGCAATCCCGCTTTGCGCCCAAAGCAACGGAGACCTCCAATACATCGGCGACCAGGCCATCCTGCAAGTCTGGGGAAACCACTTTGAACGTGGACACGCGCAGGGTTACCTGCTCGGAGGCCCCATCCTGGATATTTTCCAATACTACTATCAGAATGCCACCAATTCCGATCCTGATGATTACAACTATATGTGGAACTACTTCCAGGAGCATTTTGACACCGACACCCGCATGCTGAGCGAAGTGCAGGGCATGATTTCCGGGATGCAGGAAGCCGGGACCGAACTTTACCACACCGGCCTGCAGAGAAACCTGGGCGCGGAGGACATCCTGCTCGTCAACGCCCTCGCGGACATGCAACAGATGCGCAATGCCACTTCAGAAAACGATCTGGAGTTCGGCTGCGCCTCGCTGGCCAGTTGGGGGATCTCCACCCAGCAGGATTCGTTGCTGGCCGGCGCTTCGGTGATCACCAGATTCTGGGATTGGATCCGGAACAGCACCCTGATCGCCAATCCGCTGCTTGTGGTGCATCATCCCTCTGAAAGCGACGAGCAGAAATGGATGGGCTTCACCTATCCCGGGCTGATCGGACCCCTTTCCGCGATCAATGAAGCCAACACCTGGGCTTCCCTGAATAATGGCAACAATCACACGGCCACCCACTATCAGGGGCTCGATCCCATCCTCTTTGACCTCCGGCGCGGGATCGAACAGCTGGATTTTAATTCCGACGGCAGTTCGGACGCCCTGGACCTTATTGCCTCGATCGGAGGCGGATTGCACCTCATGGGCGCCATCATCCACACCCTCAGCGAAAATAGCGCCGGGCTCATTCCGGTGGTGATCGAAACCAATAACAGCGGCACCGTGACCCGTTATTACGATCAAAACGGCAACCTGCCGGGAAACCATCTGGCCGCCACCAATCATTTCCGCCAGCTCATTTCCCCCACTTGGTGCACCCGCTACGCCCATATCCAGGATTCACTGAACGTGGATCACAACATCAGCGCCGAACGCCAGTGGAGAGTGCTTTCCGGCGCCGCGGGCGTGTCATTCAACCTCACCGCCCTCCAATTCATCCCCTCCACGGGCCAGATCCTCTGGGCCAGCGCCACCGCTGCTTTGCCGGCCTATCAGGCCCCCGCCATCTCCCTTTCCGTGCCGGTTTTATTCAATTTTTCCACCCCCGTGGCGGATGAAAACATCCCCGCGGCCCAGTTCAGCTTTTCCTGCCACCCCAATCCGCTCCCAGCGAACACGGCTTTGAAGCTGCAAAGCACGCAACCCCTCCAGATTTGCGTTTTGCACAACATCCGCGGGCAAAAGGTTTTTGAGCGCGATTTGTCCGGAAAAACCGAAGTTGAGATCTCTTTTGCACATCTGCCCGCCGGGGTCTATCTGCTCAGCCTGGAATCACGTTCCGGAATCCGTTCCCAGCGCAAACTGCTGATCTCACCCTGAGCCCTATCCCATTCACATCCCATACGCCTCCCGCTTAGTTCCCGCATCCGAGGCGGGAACTAAGCGGGAGGCGGACCAGGGGTGAAGGGGCTGGGGCTAAGAGCGAAGTATCAGGTTTGGCCTTGTCCATCCTCAGGACAGGAGGCTGCGGTCACCATCAAATTTGGCTACAGGGAACGGGTGCAGGCTTGAGTATCATGAGTGGCGGAAAAGGGCGAAATCCTCTTTTCTATTGACAAAAACCAGCTTGGCAGATTTTGTTACGTAATGGCTAATTTTGTTTGCCAGACAGCTTAAAGACTTCAATTTTGGAGAAGTTATGAAGATTCTGATCACCGGCGGGGCCGGTTTTATCGGCTCGCATTTGGCGGAAAGACTGCTGCAGGAAGGACACCAAGTCAGCATTATCGACAATCTTTCCACCGGCCGCTTGGAAAACATTGAATCGATCAAGGAAAATGGGAATTTTCTCTATACGATCGGCAGCGTTCTGAACCGCGAATTACTGGAAAAAATGATGGCCGGCACAGACCAGGTTTATCATCTGGCCGCGGCCGTGGGTGTAAAATACATCATCGAAAACCCCCTGCTGTCCCTCAAAACCAACATCGTGGGCACAGACAACGTTTTGGAGCTGGCAAACAAGTACAAGGCCAAGGTGCTCATCACTTCAACCTCAGAGATCTATGGCAAGAGCGAAAAGGTGCCGTTTTCGGAAGACGACGACCGCCTGCTCGGCTCCACCCGCATCAGCCGCTGGGGTTACAGCGACAGCAAGGCGATCGACGAGTTCATGGCCCTGGCCTACTTTCGCGAGAAGCGGCTGCCAGTGGTCATCGTGCGCTGCTTCAACACCGTGGGGCCTCGCCAGACCGGCCAGTACGGCATGGTTCTGCCCAAATTCATCAAAGCGGCACTGCTGGACCAGCCTCTGATAGTTTACGGATCCGGCCAGCAAACCCGCTGTTTTGCGGACGTCTCGGACGTAGTGGAAGCCTTCATCAAACTCATGAACACCCCCGAGTGCCAGGGCGAGATCTTCAACGTGGGCACCACCGAAGCCATCTCCATCGAGGAACTGGCCAACAAGGTCAAGATCAAGTGCGGCAGCAAGTCCCGCATCGAGCACATGAGCTACGAAGAGGCTTTCGAAGAGGGGTTCGAGGACATGATGAACCGCATGCCAAACCTGGACAAGGTGAGACAATACATCGGCTACGAACCCAAATACGATCTGGATGCCATCATCCAGCGGATGATCGACTATTATGAAAACTAAGCTGCTGATCGCCGCTTTGCTGCTTCTGGCCTGCCTTGCGGGCGCGCAGACCATCCCCCTGACCGGCAGCCAGGTGCTGATCTCCGTGAACGTGACCGGCTTTGTGGCCAATCCCGGGACCTATCAGATGACGCCCCTCAGCCGGATCTCGGATGCCATCAAAACGGCCGGCAAAACCACTCCGGTGGTTACTGGCACCCAGATCATCACACCGCAGCAAACCCAAAGGGCGGAGCGGGATTCCCTGCTGGAGAACTTCCAGGGCCTGCGCAGAGTGCATCTCACCCGCGGCAGGGAAACCAAGACCTACGATCTGCTGAAATTCATGCGCGCGGGCGACCTTGAGCAAAATCCCCTGCTCCGGGACGGCGATCTGATCAACGTTCCCTCCCTCGATACCTCAGTCACGATCTCCGGCGAGGTCTATTTTCCCGGCGAATACGAATTCGTGCCGGGGGACAGGCTTTCCGACATCCTGACCCTGGCGCAGGGCTTCACCCTGTCCGCGGACCGCGATATCCTCACCATCTATCGCTACCGGGCGGATTCCCCCGAATTTGAAGTTCTGCGCGTGGATCTGCAAACCCAGAGGGCTGAGGATGTCTCCTTGAGGCCCCACGACAGGATCAGCGTCGCGGCCAACACCGAGCACCGCCGGGCCTGGAAGATCACAGTGGAAGGCGACGTCAAGGCCCCTGGAGACTATTACATCGGTGAAAACACCAGGCTTTACGACGTCCTCCAACTCTGTGGAGGACCCACATCCCGGGGCAACCTGCGCAGCGCCATCTTTGCCAACCGGGCGGGTTCGGAGCAGCTCGATCCGGAGCTGGAACGTCTCATGCAGCTTGAAGTTACAGACATGACTTCCATGGAATACCGCTACATGCTCAACCGCATCAGGCAGTACCCTGGACGTTACAGCATAGATGTTTCCCGCGTCTGGGAATCGCAGGGCGAAGAAGCCAATCCCATCCTGCGGGACGGCGACTATCTCTTTGTGCCGCAGCATATGGATATGGTGGAGGTTAGCGGCCAGGTGGTGAATCCTGGCCTGATACCCTGGGTGGAAGGCCAAAACTTTGAATACTACATCCAGCAAGCCGGGGGCTACACCAACAACAGACGCTGGAACGGGACCCGGGTCATCAGCGCTTCCAGCGGCAACTGGGTGAAACCCTCCAAAAAGCTGACCCTCGATCCCGGCGACAACATATATGTCTCGGAAAAAGACACTTACGATACCTGGACCCGCTTCAAGGACATCATGCTGATCGCCACGCAGGTGATCACCATTTTCCTGGGCATACGCACTCTCACGAATTAAGGAGCTGAATTTTGAAAGTACCAATGCTGGACCTCCAAGCGCAATACGAACCCCTGCTGCCCCGCATCCGGGAAGCGATGGACAAGGTGATGAGCGAACACAACTACATCATGGGCCACCAGGTGAAGGAGCTGGAGCAAAAGATCTCCTCCTGGCTGGGGCTGCGCCACGCGGTTGGCTGTGCCTCCGGCACGGACGCGCTGGTCCTGGCTGTGCAAGCTCTGGGGATCGGCTCCGGCGACGAGGTTATCACCACTCCCTTCACCTTTTTCGCCACCGCCTCCTCGATCTGGAGGAACGGCGCCAAACCCCGTTTCGCGGATATCGATCCCCGCACTTTCAACCTAGATCCGGACAAGATCGAAGCCGCCATCACCCCCCGCACCAAAGCCATCATGCCAGTGCACCTTTTTGGGCAATGCTGCGACATGGAGCGGATCATGAAGATAGCCCGCAAGCACGGCCTGAAGGTGATCGAAGACAACGCCCAGGGATTCGGCTGCACCTGGAATGGCAAAATGAGCTGCAGTTTCGGGGATGTCGGCACCCTGTCCTTCTTTCCCAGCAAAAACCTTGGCGCCATGGGCGACGGTGGCATGTGTCTCACCGACGATGCCGAGCTGGCGGCAAAGCTCCGCCAGTTGAGGGTTCACGGCGAAAACCCCAAATACTACCACCAGTGGGTTGGCCTCAACAGCAGGCTGGACACGCTTCAGGCCGCCATCCTGGCTGTGAAGCTGGAGCATCTGCCCGGCTGGAGCGAGGCCCGGCGAGCCAACGCGGTTTACTACAATGAAAAACTGGCCGGAATCCCCCAGGTGAAAACGCCCTACATCGCCCCCGAAGCAGTGTCCATCTACAACCAGTACACCCTGATCTGCGAAGAGCGCGACGCGCTGCTGGAACACCTGAGATCGCGCAACATCGGCTGCGCCGTCTATTATCCAAAACCGCTGCACCTGCAGGAATGCTTCGCTGAACTGGGCTACCGCCCCGGAGACCTGCCCGTCGCTGAAAGCATGTCCCAAAAAGTCCTGTCCATACCCATCTATCCGGAACTGAGCGAAGCCCAGAAACTCTATGTGTTCGACGCCATCAGGGATTTTTACCGGGGGAAAGAACAGTGAAGATCATCGTTTGCGTGAAACAGGTGCCCAACACCACCGAGATCAGGATCGATCCAGTCACCAACACCCTGGTCCGCGAAGGTGTGGAAAGCATACTCAATCCCTTCGACACCTATGCCTTAGAAGAAGCGGTGCGCCTCAAAGAGCAGTTCGGCGGAACCGTCACAGCCCTTTGCATGGGACCGCCCCAGGCCGAGGAAACCTTGCGGGAAGCGGTTTCCCTGGGTGTGGACGAGATCATATTGCTCTCCGACCGCCGCTTTGCCGGAGCCGATACCTGGGCCACCAGCCTCACTTTGGCTGCCGCCATCAGCAAGATCGGCGCTTGCGACCTCATCTTCACCGGCCAGCAAGCCATCGATGGCGACACAGCCCAGGTGGGGCCTGGCCTAGCCGCCCACCTTGGTATTCGCCAGGCTTGTTTTGTGCGCCGGATTGAAGAGATCGCGGATGGCCAGATCACCCTGCAAAGGCTGATGGAAGACGGTTTTGACCGCCTGCGGCTCAAACTGCCGGCCGTGATCACGGTGGTGAAAGAGATCAACACACCCCGGCTGCCTTCCCTGCGCGGAAAACGCAATGCCCGGGCGGCCGAGTTGAAGGTTTGGAATGCCGATGACCTCGGCCTCGATGAAAAGGAGATCGGCCTCAATGGCTCTCCCACCCAGGTGGTGAAGATCTTCACCCCCAGCCACGACAAACAGACCGAAAAAGTGAGCGTGACCGCCGAAGAAGCCGCCGACCTCATCATTAGGCGCCTGGACCGCCTCACCAGGGGAGGATGACCTTGTTGAAATATCCCGCCATCGACCCCAATCTGGTCAGCTTTGACCTCTTCGGCCGGGAGCTCACCATCCGCTGGTACGGTTTCCTCTACGTGTTGGGATTCATCATCGGCTACATCTTCTACCGCCGCCTGCTGAAGGTCCGGAACGTGAAGATCAGCCGGGACCAGTATGAGGGCATCATATTTTCCATAATGCTGGGCGTGATCCTGGGCGGCAGGCTTGGCTACATCATCTTTTACAACCTGCCCTGGTATCTTGGCCACCCTCACGAGATCTTTTACGTTTGGGAAGGGGGGATGAGTTTCCACGGCGGCGCCCTGGGAGTGATAATCGCCTGCTGGATCTATTTGAAACGCCAAAAGCTCAACTTCTTCAAACTTGCCGATCCCGCCATGCCGCTGGTAGCCATAGGCTTGGGACTGGGTCGCCTGGGCAATTTCATCAACGCCGAGCTCTGGGGCAAGGTTACCACCCTCCCCTGGGGCATGGTTTTTCCCGATGCCGGATCCCTGCCCCGCCATCCCACCCAGCTCTATGAGCTTTTTCTGGAGGGGATCGTACTGTTCACGGTCTGCTTCTACCTGCTGAAAAAGAGCAAAAAAGAGGGGATCGTCTTTTGGTCGTTCATTGGCCTTTACGGCGTTTTCCGCTTCCTGGTGGAATTTGTGCGGGTCCCGGATGACCTGGAAATATACGATAAATACGGCTATTTCCTGGGCTTCATGACCATCGGCCAGATCCTCAGCTTCCTGATGGTGGTGGCTGCCGCCATAGGTATCTGGAAGCTGCAGCAACATAGAGCGGAGCGCAAGGCATGAAACAGCTTTTCCTCATCCTCGCGCTGATTGCGGCCCTGCTGCTGGGCGCCTGCGCCACCCTCAAACCGGTGGACCGGATCTCCCTGCTCAGGGCGGAGCTGGACCGCTGGCAGAATTTCAGCGCCGACGGCATCATTCGCATCTCCTATTCAGGCCTCACCCTGCACAAGATGTTCGTGCTGGCCAAAACCAGCGATTCCGCCCGCCTCGACATTTTGGACGGAGGGGCCTTCGGGATTTCCCCCGCGCCCCTGATCTCTGTGTATCTGGCGGATTATCTGGCTGTGGAATCCCCGCTCCTGCCGCAACTTGAATCCATGGCCCAGGCCTTGCCAGATCCCTCGTCTTATCTGGCTTTGTTGGCCGATCCTGACGCCCTGGTCAACCAATACGGACAGGAACTTGCTGCTGGCCAAACCCTCGAGTTCGAGGGCCTGCGGCTCAACTTCACGCCCCAAATGAAACTGGAACAGGTGCTGGACCTCTCTTCCGGCGCGGAATTGTCCGTGACCTACACCTCCAAGGGCGATCCGGACAAGCTGCTGATCAGCCTGGACAAAAACACTTCGGTGGAACTTCTGGTGGACAACATCAGCTACGGCGAGGCTGAAACCCAGCCCCTGCCGCGCAACGACGCGCTCTCAGATCCCGAAGGCCTGCAGAAGCTGCTGAAAGAAAGCGCTGTACAGCCATGATCAGCCGCTACTGCCTGCCGGAAATGGAGAGAGTCTGGACCCAGCAAAACCGCTATGAATGCTGGCTGGAGGTGGAACTTGCCGCAGCCCGCGCCATGTACGAACTGGGGATCATCCCGGAAGCTGACTGGCAGGTGATCTCGGACAAAGCCGACTTTTCCTGCGAGCGCATCGAAGAGATCGAAGCCGTCACCCGGCACGACGTGATCG
>JAEAME010001813.1_pt1 | contig 13715 bp, 15 predicted proteins | sample 8958731 | NCBI WGS metagenome assembly JAEAME01 (sample SAMN16933194, study PRJNA681113) | bioreactor sludge metagenome | isolation source: anerobic bioreactor sludge (Control) | place: India:Bengaluru | collected 2018-10-24 | reverse complement strand
TCTGCCCGCCCGGCGCTCGCGTCAAAATGTAAACTTATTGTTGCGCGGGCCCTTAATATTTTGATTTGAGACGAAGTTGGTCTGAATCTGATGATCGAGCCCGCCTTCCCCCCCGTTGTTTCGGATTTTCCATTTGGAGTCTCCGGCAGCAACGGGGAGAATCCTGTTTATCATAGATCTGCAGACGGCAGGTGAGTTTCGGAAATCGCCGGGAATCTGCAACTCTGAGCCTGGAATAGGCCTCCTATAATGTGCAACCTGATGGAGAAGAAACCTTTGTCCGATCTCGAAGAAATTGCTATTCTAGCTATTCAGGCAATTTTCGCGATTTGAGAATTGCGGTATAAACTGAGGTTTTGCCATGGTTCACAGATCTGTATTCGCAATAGCCCTGACGCTTCTCGTCCTCGGCTGGCCCGCAACGGGATTTCCTTTTGATGCTTCCTCGGGCCATATACTGGGGGGATCGATAAAGTCCCCTGTGCAAATTGAGATATTCTCAGATTATCAGTGTTCCGCCTGCCGCGAATTTTACCTCGGCACAATCCGGCAGATCCTTCAGGAGTACTCAAGCAGAGATAAGGTGTGTGTTATCTATCATGAATACCCGCTCGCGGGACACAAATATTCCCGGATTGCGGCCAGATATGCCGCAGCCGCATCAAGGCTGGGAACGCGGCAACTGCGGGCCGTGATGGATTCTCTCTTTATGGACCAGGCAAAATGGGTCCAGGACGGAAAAATTGAAGCCTCGATAAGAAAGGCCTTGTCGCAAGAGGATTTTCAGAAACTGCAGAATATCCTGCGTGATTCAAGCATCAACCTGGCCATCGAGAAAGATGTCAGCCTGGCAAATAAGAACCAGATCCGATCCACGCCGACGATGTTCATCCGGTACTCAGGCAAACAGGAGAAAGCGGAAGGCATGGTCCCATACATCGTCCTGAAACAATTCATCGACACAAAAATCAAATGACAGTCTTTATCAAGTTGCTTCACTGGCTTTGCCGGTTGATACTTTCCGGGGTTTTCATTTATAGCGGCTATACAAAGATTCAGGAGCCGATCCAATTTGCCGTCGCCATCTCCGGCTACAAGATGGTTCCGGACAATCTGATTTTCCCGCTGGCCAGGTCACTGCCCTGGGTGGAAATTGTCCTTGGTTTGGCAATCCTTATCGGGTGGAAGATCCGCCATTTTTCGACGGCCGCGGCCGCTCTGCTGCTTTTTTTCATCGCAATCCTATCGATCACGATTGCCCGCGGAATAGAGGCAAATTGCGGATGCTTCGGGCTCGACGAGAGGATCTCGCCCCTGACCGTCTTCAGAGACAGCCTGTTCCTCATACCGGCACTATATCTGGTTTTCGAGCCCTGGTTGGCGGGGAAATTGTTGCCCCGCGGTTTCAGCCTGGAGCGCCGGCGGCCGGAATAGAAATCCGTCCCGCGTCAAAAGTCAGCAATTCCTAATTCCTATACGGGCAGGCCAAGGCCTTCAGAGCGCGGAGGAGATTGCGGGCGAACCACACACTCCATCCTAATAAAGGATTTGAAGCCTATAAAGAGTAGCGGACACTTCGCTTAATTATTTGGTGTTGCGTCGTCGGGCCGGACTTTGTCGGATCCGGATCCCGATGCAGCGCGCTCCACTTCAATGGAACAATCCTTGAGCAACGCAATCAGGGCGCCGATTGCCGCGAGCACTGGGGCCACCAGCGTTCCCACTACTCCGGCCGTCAAGGGAAACTCGGCAACAATCCTGCCTTCTTGTTTAACGATTATCCGCCGCGCATTTCCTTCGTGGAGAATTTGCTTCAGTTTGTCGAGCAGTTCGATACCCTGAAGCCTTATCGTTTCCCAAACAGTCCGTTCCGGCACGACTCTTTCCTCTATTCGCCATTGGAGCAAGCATGAATTACCGACACTGCAGCGCTCTTCACCTTTTGGACGAGCGAGCCTTTTTGGCTGATCTTCGTTTCAAAGGCTCCCAGCGCTTCCGGATATTTTCGCGTCCCATATCCCTCAGCCTCCGGGCTCCCTTGGCCAGTCCAAGCCGGTGTCCCTTAAATACAACGGACGACACTTTGCGTCCGAGAATACCGGCGATTTCGGAATTGCTGTGCGTGCGGTACAGCCGTCTCAACAACGCCACTTCTTCTTTAGTCCAACGAGGTCTGATTTGGGACCTCTTTGATTTGCTTTTATTTCTGGGCAAAGTCAAAACTCCTTGAATGTTAATTCAGCTAATCTATTAGTAGGAACTAGCCAGACTAGCCTAACGTTTTCACTTCTGTATTTCAAGATAGAAATTATATAAACTTGGACCGGCATAAAGATCAAGTGTTCGGATTTATGAGCAATGGTCCACGTTGGGGCCAAATTCTAATTATTCATAAGGATTCGCAGAGGAGCGGCCTCGAAGGGCAAAAAATCACTGCAGCAGTGGACATGCCCGGATCCGCCACAACATGGGATTCATGAATAATGCAGGTTGAGAAGTCTTTTCCCATTTTCGAATATGTATTTGCCGCCCATTAAAAATCCCCTGTCGGTCCAAATGCTCGGGAAATGCCTGATTCGATGGTATCGCAGGCATCGGAGGCCGCTTCCGTGGCGGGACAATCCCACCCCTTACCGGGTTTGGATTTCCGAGATCATGCTGCAGCAGACCCAGGCAAGGACGGTAATTCCATATTTCATGCGTTTTCTCGAGCGTTTCCCGGATGTGAATGAACTGGCGGCTGCGCCCGAGCGAGAAGTCGTTGAATTGTGGGCCGGCCTCGGGTATTACATCAGAGCCAGAAATCTTCACAGGGCCGCAAAATTGATTCTTGAAAAACACGGAGAGTTCCCCCGCGAGCTGAAGGCAATCCTCGAACTGCCGGGGATAGGGCGATACACGGCCGGGGCTATCTGCTCTCTCGCATTCAACCAGGTTCAGCCCGTAGTGGACGGAAACGTGCGCCGCGTCATAACACGGCTGGAAGGAATGGAAAGCGGCAAGAATGACAGCTTTTTCTGGAACCGTATGTCAGAATGGATCCCTGCCAGGCATCCCGCCGAATTTAACCAAGCGATGATGGAATTGGGGGCAACGGTTTGCCTGCCGTCGAAGCCTCTTTGTTCCCTGTGTCCGGTCGAGGAAGCCTGCAAAGCACGCAGGCTTGGCATCCAGGATACGATACCGGCCGTACGGACGAAACATGCGGTGCAACAGATCCAAGTGGTGATCCTCATTCTTGAAGCGGGAGGCAAAATTCTTCTGACTTCCATCAGGAAGGTGGCCTTCATCCCCGGTGAATGGGGACTTCCCTGCAGCCGGATCAGGAGCGGAGAGTCCGGCAAGGAGGCAGCGGAAAAACTGTGTTGCTCGATCCTCGGCCGATCCCTTCCGGTTAAACCATATGTCAGGATCAGCCACAGCATCACGTACTACCGGATAAAGGCTCATGGATTTTTCTGGAGAGGAGATCTCGGATCAGCCGAGCTGCGGAAAGGCGATGCATTCCGTTGGGCGGATCGCGCTGGATGCGGCAGACTGCTGACATCTTCGCTATTCCGCAAAACACTCCTGAAATACGGAGCCTCAAACGTGAGCTAGCGATCAATGCCGGTCCGCAGGCCGGTCTTTTGGGAGCGCTGCGGCATTCTATTCCGGCGGCGGAAAATCCCTTCTGCGCGGAGGCCGCCTTCGCCTGCTTTCAAAATCTTTCTGCCAGGCCGCGAATTTCCGCCTCTGATCCGCATTCAGGATTTCATTCAGTCTGACATTCATCTTGGCGATGATCGCCTGTATCTTTGCGTCCTGCTCGCGGTGGAAGGCGTCGGTCAGTTTGCGGAACTCTGTCATCTGCTTTCGGGATTCCTCCAGAATTGCCTTGAATTGCGCATCCTGTTCAGGCGTCAATTGGAGAATTTCCTTAAAGCTCATAGGCTCGGGACGAGGCATGGGACCGCCCTTCATCGCACCATTCGCGAAATCCGGAGGCCTTCTGAGCGGATCCTGGGATTTCTTGAGATAGAAATAGGACCCGGCGGATCCCACAAGGATTCCCGCAAGAAAAACCGCAATCAAAATAGCAAGTGCTCGAGGACGGTCTTTCACTGAGAATTTCCTTCCTGCTGCAGCCAAATCCCAAGCGCGCTTTCAGTGCCGATCTGAGTGGCTTTCTGATTAATGGAGTCCGCTTCATCCATCAATCTCTGATATTCGGAATACGCGGAGACCGGTCCATTACCCGGCAGCAGCCATAAGAAAGAAAACAAAACCAACGCCAAGGAAAGAGCAGCAAGGACGGGTCCGGGACGCAGCCAAGACGAGACTATGACATCCCATGACTTGTTCTTGAGAAACGCCTGCCGGGCGATTCGGTCCGCAATGTCCTGCGGCTGTATTTCTTCAAGCTTTAAGGCCTGGACGAGGTTGTTGAGCAAAGACATCTTCGTCCGGCAGTCTTCGCAGGCTGACAGGTGTGATTCGAACTCGCTCCGCTTGGCGGATTCCAGTTCGCCGTCACGATATTTGTCAAAAAGATCACAGGTGCGCATAATTCTATATTCGCTCCTTTCCCTTTAAGCCTGACAGATAGGCGCGAAACTTTCTCTGAAGGTCGGCTCGGGCTCTCGAAACCCTCACGCGGGCAGCTACCTCCGAGGTCCCCAGCGCCTGGGCGACCTCGCAGTAGCTCTTTTCTTCCACTTCTCTCAAAACAAACGCTGCCCGGTATTTGGGATTCAATCCATCCAGCAGTGCTTGCGCTACCCTGGTATATCCCTCGCCGGCTTCCATACTAATCGGTTCCAAATCATTATCTCGAGAGAGATTGTTTAGTATACGCTTTTGGTCGAACTCCGTGAGTTCCGACCATAGTTGAGTTTTCCGAGTCCTCCTCCGGCGAAGCTGATCGATGCAGTAGTTTGTGGCGATGCGGAGTATCCAGGGCCCAAATGGGTACTTGAGGTCAAAATTGCGCAGGGCAGTGTAGGCACGTAAAAAAACCTCCTGGACCGCGTCTTCGTTTTCGGAGGAGTTACCCAGAATCCTGTGTACGGTTCCCCAAACCGCAGCCTGATATCGACGTATGAGTTCGGCGAATGAGCGTTCATCCCCTTTGAGCGTGTTCTCGATCAAGGCTGTATCTGCCAAATCCGTCATGCTCATTAACCAGTTACGGTCAAGAAACTAATTGTTACAAAATTCTATGGGACGAGAGACAGAAAACCGGAGCCGGAAGGACGGTACCGGATCAGTCTCCTCCGCGTCTGCGGAACCTTGGAGCCCGTATCATACCCCCGCAACAAAGCGGACTTATATAGCAAAACGATTGTCTGATATAAATAATTCTAAATAATATAATTACAGTCCTCAGGGCACCGTCGGGCCGGAGGAACTGCTCGGACATCTGCCCCTCATAAATTCAATGATATGCGAAGCCGGGGTCAGGTCGGCTACCAACAGGTCCGGATTATGGGAGGCGAGTTCCTCCATGGCGTATCTTGCGCTCGCCACGGCTATTGTGCGGGCTCCGGCCGCGCGTCCATGCAGGATGTCCAGCGGCGTGTCCCCTATGACAAAGGCCCGATCCAAAGGCGCGGGAGCAATATATCGGATACCGCGTTGAATTCCCGCGCGCGTCAGTTCAGTCCGGTTTTCCGAATCCGAAGCATAACCCCCGAATTTAAAAAAGCGGTCCAGTCCGGCACTTTTCAACTTAATAGATGCGCCCTTTTCAAGGTTGCCGGTCACCAGGCCAAGGCAGAAGTCGGATTCTGCTGCCAGCCGCTCCAGCAGATCTCTTGCCCCAGGGAGCACACGGATGCGTCCATTTTCTCTTGCCCGGCCCATTTCATCCTCCAAGCATCGGAGGTAGGCCGAGAATACAGCATCCCTGGTCTCGTCGCACCACCGGTCCTCAAGACCGGCGTAAGCCAGGAGCTCTTTCAGAATCAGAGGATCGGTTTTGCCGTCCGGGCGAATAGCCCCCTCGCCAACCTGGACATGGAATACATTGTCCATTGCTCTATAGAAGGCCCTCATCCCGGCGCCAAGTGTGGATATTAGCGTGCCGTCGATGTCAAAAAGCGCCAGGAACATGTGCGTCATCTCCGCTTTGACGAGGAGTATGCTATTTGGCAAGAACCTCTGCAGATATCACACCTACTCCTGCCATGCTGCAAAGAGCCATTTTATCTTTACCTGTGGCCAAATGAAACTGCCGGACACTGCTTTTGGGGTTACAGGTTGCAGGTTACTGGTTGCAGGTTAACGGCTACTGGCCCTGAAACCTGAAACCTGTAACGTGAAATCCGCAACTTGTAACGTGGGACTTGAAACCTGAAACCTGAAACTTATTAGTAGTGAATGTGGAGGTGTTCTTTGACGATTCGCCGGACTCCGGGCTGGATGTTATCCCAACGGGCCGAACCGTTTTTCTTTAGTATGATGACCTTTTGGTCTATCGTGACTTCTTCAATTCCCGGCAAGGCAAATAGTTCGCGCACCAAACCGTCGTCTGTGGGCGGGATTTCGAGACGGCTTCTATAGCGCCGGGTTGATTCGGAAAGTTTTGTGTCCAAATAAAAGAGGCCCACATCGGATCCGGGACTCACGGCATCCGACACGACGCCCACGGCCGATTCATCGGATAAATCCCCGTCTCCCTTGCCGTAGTGCCGAAAGACAAAGGTAACCAGAATTCCGAAGGCCGCGATAAGAACCAAAAAGAAGAGCAGGTTGGATAATTCGTATCCCTTCAGGCTTTTTCCGGATCGAGACTTCGCCAACTCCTCCTCCATTGCGGCAAGAGAATTGCCGCGCCGTCTCTGCCGGAATATTTATCTTACTCGTAGCGGAGACACTCAATCGGATCCAGATTCGATGCCTGGACTGCGGGGTATATGCCGAATATCAATCCTATGATAGAACTGACTCCAAAGGAAAGTCCGACGGATCCCATGGTAATGATCGTGCTCCAGCCGGAAAACATCGCGACGGCTTTGGAGATTCCGTAGCCCAGCGCGACCCCGATGAGTCCTCCCGCAAGGCTGATGGCGATCGCCTCCGCCATGAACTGCATCCTGATGTCCAGTTTTTTTGCGCCGATGGCGCGGCGCAAGCCTATTTCGTTGGTTCTTTCCAGCACCGATGCCAGCATGATGTTCATAATCCCGATTCCGCCGACCAGAAGCGAAATGCTCGCAATAGCGCCCATCACGATATTGAATATGCCCTGGGTTCGCTGGTTTTGTTCGAGCAGTTTTTCGGGAACGACGATCGAGTAGTCATCGACGTACCTGTGCATCACGGACATCAAATTATTAATGGTCGAGGCCTGTTCCGTAATATTGGCGCCATCCGCGATTTTCACCACGATTTCATTAAGCTCATTCTCGACGGCTTCCGTATCGAATTTCTTTATCGCGGTTGTGATGGGTATATAGATGTCGTTATTGGGATTCTGGACTTTTACGCCTTCGAATTCCTGCTTTTCCGAAGCCGAATCCGCCAGGACTCCGACGACGGTAAACCAGACGTCGTTGACTTTTATCTGCTGGCCCAGTACATCGCCAAATCCGAACAACTTCTGCTTTGCCACGATTCCGAGTACGCACACCTGCGCGTTTTTCTTCTCGTCCGCCGCAAGAAAGAACGCTCCCTGCAACAGTTTCAGGTTCTGTATTACCGGGTAAGTGCTGCTTACTCCCAGGACGCGGCTGTCGCTGCGCGCCTTATCCGAGTTGATTTGGTAGGTTTTGACTAGTCTCGACGCCGAAATGAGCGGCTTTGGCTTCAGAATCGTTTGAAGCGCCTCCACGTCCCGCATACTCACGCCCAGGGATTCGGTCCGGATCTGCCTCAATTCCTCCTCTTTGAATTCCTTGGCCTGAATAATGATGTTTCGAATGCCGAAGTTCTCGATAATCTTGAGACTTTCCTGCTCGGCTCCGGCACCGATGGAAAGCATTGCAATCACAGCACCGACGCCGAAGATCATACCAAGCATTGTCAGAAACGAACGCAGCTTGTGCCTCCCCAGGTTCGCCAGGGCGCCTATCATTGTCTCAGTGGATATCATATAAAATCAGGCCTCGTAATCTGGATTTTGCGCGCAGCGTTTAAGCACTCCCGTTAGCGGATCAATGCAGCGACCTTTCTAGAACGGCCTGCCGCCGCCGCCACCCCGCATCATTCTCATCATGCCTCCCGGCGGCATGCCGCCAGGTCCGCGGCCCTGTGAGGATCCTTTGCTGAAATCCGGGAGGTAAAGTTTGCGGGTTTTATAGGGATCCTGGAGCGCGATTAGCTCTCCCTCTTCCACGCCATCGAGAATGATTGCCTCTCCGTGCGAACTCAGTCCGGTCTGTACGTTTTTGGACACGAACTTGTCGCCCTTTTTCACATAAACAACGCTGTCTTTTTCCTTTTCCCTGTACGTCACGGCGCCCGACGGCACTACGAAGCACGATTCGTAGCTTTGCAGAACAACATCTCCCTGCAGATTCATGCCTGGACGTATGCGCTTCAGGTCTCTTCCGGCGTCGGTGATAGCCACATCGCATGTGAAGTAGCGCAGTACCGAGTCATGTTCAATGGCGCCCGCTACCGAAGAAACCGAGCGGATCGTTCCGTGGAACTGCTTATCCGGAATTGCATCCAGCTTGATCACCACGGGCTGGTTTTTTTCAAGATTTCCTCCGTCTCTTTCGAGCACGTAGATCCGCGCCTGAAGGACATCAAGGTTTATAATCTCAACCACCACTTGACCCGGAAAGGATTGATCTCCGATCTGGGGATCTTCCCTGCGGTCTCTTACGTAAAGGACAAGCCCCCCAACAGGAGCCCGCAGTTCGAGGGAACCCAGCGTTTCTTTGAGCAGGTTTACCTGCTGCTGCGCCTTGTTTCTCTCGATGCTCAGAATCTGCTGATCGGATCGGGCAATGCGCTGTTGCGTTTTTGCCTTGTTCTTCAGAAATTCGATGCGCTCCTTGCTATAACGGGCGTCTGACTGGGCGGTGATGATATCCCATTTGGAGAAGATGGTTTCATCCTGCGGCATTACAGTCATCGCGTAGTTGTAGTCTTCTTCCGCGTCCATCCGGTCGATCGACAGCGTTTTGTCGTCTGTTTTCTGCTGCTGCGTCTTTATCTTTGTGTTTTCCTCGTTCGAGGTCAGAGTGTTCTCTTGCTTTTCGAGGTTCAACTTGGCATCCGTGCTGTCGAAGCGAATAACCGCATCCCCGGCCTCCACAAAACTTCCTTCGGGTATCAGCCATGCAATCGTCAAGCTTCCAGTAGACGTGCTGGGTGTCGGCACAGATGTAGTTTCGAGCCCGACGATTTCTCCGGTAGCCGGGACCGTGAGCGAGAACGGTTGTTTCGTCAATTTGGCCACGGGGATCGGATCCTCGTCGGAAGCAGCCAGAACTTTCGAAATGCGAGTCGAAAGGCTGCCCCGGTATTGGAAAAGCAGCACTCCGGCCGCAACCAGCAAAATCAAGGCTGCAATTTTTCCCATGTTCTTCACGGAGCTCCCCTTTTGGGGATTGGATTCTTCGCCGGCGTATTTCATAAATCACCTCAAATCCTAAACTTTCGGCTTTGACCGAATTTTTTCATTGGCACTCAGTCCGGATTCCACGACGGCGGTCATACCATCGTTCGTCTTCAATTGGATTTCCCTCCAATCGAACGACTTGGTTTTCGGCTGCCACACCTGAACGAACGACCTGCCGTCCCGTTCCTGAATGCTCGACAGCGGAATGACGACCACCTGTTTGTATTCACCGACGCGTATCTGCGCTTTAATATTCATTCCGGGCCGCAGCATTTTTGTATCAGGATCGCTGATTTCAACGTATGTGTCGTTGACTTTCTGCGGACGGTCAAAAGAGGCCTGTTTCAATATGGAGCCGATGCTCGTCACCTTGCCCGCGAAAGACCGGCCTTGAACCGCATCCACCGTGATGTTGGCATCCTGCCCCACTTTGACTTTTCCGGAATCGATCTCATCGATCTGGACCTTGGCGCGGATGCTGGAGAGGTCCGGGATTTCCATGACGGCATCCATGGCAAAGACGTTGCTGCCGATTTCCTTGGCCTCGTTATTCCAATCCCGCTTGTAGATCACGACTCCCGAAACGGGCGCCCGGACGGTATAGGAGTCCATCGCGTCCATGAGGTCATCCATGCGCGCGCGATAATGGCTCTCGTTGCTGCGGGATATCTGCAGGTCGAGTTGTCCGCTTTCCGTCTGGTATTTGACCTTCTGCTCGAGAAAATCGACTTTGATCTTGGCGGCATCGCGCTGAATCCGGATCTTTTCGATTTCAATGCCGCTGATGAGATCGACCTGGGAGCTCAGCTTCACCTCCAGCTTCTCGAGGTCCGATTTCGCCTGCTCGAGGGAAAGCTTCAGGTTTTTGAGCTGGATATCCGAATCGGAACGCTTTTTCTGCCGCTCCTCCTGAACTCGCTGGAAATTTGCCGTTTCATCCCTCAAGCGCGAGGATATGTCCGACGTGTCGAATTCCATGAGAAAATCCCCTTCGGACACAGCCGTTCCTTCTTCAACCATGCGCATGAGTTTAAAACGTCTTTCCCTGCGAATCTGCGGCGGGCTGATACTTACGCTGCGCGTGGCCTCCAGAGCCCCTGTGGCGCTTATGATCAGCGGGAAGTCAACGCGTTGCGCTGTTATCAGGTCTTTGTCGCTGACGTTTGCCGAGACATTGCCGGAATGGTAGATCCAGTAGCCGGCCGCTGCAACGACCACAGCCAGAACAATCACGGTAATCCAATTTCGGGGCGTCATTTTGTAACCTCCGCGAGACGTTGCATGGGAAGCAGTGGATCTCCCAAGGAAACTCCAGAAACCGCCTCAACCATACGGTCGCCGACAGCACCTATCGAAACAATCTGAGTGGCCGCCTTTTTGGAATCGGGCGCCTTTTTCAGAACGATGTACCGACCCTGGTTATCCGTGCCCAGATAGTCCCGCGGAATTACCGGCGCATCCTTCGCCAGAACCAGGGGGACTCGGACATGCGCCGTCATACCGGGTTTCATAACCGCCGGATCGACGCTATCGAGCTGAATCGTTGTCTGGAAGAGCTTCTTATCCGAAGCGAAGTTCTTCCGGCTTGCGACGCTTGTCAGGGATACGACTCTCCCGCCAACGCTGTAGCTGGGAAGCGCATCGAAGGTGACGGCACAGCGCATGTCCGGCTTCAGCAGGCTGTATTCCGTATCGAAGACATAACCCAAAACCTGCATGCTGTACAGATCCGGAAGGCTGGCAACTTCCATTCCTCCAAAGAGACTGTCGCCGGCCTGAATTTTGCGGTTGCTGGTCCAGTTGTCTCCATAGATCAAAATCCCGTCCTGCGGGGCGTCGATCTTCAAGAGCGACATATCGCTTTCAATCTTCTTCAGATCGATTTCGGCCTGCGATTGTTTGATCTCCACGAGCGCCATTTGTGAAGCGTAGTTTTTAAGGAAATTGTCCAGGCTTTCCTTGGCTTTCTGGAGCGCCAGCTTTGATTTGGTCACGTTCAGCTGATATTTCTGATACGTATTCGCAGGCAACAGATCCTCGCTGATCTTGCCGTAGAGTTCATCCTGCTTCAGCTGAGCTTCCGCCTGAGCTACTGAATTCAACAAATCGCATCGTTCGGCTTCCAGGTCCGCCTTCTTTTTCTGGATATTCAGCTTTGCCTCGTCCAGTGTCCGCTCGGCTTCGGATTTGTTGCTCAAAAGAGAGGAATCGTCGAACTCGATGATGCGCTCGCCCTTTTTGACAAAAGATCCCTCAGGAGCCATCATCGAGACGGTATTGGAAAAACTGCTGCGAATATCCGGGGTATTGATGATCGTCGACCGCTGTGCTTTCAATTCGCCAGTGAGGATGATCTCCTTTACGACCTGCCCTTTTGCCACCTTATACTCTGCGGCTTTGGCCGCCGATGCAGTCGTCTTCGAAACGGGAAGAGCGGAGGAGGTCTTGGTACTGGTCAATCCGGGTCCCTGCGCGGATGCGGATCGGAGACACAGAGCCGCAGCGATCAGGAGGCCGGCAATCATCAGGCTCACCACCGAAAACCTGAATATCATATGTCGTTTCGTTTTCATGCTCATAATGCTGATCTCGATTAATTAAACAATTGTGGGTTGATTCCACATGACAGAATTCCGCTATTTCCGGGCTTTTAGCCAGGCGATCCAGTCCGCTTCAATCTTCGTAAAATCCGGTCCAAGCACGTCTGGTCTTCCGAGGTATTCCCTGCTTTCCTTCCCCTCCCGGGCTTCTTTGATGAGTTCCCTGACTCCATTTAATCCAAGCTTTTCAGTAACATAGAGGAAGAAGGTACTTGACTGACCGTCAAAGAGCATCCGGTCCTGTTCGTCTTTGGACATTTGCCTTGGCTGTCCGCCGCGCTCCCCACGCTGGCCGCCTTGCCCGCCAAAACCTCCCATGCCACCGCCTCCGGATCCACCGAAACCTCCACCAGATCTTCCGCCGAAACCACCCTGTGTCCCACCCGGGAATCCGCCGGAGCCACCACCCGGGAATCCGCCGGAGCCACCACCCGGAAATCCACCGGAGCTACCGCCCGGGAATCCGCCGGAGCCACCGCCCGGAAATCCACCGGAGCCACCGCCTGGGAATCCGCCGCTATTGCCGGAACGGCCCATGCCTCCGCCGTTCTGACCGGATGACGCCACGAAGGGACGCGCCATGGAGAGAATATCCTCAATAGGAAATGTCTGGTCCATATTCTGCTGGAGATATGACAGATTGCCGTTCTGGCCGCCCACATAGGCGCCAATGCCTATATCCAACCAGTCCGGAAGTGGACTCTTCCCCATGTCGTCCACCCTTGAGGACCTGTACTGAAGCTCCTTATTCAGCAGGGTTTGAATGACCGCATACGCTATCTGCTGGGTCATCGCTGCGGCCATCTGCTTTTCCACATTGGCCATCATCTCCGGCTGCATCCGCTGCATTCGCTCCTTAATTTCCGCCGGAATATCGTCCCCCATCTGGGATTTCATACGCGCCTGCATCTCCTGCATTCGAACGTCGGAAGTCACGGCAGTAAGGGTCCAGCTATACCCCGACTTCAGAACCTTTGGTTCATAAACTGCGTCCTTCTGTGCAAGCGTTGAACATATAAATATCGCGCCTTTTGGCAGATCCGGTCCAAGCAGGCTTTTAAGCTTTTCTACCGCCTCTGCGGCCAGCTTTTCATATGGAGCGACCTTTTGCCTGTTAGAGGCGAAAAAATCGATCCCCGGCACAATATTTCTGAACGCATTGAAGTTTTTAAACGACGCGGTCTGTTGTGCGCTTGCCAAATCAACACTGATGGCCGTGGCAAGGATTAAAGCGGCAATGATAGGTCGTCGAATCATGGCGGAATACCCTATCTCCTGATATTGGATTCTGCATTGGCCATACGGTCCGTGAATTCAAATTTCCCTGGCCACAGCCAATTGTCAGATTCCTTAAAATCCGTTTCGCAGTTTAAATTACGTTCCGTTAATGGAACTTGTTACATTCATAATATGTTGACTAAAACCAGTTTGACGCACCAGCACGCCTGCTCCCCCAACCGACAGGCAAATCTGGTGGAACTGCAGTTATGCCGCTGGTTTGTCAGGGATTGAATGCCCCGGACGGGTGACCTGCGAGTGGAGGCGCCGAGCGGACTCGAACC
>JAEAME010001792.1_pt1 | contig 13717 bp, 10 predicted proteins | sample 8958731 | NCBI WGS metagenome assembly JAEAME01 (sample SAMN16933194, study PRJNA681113) | bioreactor sludge metagenome | isolation source: anerobic bioreactor sludge (Control) | place: India:Bengaluru | collected 2018-10-24 | reverse complement strand
CAGCATTATCCAAAAAGGTAGATACATCAAAGCGAAATTCTTTTATGATAAAATCAGAGTTGCTAATATCGGCATAAGCCAATATTTTCCCATCTGCAGGAGATACAACAATATTAAAGCCGGTATCAATTGGTCTTGCATTATCCTTCAATTTCCGGGTAAAAAAATCGTTAAAATTTTTGAACTCCTGTTCCTGAACACCGCTCATATCAATATCAAACTCTTCAATAAAGGGATCTATCCTTTTCGCTGAAGAAGTACGATCCATCATTTTACCATAGACCGATGAAACCAGCTTTCTCTTAGCCAGCGCCCACAGGGTTGCTTCTCCTATTGGATTGTCATACAACCATAGCAACCATTTTTCTCCGGCTACCTTTTCTGTTCTTAATTGCCCGCTTTCTCTTTCATAATATTGAATTGAATCCGGGGGTGTTGGCGGATAGCAGGCAATGATGATAATTATTGCAAGCAACAATAAAATGACACCCCGCCTTTTTTTAGTTTTTGTTATTCTCATAGTTGCTTTGATTGCTTTAAGAAGCAAAAATAAATCAATGTCCTGTATTTTATCCCTCGTTCCATTAATCAATTAATTCTTAACTGCAAAAGTTGCGGGATCTGACCTATAAAAATGTCTCTCATTGAATTTTGTCACAACAAAGCGTAACTTTGACATTACAAAATATAAAATCAACAGATGTCAGGTATAGTTGATTTATCTGACTATGACATATTCATCAGCTTTCGCCTTAAGAAAGGAGAGAAGAAGCGGAGAAGTTAAGAATGGGTGAAGGACGAATTAAATTGTTGAAGTATTTTATTCTGTACTGCAAATGCAGCACGATGTATTTATAAGCTATTCCAGTATCGATAAAAGCATCGCCGATACTATTTGTTCAACCCTGGAACAAAACGGTATCAACTGCTGGATTGCCCCGCGTGATATCAGCCCGGGAGTTCCGTTTGCAGAAGCTATTATCGATGCCATTAAAGAATCGAAGGTATTCATCCTTGTTTATTCAGCGAACTCAAATCAGTCTTCACAGGTCATCAAGGAGGTGGACCGTGCCGTGCACCATGGATTGGCAATAATAACCCTTCGCCTGGAAGATGTGCCAATGTCAAAGCAGCTCGAGTATTACATCAGCGATGTCCACTGGCTGGATGCTTTAACCCCTCCGGTGGAACAACACATAAATCGGTTAGCAGGAGTTGTTAAGATGTTAATGTCAAAGGATGAGGTCAAAAATGATGATATTGAAAAGACCATCCGGAAGGGAACCCTGCATCTGGGAAAGACTGGTAAATCTTTAACAGGAACAGGCAGGCATAAGCACCCATGGGGAAAGACAGGAATAACCGTAGCTGTGATAATCACGGTACTTGTTGTCGCGTTGCTGTTAATATCACCTCTGTTAAAACAGAAAGTATCCTCGTCCGAATCAGCTATGGACAAATCAATTGCTGTTTTACCATTTCATAATCTCAGCGGTGATCCGGAGCAGGACTATTTCAGTGAAGGAATGATGGATGAGATCTTGGATCGCCTTTTCAAGGTAGGCGATATAAAGGTCATATCACGCACCTCTTCAATGCTATATAAGAACTCCGGACTTCCGCTTAAGGAGATAGCAGCGGAGTTGGGTGTCACGGCCATTCTTGAAGGCAGTGTGAGAAAAGCGGGCAATATGGTCCGGATTACAGTTCAGCTCATCGATGCCAGGAACGACACGCACCTTTGGTCCGAGATATATGATGATGATATGAGTGATTTATCTCATATTTTTTCAATCCAGAGCGAGGTTGCCCAATCCGTGGCCAGGGAGCTGAAAGCTGTAATAGCCCCTGAAGAGATCAAGCTCATAGAGAAAATACCCACCACAGACCTGACAGCATATAATGCCTACCTGAATGGTCAATTTTTCCTGAGCAAGGACACCCCGAAGGATTTTGACAGAGCTATGCAATACTTTGAGCTGGCAATAGAAAAAGATCCGGAGTTTGGCCTGGCTTATGCAGGTGTTGCAAGGGTCTGGAATACACGTAAGCAGGCAGGGCTGGCCAAAGTATCAGAAGCAACTCCAAAGGCAGAGGCAGCGATTAAAAGAGCCCTTGAGCTGGATTCCACACTTTCAGATGTTCACAGGACTCTGGCTGGATTAAGGACCTGGACGAGATGGGATTGGAAAGGCGGAGAGGAATCGTTCAGGAAGGCAATTGAACTGAATCCGAACAGTGCAGATGCACATTCCGCTTACTCGCACTTGCTTAACATTTTGGGAAGGCCAGATGAAGCAATGAAGCACATTGAAACCGCACTTGAGCTCGATCCTTTAAATTCCAGAATAAGATCATTTTATGGCGTAAATCTTATGTTTGTGCACAGATATGATGAGGCCGTGAAGGCATTCCGGGAAGCACTGGATCTTAGTCCTACGCAAGGAATTGCAGTAATAAACATTGTTAATGCACTTTACCTTGGGGGACGGGAAGAAGAAGCATTAGAAATGTTAAGGTCCCGCTGGAAAGATAACAGCGTGTATTTAAAAGCAATAGACGAAGGAAATGCAGAAATGGGATTCAAAGGTGCGATGAAGAAACTCGCAGGCTTACGTGCTGAAAATACAAATATCACACAAGTCAGTCAAACTTCCCCTGCCCAATATTATACCTGGGCCGGCGATGTTGAAAATGCATTGTACTGGCTTGAACAGGCTTATGAAGAGCGGGATCCTAATTTACCCTATCTTTTAATACCCGTTTATGATGGACTGCGAGACCAACCACGCTTTCAGGAAATTGCCCGAAAGATGAACTTGCCGTATAAATGATATTATCGTGTGTTCTGCTTTTCGCTGCTTGCAACTCTGACAAAAAACCCGATTTTCAAAGTTTAAAGTTACACGCCCCTCTCAGAAAGTGTGAGTTTGAGAGCGAGAGCGAGGAAAAAAGAAGCGAGAGTGCTCGCTCCCGCTCTCACTCTCGCTCTTTTTTCAGCCCTCCTTCGCTGAAGCTTCGGAGGGCGCAGTACCCCCAACTGACAAAAGTTGCAGCCAGCCAGGGACTATTTTTGGAAATGGTAACTAATGTTTGTTTACACTATTGTCTTAGGCCTGCTGATTCAAGCATACTTCATCATTGGCAGTAATAAACTCTCAGGTTAAAGAAGTGCAGCGACAGAAATGTCTTCATCTATACTTTCCCAGTGGATCCCTACTCCATTACCTATCAGCCTCCAGTTATTTAGCTGGTCCATAGTTGCTTTCCTTAATCTTGGAAACCAGAGAAGCGGGACCCCGATCTCCCTTCCATCCTGAAGAAGTATGTATAACATATCTTTACTGAACCATACTTTGGAAGCCAGGACATTTTCCTGTTTATTTGGTAAAGTACTCATTCCATTTCTCTTTTATATGATTTTCATTTTCTTCAATAATAATACTAATTTCCCTCAATTCTTTACTGTTAAAGCCGTAATTAGCAGCTACAAAAAGAGGTTCTATCCAGAATTTGGCATAGCATTCTGCTCTTTCAACATGAATATGTACAGGCTCATTTCCTTCATTACTGAAAAAGAAAAATCTGTAACCTTCTATAAGTAATACTGTTGGCATATTTTATACAAATGTACATGAAAAATCCCGATCGACACACAGACGAATAAAAATCCAGTCCGTGCTTTGAGTTGCAACTCTGACAAAAAAACTGATTTTAAAATTTTAAAAGTTTCAACCCTCTGACAGAAAGTGTGAGTGGGAGAGCGGGAGCAAGGAAAAAAGACGAGAGTGCTCGCTCTCGCTCTCACTCTCGCTCTTTTTTCAGCCCTCCTTCGCTGAAGCTTCGGAGGGCGCAGTACCCGGAGCGGGACTTGAACCCGCACAAGCATTACTGCTCACAGGATTTTAAGTCCTGCGTGTCTACCATTCCACCATCCGGGCGGATCATTGTCTTGCAGGTCTTGCAGGTCTTGCAGGTCGTGCAGGTCTTGCAGGTCGTGAGACAATGTAATGATCTTATATTCTATATCAAAAAACCTAGTCCTGTGTGTCGGACCCTGTCCCGCGTCAGCGGGAATTCCACCATCCGGGCGGATCATTGTCTTGCAGGTCTTGCAGGTCTTGCAGGTCGTGCAGGTCTTGCAGGTCGTGAGACAATGTAATGNAATTCCACCATCCGGGCGGATCATTGTCTTGCAGGTCTTGCAGGTCGTGCAGGTCTTGCAGGTCGTGAGACAATGTAATGATCTTATATTCTATATCAAAAAACCTAGTCCTGTGTGTCGGACCCTGTCCCGCGTCAGCGGGAATTCCACCATCCGGGCGGATCATTGTCTTGCAGGTCTTGCAGGTCTTGCAGGTCGTGCAGGTCTTGCAGGTCGTGCAGGTCTTGCAGGTCGGCCATTTCCTGCCATAAAGCCTTAACGCCGTAACGCCTTACCGCCCTTCTCTTGAGCCGACTCTGCAAATTTATAACAAATTATCAATTCTTAACAAGCACCGGTTTCCCTAATCCTACTTTCTCCAGATCCTTAAGCTGCGTTAAGGCATCACCGACAACAACGTAATACATCTTTGACGGATCGATATATTTCTTAACAATCTCCAGCTGGAGTTCGGGAGTCAGGTTCCTTACATAGTCTTCCTCCTGCTTTACATAATCGACAGGCAGATTGTAAGATGTTATTGTATTAAGCATGCCAAGCAGATTGCCTATTGTCTCAAATCTGCGGGCATTGCTCTTTATCATTCCTGCTTTGGTGAAATCAATATACTCCTGTGGCATATTCTGGCCATATTTCTCCATTTCGGTTTTAAAGATACTGACAGACTCAAGTGTGGCGTTCGTCCTTACCCTCGAGGATGCTTTAAATGTTCCGAATTTCTCATATCCCGATACTGATGAATTGGCTCCGTATGTAAACCCTTTCTCTTCCCTGAGAATAGTGTTGAAGATACCGGACAGTGAAGCTGCTCCAAGTTTGTAATTAGCTACAGATAAAGGATTGAAATCCGGATGGTTGCGCGGTATAGCAAGACAGCCGATTGATATCACCGATTGCTTGGCCCCGGGAACATCTACAAAATATATTGCAGCTTTATCAGGCGCCGGCAGAGGCTTCATTTCAGGCATTGATACCTGTCGTGCCTGCCATTTTTCTCCTAGACCTGCAAATGCTTCATGTATTCTCTCCTGACTGACATCACCGGCAACAAGAAGCTTTGCTGATGAAGGTGAGAAATACTCATTATAGAAAGCTTTCAGATCATCAATTGTCAAAGCTCCAACTGTGGCTTCGGTTCCTGTTGCATCCACAGCCAAAATGTTATCCTGTCCGAATATGAGCCTGTTTAAAGTAACTGAGGCAAGATAATCGGGATTTGCCTGGTTCCTCTTCAGATTATTTACAATTCTTTCTTTTGCCAGTTTAAATTGCTCTTCGTCCCACCTGGGCTCCAGCAGCATCTCCTCAACAAGGGCCACTGTCTTCTCCAGGTTCTTTGACATAGTGCTTACAGAAATTGCAAAATCCTCTGTCCCTGCAGAAACCCTAATGGATGCACCAAGTAAACCAATGGCATTTTCAAGTTCCTCGGGAGTTTTATTTTTTGTTCCTTCATTCATAAGTGAAGCTGTCAGGTTAGCCAGCCCTGCTTTTGAAAGATCCTCTGCTATCTGTCCTCCCCTGATTACAATACTATACTGAACAAGCGGCATTTCATTCTGAGCAATACCCCATACTTCAATTCCATTTTTAAGCGATGATGTCCATATCTGCGGAATGTTAACAAGCGGATCAGGACCAGCCTGGGGTTTGACTGAACGATCAATTTTTGTAACTGTCTTGATAATCGGTTCTTCAGCAATATCATCTGCTTTTACTTCCGCAGCCTTTGTTACATCTTCTTCCACAATACCGGCATTTACAGAACCTTCAACCTTTAGTCCGGACTGCCCTTTAGGCACAAAGCTTGTCTGTACATAATTCTTTCCCTTGATATATTTATTGTAGGCATTCTTCACATCATCAATCGTTACAGCCTGGATTGCTTCAAGGTCTTTCAAATAATATTCGGGCTTATCTGTATACATTTGATATTCTGCGAGTTGAAAAGCCTTTCCCTGGACACTTGCAAAAGTACTGTAAAAACGGGTTTCATATTGTGCCTTTATCCTTGTGAGATCGTCTTCTGAAAATCCTTCTTTTTCAAATTTATCAAATGCTTCAAAGACAGCCTTCTCAACATCAGTAAGATTGACACCAGGGTTTGCTCCGATTGAAATGAAGAATGCTCCGGCAAGCTCCTGCGACTGATTTCTTGCCATCACCCTTGATGTAAGTTTCTTATCCTTCACAAGCACTGTATACATTGGGGCTTTTTTGGTGTTGGAAAGGATCTCTCCGAGGAAGTTAAGAGCATAGGAATCTTTTGAAAAGCGTTCAACCGTAGGGAACACCATAGTAAGCTGGGGCGCTTTTGCAAAATTATCCTCATGATAAAGCTTCACTGTTGATGCAAGATTTGCCGGAATGGGAGTTCTTTTTTCAATTGCTTCCCCTTCAGGGATTTCTCCAAAGTACTTGTCGATCATTTCTTTTATCTCCTTGTTGTCAATGTCTCCTGATATTACAAGAGTTGCATTATTCGGAGAGTAGAACTTCCTGTGAAAAGCTTTCACATCCTCAACAGTCGCATTTGTAAGGTCATTCATGTCGCCAATTACATCCCAGCTGTAGGGGTGTCCTTCAGGAAACAGGTTCTTCAGTATAAGATAATCCTCAAATCCGTACGCAACGTTATCTACACCCTGACGCTTCTCGTTCTGCACTACATTCTGCTGGTTGACAAAAGCGGCTTTTGTAACAGTGTTTTCGAGATAACCCATTCTGTCAGACTCCATCCAGAGAACCATTTCCAAGGCATTTTTCGGCACTACCTGGTAGTAGTTGGTCCTGTCCTGGCTGGTGCTCCCGTTAAGAGTCCCTCCTGCTTCCATAATGTTCTTAAAGAGTTCATCCTGACCAACATTTTCCGATCTCTGGAACATCATATGTTCGAACAGGTGAGCAAAGCCCGTCTTTCCTGGAACTTCACGGCTTGAACCAACATGGTAATAAACGGCTACAGCAGCTATAGGATCTGAATGGTCCTCATTCAGAATTACTGTCAAACCATTGGGTAAAGTGTACTTTTCAAAAGGAATTGAGAGAGCAGTTTCCTTTGATTCCTGCTTGCATGAGTTGAATATCATAATCAGAATAGTAAATGATACTAATAGTAACTTTTTCATAATTAAATATTTAGCTTGTAAATTGATTTTTTCATAACGAAGAGCCAAAATAATAAAATTTAACTTCAGGAAGCTTCTTTTTGAAGATAAAAAAAAATTCTTATTTTTGCCCCTGAAATTGCGGGAGTAGCTCAGTTGGTAGAGCATAACCTTGCCAAGGTTAGGGTCGCGGGTTCGAGTCCCGTCTCCCGCTCAAATTTTCACTTCAGGGATTCTACAATTCATTCTTTCTCCTTTGATTTTTCTGTATAATTTTTTTTTGAAAATTTTAACTTCTGACTAGGAACTTCGGTCCCGCTTAGCCTTTAAGGAATCCCTGAGCGTGACTGACGGAAATCTTGCCAGTCATTTAAAAGCATTGGAAGACAATGAGTTGATAAAGGTCAATAAGAAATTTATAGGCAGAAAACCGAATACAAGCTATGCTATAACAGAAAAAGGTGTTCATCAGTTTAAGCAGCATTTTAATGCACTTGAGATCCTTATTAAAAAAAGTTAATCCTTACTATAATGAATAATGAATTAAGAGCCAACCTCGGCAATCCGGAAATGCTCGAAAGGCTTTACCGCAGCGACCGGGTAACTTTTAAAACCGAATTCGATAAAATATATCCGGAAATAGAAGGCACTGAAGCTGCAAAATTCTGGAAAGCAAGGCTGCAACATGATAACAGCCCGGCTAGCCTTAAGGCTCTGATATTCCCTGAGGTCCTGAAAGTATTGGCTATCTGCATAATAACTGCCTTTCTAATAAAGATCCCGGCAATTTTCAGGCTTAGCTATTCTGATGAGATCTTTTATATGAAGAATGCTGCCATTATTGTTTTTTTTGGATTGGTCCTTTTTACTATGTTATTCAACAGGATCAGCGAGCCAAAAAAACTAATAACAATTGCTCTCATCTTTCTTATTGCAGTAATATATATTAATCTTCTTCCTTCAGATTCACAGGGAGCCTCTGTGCAACTTGCTTATATTCACCTTCCTTTTCTTATGTGGTTTGCTTACGGCATCGTATTTACCGGTTTTGAATTCAGGGATCATAATAAACGGATCGAATTTATAAGATTCAACGGCGACCTCACTATCGTATACGCACTATTAGCTATTGCCGGCGGATTGCTGACTGCAATAACTATAGGGCTCTTCAGTTCTATCGGGTTGAATATAGAAAAGTTCTACGGGGAAACAATTGTTGTGATGGGCGCCGCTGCTGCACCTGTAGTTGCAGCCTACTTAATTGAAAAATTCCCGGCACTTGTAAGCAAAACTGCGCCGGTTATAGCAGCTATTTTCAGCCCTGTGGTTCTTTTCACACTGATTATCTTCCTGATAACAATATTAGTCACGGGTAAGGATCCCTACAACGATCGCGACTTCCTTCTGATATTCAATATAACGCTGCTTGGAGTAATGGGAATAATCATTTTTTCAATTTCCGAGACATCAGTGATAAAGAATCAGAAATACAATGCGATTGTTCTTTTTGCCCTGTCAGTTGTAACTATTATAATCGATCTTATCGCGTTGTCTGCAATCTTCTACAGGCTCGGGCAATATGGTCTTACGCCCAACAGGCTGGCAGTCCTTGTTTCGAATATTCTTGTTCTTGTGAATCTGATCTTAATTATGGTCGACCTTATTAAGATCATCTTTAAAAAGGGAGAATTCAGGATTGTGGAAACAACTGTGTCCAGGTTTCTGCCTGTTTACCTTGGATGGATAATGATAGTGATCTTCGGATTTCCTCTTATTTTCAGGGCTCAAGCTTAATTTTATCTCATCAGTCTTTAAGGGCTTTAATTTTAATGAGTAAGAGGAATAATAAATGAAATTCAACTGGTTTTCATGTGATTTCGGTAAGTGCGTTTATGATTTTTACTACTCATACAATGTTAATACTAAAGCCCGGGTTGTGAATATCTCATCTGTCTGGCATAGTGATCATATTACTAATTTCAGGCCGGAAATATTTTGTTATGCGAATCCGAAGAATAAGGGTCAGGAAAGAATACAGATTAAAATTCTGGTCAGTAGTGTCATTGATCTTTATAACATGCCTTGTTTTTATACCAGAGTCAAACAGGGCCTTCATGAAAAATTTCTTCAGTGACAGATGTAATAATTATCAGCAGGTTTACAGCAAAAAACTGAATGACAGGATAGTCGATTATTCTGCAAAGGCAAGACTAACAGGCATAACGGCCGCAATGAATGAGAACGATATACGACAAAGGGTTATCAGCCGTGAGATAGTAAAGGTCCGGAATGGAAGGAATTACAAAGTTGAAGATCTGACAAACAGCTATCCGTACCTGACGCGTGACAGTAAAAAACTCCTGAAAAAGATTGGGAAAAGATTCAGGGAAAAAATCTCAGCTGAAGGCTTTAAAGGGTCAAAGTTCATAATCACATCAATGACGCGTACAAGGGAGAATGCCAGGAGCCTAGGAAAATCAAATATTAACGTTTCAGAAAATAGTCCTCATCTCAACGGCAATGCTTTTGACATTTCCTATGCAAGGTTTTCTGTATTGAAATTCAAAGTCACAGATTGCGATAAATGGTATCTCAAGGAGGCTCTTGCCGAGGTGATCTGCCAGCTTAGAACCGAGCAGGAATGCTGGGCTACATATGAAAAGCAGCAGGGCTGCTTTCATGTGGTTTCAAGATAGGTTTCAGGGTTTTGTACTTTTATATGAAGACGCCATTCCCGGGTCGCCGCCAGAATATCCTGGGTATTCGGGATATGAACAGATTATATAGCCTTTCTCCCCCTGGTTCAATACTATTCTACCCTCCGGATTAACATATAGTGTTTTGGGCGGGGCTTGTCCATTCTCAACCCAGGAGATAAGCAGATCAATCTTATCGTTCTGGTTGGGCGATGGAATGTTCTTAACAGTTACTGCTTCACCATCTCCATTCTCCTTGTAACTTCTTCCGGAAAGACCATGACCTGCCTGAGGGATAACATAGAGACGGGCGAATTTATCAACTTTTTTGCGTTTCATCCTGTCCAGGACAGACTGGTAATAATCAAGCTGAGCGCCGGATGAAGCTATAAAATCCATTGTGCCGACTGTAACGATTATCTTCCCTCCCTTTTTGTAAAAATCTGTCAGATCAGGATCGGTTGCATCCAGCCACCATGATATTTCTTCCCTTCTTTTGTTGAGCTGACCGCCTTCAACATAATCAAGCGGATTAGCTTTAATATCCTGCATCAGGAAACCTGTAACACCAAGTGTCCCAAGTGATGAATGAACCTGTGCTTTATCATCCGCTCCCTCCTGCCCTTTATACCTTACACCTGAGATTGTTCCAAAATCGTCAGGCGTAATTGTAGGAAGCCACATTCCGAATGACCTGACATTATTTGCGAGAGGTGTTGCAAACCTGTAAGGACTGTAAATGAATTCCAGAGTCTTTATCTGACCGTCAGTAAGTTTTGAAGATGCTGAATTTTCGCTGGCTCCCGGATCAGTACCAGAGGCTCTCAGGGTAGCCCAGGGATCAGCCGGACCTTTATTATCATTTACATTGAAGATTATTCTTGCTGCCATGTAATTATTTATAATGCCATCAGCAAGTCCGTCAAGTTTATCACATTGCTTCAGGAACTCTGCCCTGATAATACCCACCTTATCAGGAGTAACCCAATTATCATTTTTTTTCTCCTGTATCCTGATCAGCTCAGGGGCAAGCATAAGTGACGAAAAGTTAACTATCGGGACGTCAGCAATAATTCCATCATAATCACCAGGATATTTTTGAGCTACCATAAGCCCTTCACGGCCTCCCTGGGATCCCCCAATATAATAATTATACTCAGGCCTCTTCCCATAGATCCTTTCAATTATCACCATTGCTGCATCATGGGTCTTCTTCATCTGCATATACCCCAGGTTCCTTATAGCCTCCTCATTAAGAGCCCATTCATCAGCTGATTTTCCAGCTGGTCCTGTCGCAAGATTCGTTGATTGTCTTCCTCCTCCCATTCCTCCTGCCTGATGTCCCGAGTCGCTCCCATAGAGTACAAAACCTCTGTCTAACATAGGATTTCTCCCCTCTCTTACTGTAATTGTCCCATTCATGCCTCCACCTCCCTGCTGAACAGCCCTGCTGGCCCAGTTTGACGGGAGAAGTACCCTGAAATTAATCGGCCAGCCATCAGGATCAACCGGGAAGATCGAACCCTCAACAACAATATAGGCCGGAGTAGTCTCTGTAGCTTCAATCCAGCGGGGCGTGTAGAGTTTTACCGAACTGACTGGTTCTCCGATCATCTCTGCAGGGATTGATGTTCCTGCTTTCTCAAGAGCAGCTTTGGAAATCACAATACCCTGATCTATAGCCGTCTGACCGCCCGCAATAGTTTTGGAAATAATCAGAACAACCAAAACAACAAATATCCTTTTCATTTTGCTCATATTATTTTATTGATTTTTAGTCTACCCATGTTACTCCTTCAGATCAACTACAATTGCAAAGCTTATCAAAAATTAGAATCAATTTATCATAAAACTATATCAAAAATATTTCTTTCTCTGTTTTTTTCTTAATTTGGCATGCTTTTATATGGGGTATTACTATTAATAATACACTATTGCTAATATGAATCAAAAAATTTAAAATCAATGAAAAAATTATTTTTTAATACTGCTCTTCTGATTGTGATAAATCTGGTCTTCTCTCAGGCTGTTTCAGCCCAGGAAAACAAATCACCGGATGATATTTTAGTTGGCAAATGGGTTCTTACCGTTAAAGATCTTGCTGCATATGACATTAATTTGTCGCTCGATGTTAAAAAAACTGATGATAGTCTTGATGCAGAGGTAAATATACCCGGAGCAGGAGAAAAACCAAATGAATTTCACGGAATTGCTTTAACGGACGCCACTTTCAACGTTGAAATTGTGTTTGATGCTTTTCTTGGAGTCCCATTGCCTCTGGAAGTAACAGTAAAAGATGAAAATAGTCTGGCAGGTTCTCTTTTTGGATATAGTCTGAATGGGAAAAGAGCAGAGCAGTGAAATAAAATTCAAAAACCGGTTTCCCTGGCGTAATTAAGATAATTATTCACAAATGATGAAAAAAACAATTACCCTCCTTTCTGTTATGATCATGATGATGATCAGCCTCTTGCCAAGCAAAGTGTCAGCTCAGACAAATAAATCTATCGAAGATTTTTTTGTTGGTAAATGGGATTTTGTTGTTAAAGAACTTGCCAATTATGATCTCAACCTGTCTGTTGAATTCAAGATTGTTGAGGGAGAATTTAAAGGAGAGCTAAGCATGCCCTCCTTTGGGGTTTCAGGTATGGAACTTAAGGGTATAACAATAGTTGATTCAACCCTTGCAGTGAATACTGACGCCATCGGATTTGACATGCCGCTTTTCCTTACAAAAAAAGACGAAAATACAGTGACCGGATCTTTGATGGGATTCCCTTTCGAAACGACCAGGTCAGATCAGAAATAACTTATAAATAATTGCTTAAAGAGGCCGTCTTACGAATTGATCGAGACGGCCTTTTTTGTAATTATAATCTTATGAAATTTACTTAATTGACCGGATTAAATAATAAGTGTCAAATCTTTTTCTACTTTTGCTGCCCGTATATGAAGGACAGATGGAAGAAATCAGAAATATTGCCGTAATTGCTCACGTAGACCATGGGAAAACAACTCTTGTTGACAGGATACTTTACCAGGTTAAACTCTTCCGTGAGAACCAGAAAATGGGTGAACTCATCCTTGACAGCAATGAACTTGAAAAGGAAAGAGGTATTACAATTCTCTCAAAGAACGTATCGGTACGATATAAAAACGTTAAGATCAACATAATAGATACTCCCGGTCATGCTGATTTCGGCGGTGAGGTTGAAAGAGTCCTCAATATGGCTGAGGGAGTTTTGCTTATTGTTGATGCATTTGAAGGACCGATGCCGCAAACCCGCTTTGTGCTTCAGAAGGCGCTGGAAGTGGGGCTCAAGCCAATTGTTGTGATCAACAAGGTCGACAAGCCAAATTGCAAACCTGAAGAGATACAGGAAAATGTATTTGATCTTATGCACAGCCTTAAAGCGACAGAGGATCAGCTCGATTTCCCTACAGTCTTCGGCTCTGCAAAACAGGGATGGATGGGCCCAGACTGGCATGAACCTGCATCTGATGTAAGCTTCCTGCTTGACACAATAATAAGGTATGTCCCTCCTTCAAAAGCGATTGAAGGTTCATTGCAGATGCGGATATCTTCTCTCGATTACTCTTCATATATGGGTCGTATCGCTGTCGGAAAGATAAAACGAGGAAGTCTGATCCCCGGAAGTCAGGTCTCTCTTATCAAGCGTGATGGAAGTATCCAGAGGAACACTGTTAAGGAGGTTTATCTTTTTGAGGGACTGGGCAAGGAGAAGGTC
>JAEAME010001812.1_pt1 | contig 13726 bp, 9 predicted proteins | sample 8958731 | NCBI WGS metagenome assembly JAEAME01 (sample SAMN16933194, study PRJNA681113) | bioreactor sludge metagenome | isolation source: anerobic bioreactor sludge (Control) | place: India:Bengaluru | collected 2018-10-24 | reverse complement strand
ATCTCACAGTGTTGCTCAAGAGTTTCGCCAACCATCTTTGTCGACTGCTTTGCTTTGAAGTCTTTGTAATAGGCGATCAGATCGTCTTTGGACTTGATTTCTGCCGCGTGTGCGTCATTTAACATCGACTCGCGCAACTTCTGTTCTGTCTCTTTTGCCTCCAAATTCCGAGCAAGGTCATCCCGTTCTTTCTCAAGCCTGCTAATTGCTTCATTCACAGCCAGTTGCTTCGCAACATCGGTCATCTTGAGTTCGGCCTTAAGCCGCTCGATCTCCGCGCCTTGCTTGGCTGCCTCCTTCTCTAGTTTATTGGTCACTTTGGACTCGGCAAGTTGGATTGCTGTGTCCTTCTCTTTCTCAGCGAGATCGAGTTGATCGTGGAGTTCCTTGGCAAATTCGCGATCGCGGACCTGTTTCATGATGTCTGCGTATCCAGCTTCATCGATCTTGAAGGCTTTTCCACAGTTCGGGCAGATAATATCATCCATATGGCTGACCTCCCTTAAAATCACAGTTAATTGTGAAGTTCTTTTGCTCTACATCTTCAAATCCGACAAGCCAGCTAACCCATGTGGATCAGCCTTTATTCAACCCTAAACACCTTCATTACCTCATCGCCAAGGTGATTAATAACCTTAACTGCAATGCGGCAGGATTTTGGTTTTTCGAAAGGCCTGGAAGTGTCGCTATGAAGGGTTGCCCAGGCTTCGGGGTTAATTTCTGCTTTCAAAGTGGTTCTTAAAGCACTATAGGGATCATTCGCACCGAGAAAATATGCATGACGAACGAAGAAGCTTTCTTCGTTATAATCAGTATCGACGAACCAACAGGCAATGCCTTCGACGCTATCACTACGGACTTCCCCGGTGCTGGGGTCAAATACATCCACACCATTAACCTTGACTCTCATTTTTCCGTCCGACTGAGTTACTAGAGTGATATCTGGTTCACCAAAGATGACGAACAGATTGCCTTTGCCGGTATTTTTCAGGTCTTCCGCCATATGTAAATCGGCATTCATGCGGGCTTTGAGCACCGGTATACGTCCCAATTTATTGAACTCGCTGGCATGAGCTTCGTAGTTGAACGCACAGGCAATCAGGACATCGAAGCCGGCATCGCCTGCCTCCCGGGCTGCTGATACAAGGTCAGCCCGCTGTACAGTGCCGAATTCCGGGCCGATAAATATAGCTGCGCGTTTCTCGGTTGTTCCTTCCAGGTAACGGCTGTCGGCACAGACCAGTTCACCAGGCCAAGGCGTTAGGCTGGTAAACGTAATTCGGTCCTTCTTATGTACTTGTTGGACACCTGATACTTTGAGATTTTCCAGGATCATTTCGGGGAATGATTTTTTTACCCGGTATTCAGACCGGTCATCTCTAGATTCCAGGGGATCGATCAAATCATCATTTTCGTCCACTCCCAATATACGGTGGGGGCTAAGGCTTTCCACAGTGAACGGACCGGCCACACGAACCTTTTTCTTGTCTTCGTAAGGTTTATCGTAAAGATACTCAAACTCAGCCTTAGCCGAGATTGATGCATCGATCTCTTTTTGCCGATTGATACGCGTCTGCCACCAGTCAGTATGTATTTTCTTTACAGTTGGATTCCACTTTGTATCAGCTTCCCTGGGTACTTCCCATTCCTGCCAATTTTTGTTAAGAGTAGAATTCAGTGATTTCCGCAATGGTTCCAGCGTCTCCTGCCATTTTTCCCAGATAACATCGATTTCGGCATTGTTCGCAATAGATTTGAGGGTGATATGAGGAACACGCTCATAAATAAAGCCGTGGCGGATGTTACCATATACCTGTTGTGAACTCGGAATAGTACGAGTTATTTCAGCTTCTTTTACCTGTCCATCACGAGAATCAGCCAAGTAATAATACGGATAACGGGCACCCATGATACGGGCACGAGCGAGTGCTAAGGCTACCCTTGAGGTATCTATTGTTATCCAGCGCCGTCCCCATTGTTCAGCTACATAGGCAGTAGTACCAGAACCACAGGTCGGATCAAGTACTAAATCACCTGGATCACTAGCCATGAGAATACATCGTTCAGGTAACTGAGTACTACTTTGAACAACGTATAATTTTTCGTCCGAATAACCTGTAATAACTGTATCTAGCCAAATATTGTTCTCTGGATAAACAGGATAATCGTCTATATACCGTTTATACATAATTGTACTTCCTACGGTTATTAAACGATTTGCTTTTTCGAGAATACCCATCCCTTTAGTTGTTGTTTTCCAATGTGAGTTATGAGATAAAGGATATTCGTGTCCGCGAAAGAAAATCGATTTTTGTTCTGAGGATGCTCCTTGAGATCTAACATCTCCTATTGAAAATATCCTCCCATTTTTTTCAATAAGCGTTTGATTTTCTTTTTCCGCTTTAGTCAGCCTTCGAACTTCATGTGATGACGGAAATTCGACCATTGTATATTGAGTTGTTCCTTCTTGTCCTAGAATCTTTGTATTGAAAAGTTGGCGACATTTCGTAATCGATTTATTTTTTGAATACCAAAGGATAAAATCAACGACATTAGAAAGGAGGTTTGTAGACATTCCACTTGTTTTAATGAAACTAATTTGGCTGCAAAAGTTCTCATCCCCAAATACTTCATCCATTAAAGCCCGAACACGATGTACATTTTCGTCACCTATTTGGACAAAAACTGATCCAGAATCGATTAATAAATCGCGTGCAACTAATAATCGATCTCTTAGATAGGTTAGATAGCTATGAATCCCATCTCTCCAAGTATCACGAAAGGCTTTAACCTGTTCAGGTTCACGCGTAATGTGATCAGCTTTCCCATCCTTTACATCTCGGCTAGTTGTTGACCATTGAAAGTTACTATTGAACTTAATTCCATATGGGGGATCGATATAGATGCACTGTACTTTCCCTCGTAGACCTTCACGTTCAGCCAAACTAGCCATCACTTGAAGGGAATCACCCAGGATCAAGCGGTTGGTCCAATTCTGGTCGTGTTGATAAAACTCGGTTTTATCAATGCCTTCAGGTATACCATTGAAATCGGCAAAGAGATCTATCTGGGTTCCGGGCTGGTGGGATTTCACTTCTTTTGATTCGCGCATTAGGTCGTCAATGAGGACTTTGGGATGGACTTTCTCTTGTATATAAAGCGGCGGAGCTTGGACTACCAGGTCGCTCCAGTCTTGTTCATCTTTGCCTCGCCAGACGAGTTGGGGATCAAGGTCGGTATTCCGGGGATACTTTAATTTCCGCGGTGATTCTTGTTCCTTTTCTATAACCGATTGATGTTCGGCGGTAGGGATATTTTTCCGCTTGGCTTCGTTGTGTTTGATGATATCCACGGTCTTCGGTGTCGTAGATTTTTTTACTGCCATAACTGATTATCCTTTTCTGCTGTAGAATGACTAGCAGTATCGATCATCTGATTAAAAACGCTTTCAATTTTTACTTTAAAATCGGACTCTATCTGGTATACTTCAGTGAGTTCAGTAAAAGCCCAACGGCCATATTGACCAAGATTATTTACTCCTGGTATCCAATAAGTGTCCATGGTCGCTTTCTTTTCCTTAGCATCTTCGCCACGGTAACCTTTGATCTCTACGACCAGGTGCAGCAAATCATCACCGCCATGACCATCATCTACCAGGACGATAAAATCAGGCCGGTACTTTCTATTCTCCGAACCATAACGGTAAGGTACTTCGAAACCCAGGTTATGGTTTTTAACATATGCCCTGACATTAGGGTGAGACTCAGCCACGCGGCAAAACTCGGCTTCCCAGTCACTGTCGATTATTACCCAGTTGATATGGCAGCGGCGGGCATCGGTCTCCCATCTTTTTGTACTTGAGGTATTGAACCGGACATATGAGGTTGAACCGGTCGGATTGTAAGGGTCTAGTACGGCTTTTATGGGACGTGCCCCTTCTAGGGCACGGGTGATACCGGCGGTAATCCGTTCACAAGCCATATCCGCGAGGGTTAGATACATAAGCTGTGCAGGGTAAGTACCTCCTTTACAAATGAGGCAAGTATCCAGCCATTCTTTAGTGATTCGTTTCAACTGGCCGAAGAGATGCAGCTTGGGCTGTTCTCCCGGGTCACGCCATTTTGTCAGCAATAAGCGCTGCGTCAGGTAATACAATAAAGCGGATTGCCGCATCTCTCCCAGGTGTTCCAGGTTGATATCGACGCCTTCACCGATAATACCTTCGTTGTGGGTAATGGAGGGGCCAACGAGTTCAGGCGTAAGTTCCAGGATAGATTCCGGGTTAAACTTCGCTATAAGGTATTCTTGGGGTAATTCCACGCGATACCCTTCAACACGGGGGAAACGTATCTCCAGGGCGTCACGCTCCGGCCGGACTGCTTTTACCTGGATCGTCTCCCGGGGTGGCTGTGGTGGAGCGATTACCGGTTTAGCTGTGAAATCAAATGGAATACCGAAGATATCAGCATATTCTACGTTGAAACGGCTTTCTTCGTTCAAGTCGTATGACTGCCGCCGTAAGGCACGCCCGATGACCTGTTCACACAGTAATTGGGTACCAAAAGCCCGGATACCAATAATATGTGTCACCGTATTCGCATCCCAGCCTTCTGTCAGCATGGATACGGAGACCACGCAACGGATAGAACCGCCAAGCTGGCCGTATTTGCCCACGGTATTCATTACTTCCCGGAGTAATTCCTGGTCGGTCAATTTTTCCGCTGCCCGGATGTCCCCGGTCCGCTCAACAATATCACGCCGGAAACGGTCGATCTCATCCGATGCCATCTTGCGGAAATTATCATCTAGAGCATCTTCAGCTTCAAGCTGCTCGCTATCTATCAATAAAGTATTTGGCCGCGGTAATGGTTCTCCGGTAGTTTCATCGAAATTACGGAATAATGCCAACCGGCCATTTATTAGTGTTCCGGGGTTACCGGAATTTGGTTGCCTGAAACCGGAGACATAATCATATACCAGCTTCGAAATCGCCGTATTCTGACAGACGATGATAAAACAGGGTGGGACTTTAATGCCTTCTTTCTGCCAAAGGTCATAGGTCTTTTCATAATGTCCATAGAGGGCCTGCAAAGCCGTCTGTAATCGAGTAGGTAATTTCAGAGGATCGAGATCTTCGCCACGTCGTTTTTTCGGCATATCTTTACCGATATGATTCCATAGATCACGGTATACAGGCATTTCGTTTCCGGGGATATTTTCGGCTACCGGTACCCGAGGTAGTTTAACAATGCCACATTCAATGGCATCCATTAGCGAAAAATCGGTAATCGTCCAGTGGAAGAGGGTACCTTCCGCATACCCAGAACCACGGAGAAAGAAAGGTGTCGCTGAGAGATCGACTATATGGAGTACCCCTAGTTTTTTGGTTATCGCTTCTAAGCCGGAGATCCAGACCCGGGCGGCTTTATTGTTCTTCTCGGCCTCAGTTCTATCTTCACCTTTAAGGCCTTCGTCCTCCGTCGAATCCGGTTTTTCACGATAGCAATGATGGGCTTCATCATTAAAGACCATGATGTTTTTTATTCCCATCAGGTCAGGCATCACCCTTTGTATCATCTGGCCTTCTGTCTCCGTGGTCTTTAATTCTTCACCGGTGCGTCCCTGTAGTAAAGCACGTCCTCCGGCTGATAATTCGATCTTCTCACGCAGCATGAAGGCATGGTAATTGGTAATAACGATCTTGGCCTTTTGTATTTCCTCAAGCATATCTTCCGGTACCAGTTCGCGTTCCTTATAATAGCTATCGGGATCATTCGGTAGGAGAACCCGCAGACGATCCTTGATAGTGATACCTGGAGTAACCACCAGGAATCCTCGAGTGAAGTTCCTGCTATTAGGATGGCGTACCGCATTAATTGTCTGCCAGGCAATAAGCATTGCCATTACAGTTGTTTTACCTGCCCCGGTGGCCATCTTTAGGGCCAACCGTTTCAAACCAGGATTAGCTTCAGTACTGGCTTTTTCTAAACGGTTAAGGATATCTTTTCCGGCTTGACCGAATTGCGGGGCGACTTCCGTCAACCAGATTACGGTTTCCGCGGCTTCCACCTGGCAGAAAAAGGGGCGGATATTGTTGAAATCATGGTTACGCCAATATTGGAGTAACCTGGCGGTTTCGGGAGTGACATGCCAGTCGTTTTGATTAGGTAAGTTCCGCCACTGATCTACATGACGCCTGATTTCATCTATATTGGCAGTTACTTCATATTGTTGTTCTTTGGTAGAAAGCCCTTTACCTTCATTAAAAACCATGCTTGATTGAATCGACGATTTGTGTTTTTTCGGTTGGGGAATAGGAGAGATGAATTCCGCTTGCCGTCGGCTTTCAATGATTTTCTGAGTCGGTTGCCCGTCTTTATCGAGTTCCCAATGGCGATCCGGGTATTTGTATGGGGAGTTTAGTATAGGGCTCTTAAAAAAATCTTCTGCCATGATAAATGATACCTCTGCGAGCTTTCCAAAACCAAGTCTTTTAGGTTAGGGGAATTATATGCCTGTGACTCAATCTGTGCAAGTGGAGGGGTTTATGGAGCACATAATTTAGATAATATAACTCGATAATAAAGAGCAGTCTTTAATGATTTAATATCCGTTGCCGTTGGTGCGGCGGCGGACGGGCGGGGGCACGGGGGGGATATACTGGGTGCGCGTTTTGAGGCGGAAGCCGACGGTGCTGGTAAGGGCGGTGACGGCGAAGATGATGAGGGCGATGAGGTACCAGTTGATGCCGATGGTGGAGGGGGCGATGACCAGCGGCCGTACGTTGAAGGAAGCTTTAACGCCGTTGACCTCGACGGAGCGGACGCCCGGTTCGCAGTTGGAGGTGACGTATTCCACCGACTGCCGGGAGTGCGGGGCGAGGCTGACCTCACGGGTGCTGACGACGGTGCCGTCGATCTTGAAGACGACGGTGCGGGTGATGGCGGCGTCGCCGTTATTCTCGGCGACGATGGAGATGATGGCCTCCTCGCCGTAGGTCGATTCATAGGGGAAGACGGCGAGAGATTTTAAGGCGAATTCGGGCGCCACCGGACCGGCCTCCCACACGTTAAAGATAGACTGGCGGCCATTGACTTCGACGGAATAGGTGCCGGCTTTTTCCGGGACAAAGGTGAAGCGGACGGTAGAACTGCTGCTGCCGCCGACGGTAACGGACTGACTCTCGACCTCCTGCCCATTGATCTTCAGGGTAACGGTGTAATCGCCGGGGAGGTCGCCGCTGTTGGCCACGGTGGCGGAGATGGTAACGGCATCGCCGGTATTGGCTTCGGCAGGGGAGACCCCCAGGCTGGACATGGCGACGGAGGCCGGGCGGATGGTCTTGGCGCTGCCGAAGAGGGCGTACAGGGAGAAATGGGAGACAGACACGGAGACGGTGTGGTTGGCAGTGTTTACGACAGCCCCGGCTACCGCTTCCCATTTTTCATCAGTAGGGTTCCAGACCATGACGGCCAGGTTGGCGGGGTTGTAACCCTGGGGCAGGGCGGCGGGGTCATAAGACAGGGTAAGGGTAACGGGGGGATCGTAAGTAGACCCCGCGGGGCCGAATTCATAAGGCAGGGAGTACATATTCATACCGGCGGGCGGGGCGGGGACATCTTCCTCGAGGGGGAGGATGCTGACGCCGCGCACGCGCAGGCCGTCCTTCTGGGTCGCCTTGACGCCGACGGTGAAGGTAAGGGAGGCCAGTTTATCTTCGGAGTAAGCCGTACACGGCAGCTTGAAAACGCCCTCGCTGTCGGTATAGATGACGATGGAGGTTACGCCGGGGCCGGAGGGCCCGCCGCCACCCCCACCGCCGCCTCCGCCGCCGCCAAAACCGCCACCACCCCCGCCCAGGGTCTGGAAAGAGTACTCTGCCGAGGTGGCGGTAGAACCGCCGTCGGGGGTAGACTGCACGCGGTAATAATAGGTGGTGGAGGCAGTGAGGCCGGACAGGGAGACCTGGTGGGAGGTGACGAGGCTAGCATTCAAAGTAGAAGACTTGGCATAATCGGAAGCGTCGTCATCGCCGGAGTGGGAGGCAGTATCGTAAAAGACCTGGGAAGAGGCAGCCACAGAGGTGGTCCAGGTGACCTTCCCGGAGGTCGAGGAAGAGGCCTCGGCAGTGACGGCGGAGATGATGGAGGCGGCCGGGGTTTCAAAAGTACCCTGGCTTGAAGTAGCAGTATCATTATCCGTCGTTACCGACTGTACACGGTAATAATAGGTGGTATCACCCGTTAATCCTGACAGGGTAATTGAATGGCTAGTGACCAGGTTAGAATCCAGCGATGTATATTCAGCATATTCGCCGGGACTACTATGCGGTACCGTATCGTAAAAAACCTGTGAAGTAGAAGAACTATTGGTATTCCAGGTAATGGCAGCCGAAGACGATGAAAGAACAGAGGCGGTGACACCGGAAATTATAAAAAAATTGCCGGTGATGGTAGTATCCTCCGCCCAAGCCGGGCGTGGAACCGCCATCGACAAGCACATGACTAATAAAATAGTTGAGACTAACCCTTGACGGATTAGTCTATACCACCATTTCATTATGTTCCGACCTGTTAATTACTTACTTTTTACGCCTGGAAGCTACCAGATATACCACAATACCAATGAGCAAAATCCCGCCGACGATTTCACCGAGAAGCCGCCAATCAACTGATTTTGATCCTGATGGCGATTCCGTCTTATTGACTGGCGGAACGATTACCTTGCCAGATTCACCTACACCACCTTCCACCTTGGTGATATTACCTGATTTGTCAACAGTAAAGCTGCCTTCAGCAGTGATCTGGTTACCACCACCGATATCCAAGTTCACCTTGAAATCATAAGAACCTGCTGCTAAGTTAGAAGTTTCCCATTGTTCCTTTAATGACCGGTCGTAACCAGGAAGGATTAGATGAGGTTCCACAGTCACTTTACCAATTTCTTGTCCTTTTTGACTGACCGTGATATCACCGACAGGCCTGATATGGATATCACCTTGATTGCGGACTGTAGTTGAGAAATCTAAAAAACCATCGGATTTATTGCCTATTACACCAACATTCATAATTTGGCCAGCATTTGTTTGGGATGTACCACTAACAGAAAGAACAACAGTGACAGCTACTTGTCCCAAAATCGATGTTCCCGCTTCGGGTTTTTGACCAATAACAATTGTGGCATATTTGCCTCCCGTAGCATCCGAAGGAACAATAGCAGTAATATCAATCTTTTTAGTTTCACCAGGTTTTAAATTGAATTCTTCAGGGCTGAGACTAATCATAGAAGTTGCCGTGCAAGGGCTGGTATCATTATCGATGGAAATCGTTGTTCCCGATTCATTCTGACCGAAACCTTTAACCTGGGCTGATACTGAAATTACGGATTCTGTATCAGTATTTGTCACTGAAATTGAAGGTAATTTGTTCCTACCTATTGAAACTTCACCCTCCATACTTACGGGAGATACTCTTACTCCTGCAAAGACAGGTATTGCACCAAGTAAAACCATGTAAATTGTCACGAGTATAACAACAAATCTGAGATAGGTTACTTTTAACACTTGTATAATCTCTTTTTACTTTTTAGTATAAAACCTAACTAACCGCACTAGCAGTAAAAGTAATTACAATACGGTACCAATGATCAGCGGGTAAAGCCTCATCACCAATTTCAATGTCTTGAGTTACACTCAGCAATAAATCAATAGGATTGCCAATTCCCAATCCTTCTACGTTTGAGAGGACTAGTTGTTCAGTTCCACTAAGAATAACTTCACTCGGTACTTTATTTGTATGAGTAGACCAGACTGTAACATTATCTGTTAAGTATCTACCGTCTGTTACATATGATGAACCAGAATATTCTGCTAATTTCCCTGCAGTACCCTCTGGTTTACCTATTTCAATATCACTTACATATACATTGAAGGGGATATCAGAGGTAACCGAACCACTCGTGGAAATCAAGCTTTGATTATCTTCTTGAGTTAACCAAAGCTCTGTTATTCCTTCCGGAGCGGTGATCGTAATGTTACCCTGTGCTTTTACCTGGCTTTCGGGTAGACCCATCATTAAGAGAACTACGCCGATTGCCAGGTAAAGCAAATAACAATATTTAAGTCGGGACATGAAGCCCAACTCCTTAAGTCAGTCTAGAAAAACTATATCTATCTTAGGAACAATTAGCTAGCCGCACTTGCAACAAAGGTAATGACAATCCTGTACATGTAATTACCAGTTAGAACGGTTTCACTTTGTGGGGTAACGGTTACAGTTATTAATGTATCTGTATCAGTTGGTGTACCACCAAGAACAACATCCCTAGCAGTGGCACTAAGATCTCCAGCTGTTTGTCCCTTACCAGTCATAGTTGAACCAACTTGTACAGCATTTGCTATACATGCAGCATTTGTATAAGTGTTTCCAACAGTATCATATTTGGTCATTTTCCCGGCGTCGCCAGTATCTTTAGAATGGTCCATTGCATCAACAGCGGTGATGTTGTAATTTACATTTGATACTATAGAGCCCGTACTTGAAACCAGACTTTGTGAACCTGTAGCAGCAAGAACCATGCTTGTCTTACCTGTGGGCGCAGTGAGTGTTATTGATTCAAAGTTTGCTGTAATCGTTGTATCCTTACTATCGATTGCTAATGCCGTTACCGGCAGGATCATAGTGGCCAACATGGCCAGGGCGATTGCAATTGTTATTAGTTTTTTCATTCCTTTATATTTCTCCTCCTTGATTTGTTCCAATATTAAGGCAGGTCCGTGGCCTGCTGAAATTTTCTCATCCGCTTCTTCCTCCATCTTTTTGATATATCCCGGTTCTCTTAAGTAATCGTGCTAAACGTATCAGTCCGAGATTACTTGGTTGTGTTTTTCCATGTTCCCACCGATTCACGGTAGCCGAACTGATACCTACTTCACGGGCAAATTTCTGCCTGGTCCAACCCAGTTGCTTCCTTATTGTTTTTACGTCACCTTCAAAAATATCCACAATTAAATCCTGTTGTTGTAGACTACTTCGTAGACCCGGCTTTTTTCTTGCTTTGCTTGATAGCATTTTCCAGTGCTTTTATTGCCAGGGGGCTTGGACGGTGATCGTTTTGTTCCCAGCGTTGGACTGCCGATAAACTCACTCCGATCTGGTTCGCCATCTCTTCCTGTGTCCATCCAAGTTCTTTTCTTATTTCTTTTATGCTTTTCATCTGGCAACAAATTCTTACAGGTACAATTTTTGGTTAGTATACCATAGTAGCTATCACTTTAGGGTATCATCCTGGTTGTCATGGTTCAATAGGAATAAAGTAATAGTCATATGTAATAGCAGGTGTGTTTAGATGAGTAGTTATTCCTGAAATATTGGTATCTGTGATGTGACTAGTTTATCGTACAAAAACGCCGATATCCCGCTAATAATGCGGGGTTTTATTTTTTTCACTGATTCTCAACTGGCAGCTTAAACAACCCTGTAACGGACATTCTGTAACTGATTTCTCTGCCTTCTTCTTTTTCACTCCGTCGAATAACCAGATAGTCACCCGGGTAGCGATAACGCTCCCGATAGTAGCGATACTGGCCGTAAGTCCAGTCTGAATCGCCCATTCAAGTGTAAATATCATGATTTTGCCCTGCCGAAGTATTTATATAGAAGTCCGATGATCATGCCGAACAGCACGAAAATCAAAGCTGCTGAGAGACTATATAGGAAATACATGATGATGGCTGCGTTACCACCGAAGAAACTGTAGTCCCACTGTACCGGGTGGGGCAGGCCTTGAGTGACGTTTCTCAGCTAAAGTGATTTTTCCGGATTAATGCGTAGCGGTCTATTTACCCTTTCTCGCCTTAAACGTTAACCAAATTCTTTGTTTTGCCGCAGATGGTACAGATCGCCGGTTCGCAATTACAATTCCACCAGTGCCCCCCGGTTGGAGAATTCTCACACTTCCAAATCTCGCTCTTCAAGTACTCCTTTTCGGTTAAGGTAATCGTCCGCTTTCTCTTTGGATTGCTTTGAAATGCCATGTACATTACCTCCCTTACCAAGTCTGAGCAGGAAAATGGTTATTGCTTGAATACAGCCCAAGGCCGACTAAATCATATGATTCGTACCAGTTTGTTTATTCTCCGTTACTGGAAACAGTATCCCTTGCCGGACATTCTAGATGTAACCAACTAACGCGGTAGTTCGGAGAATGTATTATCCATTATCCTATACCGGGCGAGTCTTACGGAAACAATCGGAACAGTAGACCGGACGATCGTTGCGAGGTTGAAATGGCACCTGGGTGTCTTTACCGCATGTAGCGCATTTCGCAGGGTACATTTGTCGGTTCGGCGATGACCGGAAGTTGCTACTCCGGTAGCTACTTCGATTACTTCTCCCGGTATCATAAGAGTTATCGTAGTGGCTCGTACCCTTGATCCCGGCGTTTTCTGCTTCTCTTTTCGCTCTCCTTATTTGGCGACATGCCGGACAACGACCTGGTACATTAGTGTATCCTTTCTCGGCGAATTGCTCCTGCTCTTTAGCGCTAAAGGTAAAAGCCAATCCACAGTCCGAACATTTTAGTGATCTGTCTTGAAATTGCATCAGATGACCCCTTCATACATATTTAGCTTGATTGGTCATCCAGTCTTGAGGGAACCTTATGACGATTTCCTCAAAAACGGATTACCCATCTCGAACCCGGCCATATCGTATCACAACCAGGATACAACCCAAACCAAACCAAGACACTTAGCGTCTACCAGGAAGAAAGCTGGTACACTCCTCAGAAATCAAGAAAAATCAGCGCCTTCGCTGATGATTTTGATGAGGCTGGTTATCTGCTTGGGGTCATTTTGCTATAACAGTCGCGGCAGTAAACGGGTTTATCACCCCGCGGCTGAAAGGGGACTTCTGTATCTTTGCCACATTGCGCACATTTAGCAGGATACATTTGGCGAGAGCCTCGACTACCTCCACCATCACCTCTTTCTGCTTTTCGATTTTGTCGACATTCGGGGCAGCGCTTGGGTTCGTTTGCAAAGCCTTTAGAAGCATAAAATTCCTGTTCTTTGGCGGTGAAGGTGAATAATTTGCCACAATCCCCACACTGGATCGTCTTATCTTGATAAGCCATTGGATAACCTCCTGTAACATTACTGTTCAAGTCATCCAACGCTTAGCAGTAGTATGATAAGAGTTAAAATAACCTAAACTGACCGGAAGTATATCACGAAAGCATTTGACCTTCAATTTTCGAAAAATCATCATGTAATATGATCGGCTAAAGTCAGAGTCGTTTCTGAAAATCATCTTGCTGTAACCAGGCTATTATGAATTATCTCATTCTTTTAGCAACCGCAGCTATTGCTAGAGTGCCTGGTCCTGTATGGACTCCGAGTGCCGGCCCGATTCTGGTTATATATATCCGATCCCGGTCATATAGAGAGCCTATGCGGTCACGGAGATTCTGAGCTTCATCAAGAGTGGTACTGTACATGATACACAGGTCTTGGATATCTGACATCTTTGCCACGAAATCATATAACATTTCCAGGCCTTTGGCGCGAGTTCGTGGTTGACTTACAGGTATTATTTCACCGTTTTTCACTCCCAGCAATGGTTTGACATTTAGTAAAGTTCCCAATAGAGCTTTTGCCTTACCGATTCGTCCGCCTAGGAGTGTGTCCGAGTAATTAGTAGCCTCAATTCGTGCGTAAGGGATATAA
>JAEAME010001811.1_pt1 | contig 13742 bp, 19 predicted proteins | sample 8958731 | NCBI WGS metagenome assembly JAEAME01 (sample SAMN16933194, study PRJNA681113) | bioreactor sludge metagenome | isolation source: anerobic bioreactor sludge (Control) | place: India:Bengaluru | collected 2018-10-24 | reverse complement strand
CAGATAGCAGAACTAAGAGAGCAGCAGCTTATAATCACCAGACTTAAAAACAAAGGTATCTTTGATGAAGAGATATTCCATACTCAGAATAACGACATAAACACAAAAATACAGGAGCTTACAAAAGAGAAGAAAGAAATACTTAACTGCGAACATGAAGATGAAATCATAATTAACATAAAGGAATTAATAGTAGCAATAGAAAACGGTCCGGAAAGATTAACAGACTTTAATGGAGAAATGTTTGACACTATAGTAGAAAAAGCATTCTTTACTAAAGAGGATAAAGTAATATTCAGGTTACTCGGAGGATTAGAACTAAGTGAACAGACAGAAAGGTGTAAGTGATGAAAGATAATAATAAAAAGAGAACGCAAATTATGATAGTTACAACATGTCTTGAATTAAGTCTGAAGTCTAAAGCGCTTGAATAAAAATTACCATAAGATATTGACATATGCCCATTACCTCATTATAATATATTCTATAAATGCGAATCGTTTGCACTTGTAATACATATTTATGGAGGATGGAAATGAGAGCAAAAAATAGTATATGTACATTGCTGGGATTATCACTATTTTTATGTATGCTGCTTATTGCTGGCTGTAATAAATCAACGGGAATAAGCGATTCAGAAGACTCGACAACAAAAAAACTATTATTGCTTTATCTAGTGTATCCGAACAGACTTTCATAAAAGCTGTTTGTGGTGACATTACGGAGGTTATGCAATGAGTATTCAGACGACTAATAATGAACCAGCCATTCATATTGATAATTTGTCAGTATATTACGGACAGACACCTGCGGTAACAGGTATATGTCTTGATGTTCCTGAAGGCGAATATCTGGGTATTATTGGGCCTAACGGCGGTGGGAAATCCACTCTTTTAAAAGCGATTCTTGGCCTTGTTCCCATATCATCGGGTACAGTACAGATTTATGGAAGTAATATTAAAAAAAGCAGGACCTTGATGGGATATGTACCGCAGTTTTCCACACTGGACAAACGATTCCCGATTACTCTACTTGAGGTTGTATTGACCGGATGTTTAAAGCAGGGCTTATCCCCTTTTTACAGATATACCGCAAAGGATAAGGAAATTGCGTGCGATCTCCTTGAAAAAGTTGGAATAGCAAGTCTTGCAAATCGACAGATATCTGAATTGTCTGGAGGCGAATTTCAACGAATGCTCATTGCAAGGGCGCTTGCCGTTAATCCCCGGATTTTACTTTTAGACGAACCGACTGCCAGTGTAGATGTTGTTTCATGCGATCAGATATATAGTTTGCTCGCAGAACTTAATAAAAGTATGACTATCATCCTTGTTACCCATGATCTGCTTGCCATATCTTCGCAGGTTCACCGGTTGGCTTGCCTTAATGAACATCTTATTTATCACGGCGAAGCGGAGCTTACCGAAAGCGTTGTAAACAGTTTATATGGATGTCCAGTAGATCTAATCGCTCATGGAGTTCCCCATAGAGTGCTCAAAGAGCACGAGGAGGGGACCCACATTGATTAAGGCACTTTTTATCGGCACATTTGTATTTTCTGTTTGTGCTGCTTTGAAAATAGAATATATTAAAAGAAAGGACGGCGCGAGATCTGATGTAGTAATCGGATTATTTTGGCCACTTGGAATGGCTCTTGGAATTCTCTTTATTACATTGATGTCGGGATATTCCCCCGATCTTTTCTTAATAGCTGACTTAATTATTATTGTAACGTTTGTAATTGTAGCTCTGTTTAATAATTGGAAAGTTTATCTTTTTGATGATGAATTCGCTTCAATAATTGGCATTAAAACAGCTTTCTTAGAATATCTGTTGCTTATACTGATTGCAATGACAGTGATTGGAATCATACTTGTACTTGCTCTTCTGACAGCACTGGCTGCGATAGTAGGAATGTTAACCTCCAACCAGAATAATTGCATGATATATTCCATTTTACTCGGTAATGTCTTTTATATTTTCGGCTCATGTATTTCATATAAAGTGAATATTGCATCTGGAGCAATCACAGTGATTTTATCTGTAGTCGATTATTTTATATCATATACAATTCGTTCAATATTTATTGAATATAAAAGAAAAAGGATTGCGAGAGGAACTTTATTAACAGTTTGAAAGGTGATATCAATGAATAAATCTGATTATTCAAATAATTTAAAAACAAATGGTCTAAAGAGTACACAGCATCGTATAGACATACTTAAAATTCTGGGAAAAATCAAACAACCTATTGCTGCTGACGAGCTTTTTGAAAAAATGCAGGAAAGAGATATATCTATCAATTTGTCTACTGTGTATAGAATTCTTGATACATTATGCGATAAAAATCTTTTAACGAGGATTAATATTTATGGAGAAAATAGGACATTATTTGAATTTAACCGTATGCGGCATACACATCATCTGATATGTCTTGGTTGTAAAAGAATATTAGCTATTGACTGCTGTCCTCTGGAAGGTTATGAAGAAGCTCTTGAAAAGGAAACAGATTATGTTATTGCAGGGTATAAGCTAGAAATTTACGGTTATTGCCCCGAATGTCGGAATAAACAAGCGACAGGAAATCGTGAAAGCAAAGTTTAAGGGAATTGATATGTATATCCATAGTGTTAAAGCTTCTGTTTAACCATAAATATATTTTAGAGAGCAACGGCTCTTTTTTTATGAAAAATTATTTGAAAATAACGAATAAGTAATTGACATATGCTCATAATAGTACTATTATAGTAATGGGCATATGCCAATAACATAAAAGGAGACGATAAAATGAAGATTTGTATAACCGCAAGCGGTGATACCGTTAACAGCATTCTTGATCCCCGGTTTGGAAGGTGTTCGTATTTTGTTATTACTGATTTAGAATCAGACGAATATACGATTATTCCGAATGAAGCCGGAGCATCCAGCGGCGGAGCGGGAATCAGTTCAGGTCAGCTGATGGTAGAAAACGGCGTTGAAGCGATCGTGACCGGAAATGTCGGTCCAAACGCTATGAATGTATTGAAAGCGGCTGGTATCAGTATTTACAGAGGAAAAAGTGAATCTGTGAAGGAGAACATCGAAAATTACAAGGCAGGTAAATTAGAAAAAATTACTGAAACCGTTCCCTCGCATTTCGGAATGGGAAATAGGAGTTGAAACAATGAAGATTGCTGTATTAAGCGGAAAAGGCGGTACGGGCAAAACAACCGTATCTGCGAGCCTTTCCACAATGATTAAGCCTTCCCAATATGTTGACTGTGATGTGGAAGAACCGAACGGATACATTTTTTTGAAACCGGATATTAAACAGTCTATCCCTGTAAACGTTGAAATTCCCTGCGTTGACGAATCAATCTGCATCGGATGCGGCGCGTGTGCCAAGGCTTGTCAGTTTAATGCCCTTGCAGTTATCAAAAACAAGGTCATCCTTTTTCCTGAAATCTGCCATCACTGCGGAGCCTGTTATATCGCTTGCAAGCCTGGTGCTATAACCGCTTCGGAAAGAGCCATCGGCGTTATTGAGATGAATGACGACCAAACATTTGCTCAGGGAAAGCTGCATATCGGAGAACCGGTTGCGGTACCTGTAATAAAAAAGCTGAAGGAATACTTAAGAACGGACATACCGGTTATTATCGATTGCTCTCCGGGCGCATCCTGTACGGTCGTCCAGTCGTTGGATGGCTGCGATTTCTGTCTTTTGGTAACTGAACCGACTCCCTTTGGACTGCATGATTTGAAAATTGCCGTATCACTTGTTAAAAAGCTCGGGTTTCCGTTTGGCATTGTGATCAATAAGGCGCTTGAAAACAACAACTTAGTTGAGGATTACTGCAAAGAAGAAGGAATTGAAATTCTGCTTAAAATTCCTTATTCCAAGGAAATCGCAGAAAGCTATTCCGGCGGCACCCTGCCTGTTCAAAGCAAAGAATGGGCAGAGCGTTTTACTGAATTATATGACAGGATAAAGGAGCGTGTTAACCAGTGAAGCAGATTGTTTTTATCAGCGGCAAAGGTGGAACAGGAAAATCCACACTCGTAGCTTCTTTAAGTCAGATCGTTCATAATAAAATGCTTGCCGACTGTGATGTGGACGCTCCAAACCTTCATATTTTGCTAAATGGGAAGGTCATAGAAGAAAAAGATTATTACGGTGCGAAAGAAGCGGTTATAGATAAGGATAAATGCCTTTCCTGCGGTATTTGCCGAAGAACCTGTCGGTTCGACGCTATCAGTGAGGATTTTGAGATCATTCCGTTTCACTGTGAGGGCTGCGGTGCTTGTACATTAATATGTCCCGCAGACGTAATTAGTCTTGAGAATGTGAAAACAGGAAATATTTATACCTCGGAAACAGACAGTGGAACCTTTTCTCATGCTCTTCTGGATATCGGTGCCGAAGGCTCGGGGAAGCTGGTGACTGAGGTCAGAAAAAACGCAAGGAATCATATAAACGGAGAGGATTGGCTACTGATTGACGGTTCCCCCGGAATCGGTTGTATTGTAATTGCTTCAATAACCGGAGCTGACGCTGTCGTTGCTGTATCGGAACCGACAAAAACTGGGATCAGCGATCTTGAAAGAGTTCTGGCAGTAGCAAAGCATTTTGATATTCCGGGTTATGTGTGTATAAATAAATATGATCTTAACTCGGATATTACAAGGCAAATTGAGGATTTTTGCGATAAAAATGGTTTTATGGTAATCGGAAAAATACCATTTGAGCCCAAGATTGTTTATGCGCTGCGTGAATTTAAGACACCGATTGACGCAGGTCTTGAAAATATTACATCGGAAATCGAAGGTATTTGGGAAAAGCTTTCAGAACAAATATCAAAAATTAACAAGTAGTAGGAGGTTATGCATTGAAAATAGCAATTTCAACTGATGGCAATTCAGTATCCGCACATTTCGGAAGATGTCCCGAGTTTTTGATTGCGGAGATACAGAGCAGCAAACTGATCAATTCAGAGAGACTACCAAACCCAGGTCATTCTCCCGGAGCTATTCCGGAATTCCTGCATTCAAAGGGCATTCAAAGAATTATTTGCGGCGGCATCGGAGCAAGAGCAACGGAAATATTTAACTCATACAGGATACAGGTAATTGCGGGAGTTACCGGAGATGTAAACGATACACTTAATTCCTTTATGCAAGGAACCCTTATAGCAAATGGTGAAAGCCTATGTGTTCCCGGTGCGGGACGGGGTTACGGATTGGACAAAAATGTCTGCGACCATCCGCATAAAGATTGAAAATATTATTCGAGGAGGTTTATATTATGCCGAATAAAGATGGAACTGGCCCGTTGGGGCAGGGACCGATTACAGGAAGAAGCATTGGAAGACAAGGTAGAATAGGAGGTATGCGCTCCGGTCCCGGAGGATATTGCGTATGTCCGAAATGTGGAGAAAAGATAACACATACACCAGGAATTCCATGTACTTCTGTAAAATGCCCTAAATGCGGCACTTTTATGATCAGAGGATCTTAAAATAGATGTCGCCCGAACAAACATACTATTACCATAACAATTTTTCTACTGTAAAGGAGGTGATATTATGCCAAGAGGAGATGGAACCGGACCTATGGGAATGGGTCCAATGACAGGACGAGGCGCGGGCTTCTGTACGGGCTTTGCTGCTCCGGGTTGCGCAAATCCGGTCGGTTACGGATGTGGTCTCGGTGGAGGACGAGGCTTCAGACGCGTGTTTTATGCGACTGGTTTGCCGAGATGGGCACGCTTTGGCGGCCAAAGTACAAACGCTGCTTATGCGTCGGATGCTGATGAAAAAGAGCTTCTGAAAAGACAGGCAAAGCTGTTGGAAAATCAGCTTCACGATGTGAATAAGCGCCTTGCAAGCTTTGAAGGAAGCACGCAAGAATAGTTCTGTCGGTAAAGCGAAAAGTCAAGCCTACCGCTTGACTTATTCGCATTTCAATAATTATATAAGGATGATGCATATGGCAATAAGAAATATAATGAATTATCAAACGGATGATATTTTGCGTAAAAAATCAAGAACAGTAGAAAATATAGACGGCAGGATATTATCCATTCTTGACGATATGGCAGAAACCATGTATCAGGCAAACGGCGTGGGGTTGGCTGCGGTACAGGTTGGAATATTAAAAAGATTGGTCGTCATCGATGTGGGAGAAGGCTTAATAAAGCTGATAAACCCAGAAATCGTAAGCTCTTATGGTAAACAGCAGGAGATTGAGGGATGTTTAAGTATCCCAAGCATTTACGTAACTATAAAACGGCCTCTGCAAGTTGAAGTCTGCGCTTTGAATGAAAATGGAGATTCTGTTATTTTAAAAGGAACTGCACTGTTGGCGCGCGCATTCTGTCATGAAATTGACCATCTTGACGGTATTTTATTTATTGATAAGGCTTCTCCTCAATCCTTATATAACAGCAATTTTTCAACAGAAAGGAAATAATAATATGATCGTATACGGTCCTGTCCCATCGCCAAGATTGGGACAAAGCCTCGGAGTCAACAATATTCCACCGAAAGCTTGCTCATATTCCTGCTCTTACTGCCAGATAGGCAGAACTAAGCAATGCATCAAACGGTAAAAAAATATTCGAAAAAACCTGATCCATATGATATAATAAAAAGTAAAGATATATTTCAACTGATGTGACGCACCGCGAACAATTCTTGAAAAATGTATCAATGAATTTATGAACATGTTTTTATAGAAACTTAAAAGGAACGGAGATATTAAATGGCAAGACCAACTAAATGGCGAAAAATTGAAAACATACCCACTATACCATACTTTGTTCCTTCTGAAAAAGGCATAGATGAAGTTCCTAAGAATGTTTTATTGGTCGAGGAATTGGAAGCTATACGATTAAAAGATCTGGAAGGATTGGAGCAAGAGGAATGTGCGGAAAAAATGCAGGTATCCCGTCCTACCTTTCAGAGAATTCTTCTGTCCGCACGGGAAAAAGTGGCCGACAGTCTGATCAATGGTAAAGTAATTTATATTGACGGGGGTAATTATACTCTGAATATATGCCCTGTAAGATGCGTGGATTGTGGCAATGAGTGGATGGAAAGCTACGAAAATCTTGAAACGATTAAAAGCGGCGAATATTCCTGCCCAAATTGCGGATCGATTAAGGTAATATGCGGACAAAACTGCAAAGGAAAGTTCTGCAGAAAGAATTGCTGGCGTCATGGACAAAACAATTTATAGAACGATTTGAAAAAAAGATTTAATTAATTAAAATTCATATTTATATTATAGTGCAATGTGTTTGCCTGTGATATTTCACTTGGGAATACAGGGCTGATTAAATTTTCTAACCGCAAAGTAGATTCTGAGCGGAAAGTAGAATAATAAGCATATTTGTATTAATCTATGTTATTAAACTCCTTTTCTGTCTTGGAAGAGGAGCTTATTTTATTTTAGGAGGGTAATATATGGACAGAAGAATTGGCATTGTAGGTATTGTTATTGAGGATTTATCATTTGTAAGTCAGGTCAACGAAATCCTGCATGAATACGCAGACTTTATTGTAGGAAGAATGGGATTGCCGTATAAGGAAAGGAATGTATCGGTTATATCGTTGATAATGGTTGGAACCAATGATGAAATCAGCGCGCTTACCGGAAAACTCGGCAGAATAAAAGGTGTATCTGTAAAATCAATGATAACAAAAAGTACAAAAAATAATTAATTGAAAGGTAGTTGTATAATGAATTTTCTTGAGAAGTATCGCTATGAATTTGAAGAACTGGATAAGCTGGAGTGTGATTTTATCGATGACGATAAAATATGGGAGCAATTGAACAGACATGAGAATCCGTCCAAGGAGGAAGTCAGAAGGGTTTTAAAAAAGGCTGCCGACTGTATAAGGCTGGAGCCTGACGAAACCGCCATTCTGATTCAGAACAAGGACAAAGAAACAATAAAGGAAATGTACGAATTGGCCTATCAATTAAAACAGGAGGTATACGGTGACCGGATCGTTTTCTTTGCTCCTCTTTACATAAGCGACGAATGTGCGAACAACTGTAAATATTGCGGCTTTCGGAGCAGCAATGTAGCTATGCATCGCAAAACACTTACGATTGATGAAATTGAGGACGAAGTAAAAATAATGATCGGTGAAGGACAGAAGCGAACCGTACTTGTTTACGGCGAATCGCCCGCTACCGAAGTGGATTTCATGTGTGAAACCGTCAAAAAGGTTTACAGTGTGAAAACAGAACATGGAGAGATTCGGCGCGCTAATATCAACTGCGCTCCACTCAGAGTTGATGAGCTAAAAAAGCTTAAAGATGTTGGAATCGGTACCTTTCAGGTGTTTCAGGAAACATATCATCATGAAACATATAAAAATGTGCATCCTGCCGGAACAATAAAAGGGCATTATCGCTGGCGTCTATATGCGATGGACAGAGCGCAGCAGGCAGGTGTGGATGATTGCGGAATGGGCGTTTTGTTCGGGCTTTATGACTGGCGTTTTGAAGTTATGGGACTTTTATACCATACAATTCATCTTGAGGAAACCTTTAACGGAGTGGGTCCTCATACAATATCCTTTCCCCGTATCACCCCCGCTACAGGAACACCGTTTTCAGTCAATCCAAAGTATGCGGTAAGTGACAGCGATTTCAAAAAGCTGATTGCCATCCTGAGATTGTCTGTACCGTACACAGGCCTTATCTGTACGGCACGGGAATCCGTAAAAGTCCGCAAAGAGGTCATTCCACTCGGTGTATCACAGATAGACGCAGGAACGCGGATTGGTGTAGGCGCTTATTCCAAGTCAAAAGAAGCCAATAAGCTTCCCGATAAGGAACAATTTTCAATTTGTGATCCCCGTTCTCTGGACGATGTAGTAAAGGAAATTTGCGATATGGGTAACATTCCTTCGTTCTGTACCGCCTGCTACCGCGCAGAGAGAACCGGTGAGGAATTTATGAAGGTCGCAAAAACCAAGTTTGTACATAATTTCTGTATCCCTAACGCTATTTTTACCTTTAAGGAGTATCTGTTGGATTATGCCTCTGAGGAAACCAAGATAAAAGGCGAAGCCATAATTCAGAAACATCTTGAGCTATTAAAAAACCAGCCTATTTACGACAAAGCGTTGTTGATCCTTCAAAGACTGGAAAACGGAGAAAGAGATTTGCGTTTATAAAGATGACGAAAGAATTAAACAGCTTTCGCGAAGCTGACAAAAAGCAGTTGTCGGAAAGCATAAAATATTACTGTGAAAATGCCACAGGCGAAGAAATAAACAGCCTTACCTTGTATGCATGTGATTTAAGAAATCAATATTACGGAGCAAGAGTATTTTTCCGGGGTCTTATCGAATTCAGCAGCTATTGCAGAAATAATTGCTATTATTGCGGAATAAGGCGCAGCAATCAAAACGCGGTGAGATACCGCATGACGGAGGAAGAAATACTGGAATCGTGTACGCGAGGATATGATATTGGATTTCGCACCTTCGTACTGCAAAGCGGCGAGGACACATATTTTACGGAAAACAGGTTGTGCTCCATCGTTTATAAAATAAAATCCCGCTATCCAGATTGCGCCGTTACTCTTTCGGTGGGTGAATTAAGCCGAGAGACGTATAAAAGTCTTTATAACGCCGGAGCTGACCGCTATCTATTACGGCACGAAACTGCAAACGAATCACATTATAGAATGCTGCATCCGCCTGAGTTAAGCCTTGTAAACCGAAAGAAATGTTTATATAACCTCAAAGAAATCGGTTATCAGGTGGGTGCTGGATTTATGGTGGATTCACCGTATCAGACTTTTGACACTTTAGCGGAGGATCTGATATTTCTCCGTGAACTTCAGCCTCATATGATCGGTATCGGTCCATTTATACCGCACAAGGACACACGGTTTGCCAATTATGATAAGCCCACAATTCAGAAAACGATTATTTTATTGTCGCTTGTCAGAATTATGGTGCCCAAAGCACTGATACCGGCGACAACAGCGCTGAATACAGTTGACACTTCAGCCCGTGAAAAAGGTTTTTTGGCAGGAGCAAATGTAATCATGCCAAACCTGACACCAAAACAATACCGAGAAAATTATCAACTGTATGACAATAAGCTGTGCAGCGGCTTGGAGGCATCGGGAAATTTATCAAATCTATCAGAATCAATTAAAAAAATAAACATGATTCCGGATTTATCTCGGGGGGATCATATAGATAAAATAAAGGATGATATATAAATGGAAGACATGAATTCAACTCCTGCGTCAAGCAGATTTACCATAGGCATTTTCTGAAGACGAAACGTAGGTAAATCCTCGCTGATCAACGCCATTACAAAACAAAATATAGCCTTGACCTCAGATGTTCCAGGAAAAACGACGAATCCAGTTTAAAAGGCGATGGAGATTTTACCTATTAGGCCTGTGGAATTTATTGATACCGCCGGATTGGACGATGTCGGAGAGCTTGGTATGCAGCGGGTTGAAAAATCATACGAGGTTCTCAGAAAGTGTAATTTTGTTATCTTAGTAACCGATGAGTTTGGAATAACACAACTGGAAAAGGATTTTATTGAGGAGCTGCAAAACAGGAAAATCCGTTTTATTGTCGTGTTTAACAAATGTGACGGTAACGGTCCGAAAATTGCAGACAATGTCGGATTCCCGTTTGTATATGTGAGTACTCTTGAAAATAAAGGAATTGAGGATGTAAAGAAACAAATCATTGCGAATTCAGGTATGGAATATAATCAGCTTTTACTTATTGACGGATTGATAAAACCGGGTGAAACGCTGTTCTTGTAACACCGATTGGTTTAGCGGCTCCTAAAGGACGTCTGATACTTCCTCAGCAGCAGTAATACCGATTCGCAAGCTTTTGAAAGCGTAGCCGCTGATACGCCGGAGGATATTCCTCTCACCTCCTTTTCTATTTTATTTGCCAGACAGAAAGCGGATATTGTTGAAATGGTCAAAGGTGTAAAACGTATTGAAACACTCTCAAAAGGAGATAACATTCTGATTGTTGAAGGCTGCACGCATCACAGGCAGGATGATGATATCGGAACTGTAAAAATACCCCGCTGGATTAATAAAATAGTTGGCGAAGATCTGAATTATGAATGGACATCGGGAGCTTATTTTCCCAAAGATATGAAAAAATACAGCCTGATCATCCATTGCGGGGGTTACATGCTTAATAATCGTGAGATGCATTATAGGGTTGATAAATCAAGAGAACAAGGTGTATATATTACAAACTACGGAGTATTGATTGCATATGTGACAGGTATACTTCTCCGTGCGATGAAACCTTTTTCGGAAGCGCTATCTTTTTTGAAATGAAAAATTCCTATAACGATCAATAACAAGTTTTTCTGAAAATGCAGTCTTTCTTATTGACATATGCCCATAACAGCCGTATAATATAAATAATGAGCATAAGCCCATTATTAAAAGCTGATTCAAGGAGCTTGTTTATATAATGAAAATCACTGTTCTAACTGATGATAAAGCAAAAAAAAGAGGTTTTGTAGCTGAGCACGGTTTATCTTTATTTATAGAATATAAAGATTACAATATTCTGTTTGATACCGGGCAAAGCGATGTTTATATCCGAAACGCAAAAGCGTTACAGATTGATTTAAACAAGACTGATTATATTGTATTGAGTCATGGTCATTATGACCACTGTGGCGGTATATCTAGTTTACCTAATTTAAAAAAGAATCCAAAAATATATCTGCAAAAATCTGCCACAGAACAAAAATATGCGATCAATCCGGATGAAAAAACTTATCGTGAAATTGGGATATCGTGGTCTGCCGATGATTATTATATTAATTTTATAGATGGCAATATGAAAATATGTGAAGATATAGACCTTTTAGGAAGAATACCAAGTACAGTAGGATTTGAAGAAATTCCAAAAGGGTTTTATATCAAGAACGGAAATGAGATGTCTGCCGATATGTTGACAGACGAACAGATGCTTGTTTTTGATACAAACAAAGGTCTTATTGTTTTTCTCGGATGTAGCCATCCGGGAATTATTAGCTGTTTGCATTATGCTTTAAAGCAATTTCCAGGTAAAAAAATTGATACTGTAGTAGCCGGAATGCATTTGGACAATATTAATCCTTTAAGGCTTCAATTAACCGTGCAGTATTTAATAAATTTAGGCATACGGAAAGTATGTCCCCTGCATTGCACAGGTATAGAAGCTATCTCTGAAATGAAAAAATACTTAGGCGAAAAATGCAGCATTCTTTACGCCGGTGATTCTATAGAGATATAATTTCTGCCCAAAATATAATAGCGAGGAGTTGCGCTTTTTGCGTTAAAAATAATGAAAAAAACACTATTTACAAGTGAATCAGTTACAGAAGGACATCCGGATAAAATATGTGATAAGATTTCGGATGCGATACTTGACGAATTGTTGCGTAAGGATCCATATTCAAGGGTAGCGTGTGAAACTTCATGTACCACCGGTCTTATTTTGGTTATGGGTGAAATTACTACTAAGGGATATGTAGATATTCCCAACATCGTCAGGGAAACAGTCAGAAAGATAGGATATGATCGCGCGAAGTATGGCTTTGATTGTGATAGCTGTGCTGTATTAAACTCTATACATGAGCAGTCTCCGGATATTGCTCTTGGTGTTGACAATTCTCTTGAATCAAAGCAAGGAAAAAGTACAGATAATAAAAATTTAGGTGCCGGGGATCAGGGCTTAATGTTTGGATATGCATGTAATGAAACATCTGAACTTATGCCGTTGCCAATATCATTTGCACATAAACTTGCTAAAAGATTAACTCAAGTTAGAAAAGACGGTATTTTGTCTTATCTTCGTCCTGACGGCAAAACGCAAGTTACAGTAGAATACTGTGATGGTAAAGCCGTAAGAGTTGAAGCTATTGTTATCTCAACTCAGCATAGTGCAAGCGTAGATTTGGAACAAATAAGAACCGAAGTGATACAAAATGTAATTACTCCAATTATTCCCGAAAACTTTATTGATTCTAATACAAAAATATATGTTAATCCAACAGGCAGATTTGTAGTCGGTGGTCCTGCCGGTGATAGCGGACTTACGGGAAGAAAAATAATTGTCGATACATATGGTGGCTATTCGCGTCATGGCGGAGGAGCTTTTTCAGGAAAAGACCCTACAAAAGTTGATCGATCGGCTTCATATGCAGCGAGATATGTAGCAAAAAATATCGTTGCAGCAGGGCTTGCCGATAAATGTGAAGTACAGGTTGCCTATGCTATCGGTATTGCAAAGCCAGTTTCTGTTTTAATTGAAACATTCGGAACTTCTGCTATAAATGAAGAACTAATTTCAAAAGCAGTACAGGAGGAATTCGATTTTCGCCCTGCAGCTATCATAGAAAAGTTTAATCTTCGTAGACCTATATATTGCGATCTTGCTGCATATGGACATATGGGAAGAGAGGATTTAAACGTGCCTTGGGAAAGTTATGAATTATCAGAAAAACTGAAGAAATGTTTGAGTATGAATTAGCAACGTTTAAAATAATTCAAATGCAGTGGATTAGGAGCTTGAAATGAGTGAAAAAATTATTAACAACAGATTAAATACTGTAGGAGGTCAAGCTGTTATAGAAGGCGTAATGATGAAGCATAAAAATAATTACGCTATTACAGTACGCAAGCCTGACGGAACAATTGATGTAAAATCATATAAATTTCAGAGTCTGAAGAAAAACAGTAA
>JAEAME010001774.1_pt1 | contig 13746 bp, 14 predicted proteins | sample 8958731 | NCBI WGS metagenome assembly JAEAME01 (sample SAMN16933194, study PRJNA681113) | bioreactor sludge metagenome | isolation source: anerobic bioreactor sludge (Control) | place: India:Bengaluru | collected 2018-10-24 | reverse complement strand
AGCCCCATTTTTCTGATCTTCTCGATACTCTCCCGGGCAAGGAGGCTCACCTGCCTGTGCATGAACCCTGCATGGGCATCATCTTTGAGCCCCATATCTTTTACAAGCAAACACTGTTCTACGTTGCGCTTCTTTTCACCCTTATCTTTGCTTACATTTACCGAAATAACCCTGGCTTCCATATATCCTCACTTTTTGTATCTGTTTGATAATAAGGGCTTGAGATCTATAGAAAACATCTAAGTTTTTTTGCCTATAGCCTATAACCTCTAACCTCTCGCCTGTTTTCTTACAAATTTTCCGCTCTTCCCGCCGCTCTTTTCCAGAAGGTAGAATGGACCAAGCTCAATGCCTTTGTCGATGGCTTTGCACATGTCATAGATTGTAAGTGCCACAATCATTGCGCAATTGATGGCCTCCATTTCAACGCCGGTCTGCCCTTTTGTCCTTACGGTAGAAGTAATGCCAATGGTATGTTTCTTATCGTCAAATGAGAAATCAACATCAATATGTGTCAGCGACAGAGGGTGGCAGAGAGGTATAATTTCGTGGGTTTTTTTTGCGCCCATAATGCCTGCTATCTTGGCAACGGTGAAGATGTCACCCTTCGGCCCATAGCCGCTTTTCACGACAGAATAGGTGGCTGTCGCCATCTTCACCTGTCCATATGCCTTTGCTTCTCGCCGGGTCTCCTTTTTTTCACTGACATCAACCATCCGTGCCTTACCGTCGCTATCAATATGAGTCAACTTCATCAAATTTTCCTCCCAGGGCAGTTTTGATTTTTCGGCATTCTACTCCGAACTCCGAACTAATAACTAAGAACCGGTTCTAACCGCCAATATGTCTTAGACTCGCCTGACACTTCTTGATGAGTCCTATCTCGTATTTTCTTTCAGGCTTTGCAATAACGCAATCGCTTATAAACTTTTTTAAAACCTCATCAGATGCATTTTCCCTCAGGAGCTTTTTCACGTCGTATTCTGTGTCGGAGAAAAGACATGGCCTGATCATGCCGCTTGAAGTAAGCCTAATTCTGTTACATTCACTGCATATATGGGTGGACACAGGACTGATGAAGCCTACCTGTCCAAGGCTTCCTTCAAACTTAAACATCTTAGCCGGCCCCCTGTGAGCATTCCTCGATGGTTTAATCTGATACGTTTTCTTGATCAATTCTTCCACCACGCTGGAAGGTATTATTTTTGAGCTATCCCATAATGTTGATTCACCGAATGGCATGAACTCGATGAATCTCACCTGTACGTCCCATACCTTTGCAAAACGTGCAAAATCAAGAATTTCATCATCGTTGAACCCCTTTATCATAACTGTATTTATTTTAACCGGGTTTAGCCCCAAATCTTTAGCCAGTGAGATACTTTCAAGCACTCTGTCATATGCGTCTACGCCCGTAATATAGGCAAAACGATCGGGTTTTAAGCTGTCAAGGCTGATATTAACCCTTTTCAGGCCGGCATCTTTGAGACGATGTATCTTTTCACCAAGGTACACACCATTGGTTGTAAGGCTTATGTCGTTTATTCCCTCGATCTTGTTAATCTCCTTGAAGAGGAATTCAATATCCTGCTTAATGAGCGGTTCTCCACCCGTCAATCTGACTTTTGTCACTCCCAACTCGGCGCATAACTTGACAAATCGTATGATTTCTTCATAGCGCAATACCTCTGGATGAGGGATGTGTGGAAAGTTTTCATTAACGCAGTATTTGCAACGTAGGTTACATTTGTCTGTGACAGATATTCGTATATAGTTGATAATTCTGTTGTATTTATCCATTAACATAGCTGTTGTTCCTTCTCACGATGACCGTTTCATTGTTAACCATGGCAGTTCATTGACAACCTGTAGCCCTGTGGTCACTGCCCTTTATACTCAAATTTGATTTTACCCGTATCCTCTGTATTATAACCGCCAATCTTATGCAATCGATTCTTAAACTCGTCCGACCTGATAAGATCGAGCAGAGACTTAAACTTCTCTGTGCCTGAAAACTCCTTTGTTACAAGCAGATCATAATCCTCTTCAGCAAGGGGAATAAAACCGAGAGAGAAAGCCCGCGCCACTGCACGGATGGCAATTCCTGTGTCAGCTACCCCCTCCCTTACCAGAATTGCAATAGCATTATGCGAAGATTCTTCCCTCTCATAGCCTTTTATTAAATTATTAGAAATACCATTCTCCTTCAGCATTGTATCGAGAAGAATTCTTGTTCCTGAACCAACTTGCCTGTTCACAAACGTAACATCATCTTTCGTTAAATCCACTATTCCTGAAAGCGATTTAGGATTTTCCTTTTGGACTATAAGACCTTGGGTCCTTTTGACAATATTAACGAGAAGCCAATTTCTGTCAGGAACATATTTCTTAACTACATTAATATTATACACTTTATCTTTTTCATCAAGTACATGGGTGGTGCAGAGGTCAGCTATTCCCTTCCTGAATGCCATGATGCCGCTCATGCTTCCAACATGGGTTGAAATAAGGTCTTGATCAGGAAATCTGTTTTTTACCATGTCCCTCAGGATCCCGAGTGATAAGTCGTGGCTTCCTATAATATGGGTTCTTTTGCTCAGTTCACCTTTGTTTCTAAGAAGTTCGCAGGTGATTGTCTCGCCCTCATCAAAGCCCTCGATATTCTCGGGGACTTGTACAAGACCGTCTGCATTTGCAAGTGAAGAGTAAATGCTTGCACCCCGAGGCAACGGAAAAGCATAGAACTGATCCCCTTTGTCAATGAGATTTACCCTCAGAATTTCCTCTATACCGATTCGTGATGGGATTTTGTATGGTGTTATGCACGAAACAAATTCGTTTGTGGTTGATGTGGCCATCAGCTTTTCGCACAGTGGTTCAAAGAATATCTTGAAGCTTGTGGTAGCAGATACCGGATAACCTGGAAGTCCAAATACAGGCCTCCCATTGACTACACCAAACAGGGTCGGTTTGCCTGGCATCATGGACACACCATGAAAGATGAGCTTTCCCAGCTCACTGATTACACCTTCAGTAAAATCTTCACTTCCAGCACTTGACCCAGCATTAATAATGATTACGTCAAATTCTTTAGAAGCTTGATGAACAGTAGATGATAACTCCTCCTTGTTAATAAGTATTTTAGATTTTTCAGCACGAAATCCTATCTCCTCAGCCATGTTTACCAGGAGGTAAGAATTAAAATCAATGAGTCTGTGAGCTTCAAAATCCTGGGAAGGATTTTCATATATATCAATTAGTTCTTTTCCTGTGGGAATGACAAGTAAAGAGGGTTTTCTTCTTACATGAACATGGGTAATGCCTGCCGAGAGAAACATGCCAGTGTCAAGGGTTCTTATTTTATGGTTCGAAGGAAAGAGCATGTCTCCTTCAATAATGTCTTCGCCAATCATCCTGACATGTTGCCAGAGATAGGCTGGTTTACGGATGATGATCTCGGTGTCTGTTTTTTCTACCTCTTCCACCATGATAACCGAATCAGTAGTTTTCGGCAGAGGGTCACCGGTATTCAATGGGAATGCATGGGAGCCAAGGGCAAGGGAAACAGGGTTTGTAAAATCCGCCTCAAGAGTCTTGACAAAGGATGTGGCGTAACCATCCATAGCAGAGCAAAGAAAGGGAGGATTGGAACGTTGCGCTAAGACTGGCCGTGTGGTGACGCGTCCCCTGCATGCATGTGCGGGGAGATACTCTTCTTCCTCGATGGGTTTGACATGATCCAGAACCCGCCTGATTGCGTCTTCCCTCTTTATTGTTTCAAGATATCGCTTCATGTAAATCTCCGATTGAAGTTTTGAATCTCTGGTTACGAGTTTCGTGTCGAAGGTTCGTCATTAATCTATCTGGTTTCTTTGCGCTCTTTCATATGCATTGATTATAAACATTTTGCCTGAAAAAATCGATTTTCATCGCTAATTGTTACAGATAAGGCAGCGCTGAGCTTCAGATTTTGAATTATGAATTATTAAGCATTACAACAAAAAACAAAAAATTCACAATCAAAAATTATTCTTTCCTGTAAAATAAAGTATATTTTTGTCCTGAACTCCAAACTTTTCATTCCTCGCGTTCTAGTCAAAATAATATACTACAACTTCTTCGCCTTTTTCGAATCCTTCCTTGCCTTCCGGAATAATTACATAACCTGTAGCCTGGGAAAGAGAAGAAATCACGGAAGATTTTGAAAACAGTGGCGTGACTTTACATTCAGTATCATCATAACCTATTTCCACTCTCACATATTCTTCAATGCCATAAGAAGAGGGTATATTGGTCGCAAGAACTCCTTTCGTTCGTTTTTCCTGCAGCCGGGTTTCTCCATGGAACCTCCTGACCAAAGGGAGGACGAATCTTGTCAACGCCATAATACATGAAACCGGATGTCCTGGGAGTCCAAAGACAGGTTTCCCCCAAAGCGACGCAAATATGGTCGGTTTTCCGGGCTTAATGTTAACCCCGTGAAAGAGTATTGTTCCTCCAAGCTCCTCAACACATGTTGTAATGTAATCCCTTTCCCCCTTGGAACTGCCCCCTGAAACAAGAATCATGTTGCTCTCACGGGCAGCATTCAAATGCTCTCTGATATCTTCTGGATTATCGCGAGTAATTCCAACGAATGTGACATCTGAACATGTTTTTCTCAAGATATTTGCTAGTGTGTAGCGGTTTATATCACGGATTTGTCCCGGAGCCGGTTTTTTATCAACGGTAATAATCTCATCTCCAGTGGATATGAGCGCAATCTTCAGTTTTTTATAAGACCAAACATCGGCCATGCCAAGGGCGGCCAGTACGCCGATATCAAAAGGGGTAAGCCTCTTGCCCTGTTTAAGGACTATACTGTCCTGCTTAATATCCTCGCCGGTGAAGATGATATTTTCTCCTCTGTGAGTGGTTTTGATGATTTCAACAGCATCACCCATTCGTCTTGTATATTCCTGCATAACAACGCCGTCAGCACCCTCGGGCATCATTGCCCCGGTGCTGATATAGATGCAAGAACCGTCCTCAAGGGTTGCGTTTGTCTCTTCCCCAATTCTGATTTCACCCTTATAAAACAATAGCGCCGGGTTTGTCTCCTTTGCGCCCTGGGCATCCTTCACTTTAATGGCATATCCATCGACAAGCGACCGAGAGAAGGGCGGGATATTCTCATGGGCTATAATATCCTCCGCAATAATCCTGCCCAATGATTCATCTATAGAAGCAATTTCTGTATGAAGGGAAGCAGGGAATGCGTTAATAATGTCCAATGCTTCCCGTGCTGTCACCGCTTTTAGAAATTCCATCAAACACTCCGTATCAACTTCAGTTAAATTCCGTAACGCGTGATCAGTGATCCATTCTTTTATGACCCATTACGCATTACCGATTATGCGTCACGGTCTTTATAGACAGATTGTTCTGCTCATCTCGCCTTACCTCTCGTCTCGCCGTTATCATCCGAACCTGCCTGTAATGTATCCCTCCGTCCTTTCATCCTTCGGTGATGTAAAAATCTGAGGGGTTTCCCCAAACTCGACGAGCTCACCGAGAAGCATGAAGCCGGTGTAATCAGAGACCCGTGCCGCCTGTTGCATGTTATGGGTAACGATGAGAATCGTGTAATTCTGCTTTAGCTCAATCATGAGTTCTTCGACGCGCATGGTTGCTATGGGATCAAGCGCCGAGCACGGCTCATCGAGGAGGATAATCTCGGGTTCCACAGTGAGGAGACGGGCGATGCAGAGTCTCTGTTTCATTTCCTCAGAAAGGCTCAGGGCAGGCATCTGTAATCTGTCCTTGAGCTCATCCCATAATCCAACAGCTTTGAGGCATCGTTCCATACTTTCTTCGTTGCGCTTCCTGTTGCTTAATCCATGTATCTTCAATCCATAAACCATGTTTTCATACACTGAGAACGGGAAAGGGTTGGGTCTTTGGAAAACCATTCCCACCTTTTTCCTGAGTTTTATTATATCGATTTCGTCAATTTTCAGTCGGACCGTATTCGATAAGGGTTCCCATATAAAAAAAAGCTGCATAATCGGTTATGCGGGCGATCTGTTTTGTATTGTTGGAAACAAGTATTATCGTATATTCCTTTTTGAGCTCATTCAAGGCTTCTTCGATCTTTGCAGTAGAAATGGGATCCAGGCCAGAGCAGGGTTCATCAAGCAGGATAATTTCTGGCTCCAAAGCAAGTGTTCTGGCAAGACAAAGCCTTTGCTGTTGTCCTCCGGATAGCTTTAGCGCTGACGAACTGAGCCTGTCCTTTACTTCGTCCCAGAGGAACGCCTTTTTCAGGCTATCTTCAACAAGATTTCGGAGTTCACGCCTTCCGTTTCTATTTTTTAATCTTGGGCCGTACGCAATGTTATCGTATATAGAACGAGGCAGGGGAATCGGAACTGCAAAGACTGTCCCAACCCTTCTTCTAAGCTGCACTTCGTCAATCTCTCCTCCGAGAATATCCTCACCATCGATAGAAACCTTGCCTGAGATACCGGCATTTTCCTCAAAATCAATCATTCTATTAATAATCGAAATAAGCGTTGATTTGCCACTTCCTGCAGGCCCCATGAAACCCGTTATTCTGTTCTTAAAAACGTCGATATTAACGCCTTTGAGGATTTCCGCTTTCCCGAATGACAATCGTAAATCTTCTATTCTAATCTTTATGTCCATACTTTTACGAATACTTTGATGTAACCTTGTTCATTATGTAATAGGCGACTATGTTGATAAAGAGTATGCTTAGGACAAGAACCAGGGCAGTTGCGTAAGCTTTTTCCATTGATATACCTTCTCTGGCCAGAATATAAAAATGGACAGCCATGGTCCTTCCTGAATCCATAAGCGACGTGGGAAGCCTCAGTGAACTGCCCATAGTAAAGATGACAGCAGCAGTTTCCCCGACAGCCCTGCCAACACTCAGCATTATGCCCGTCAAAATTCCGGGCCCAGCAGAGGGGAGCACAACCTTCGTCACTGTTTCCCATTTGGTTGCACTCAGAGAATAACTCACAATCCTGAGATTCCTCGGGACTGATTTTATGGCCTCTTCGCTTGTCCGTATTATCGTAGGAAGTATCATGATGGTAATGGTCAACACGCCGGCCATAAGTGACCAACCCATTCCCAGTTTGATAACGAAAAAAATGAAGCCAAAAAGGCCATAGAGTATGGAAGGTATTCCCGCCAGCGACTCTACGCCAAAACGAATGGTTTTTGTAAACCAGGATTCCTTTGTATATTCGGTGAGAAAAATTGCAGTCCCCACTCCAAGGGGTGTCGCTACAAAGATGGACAAAAGAACAAGGAAAATGGTACCTACAATCGTTGAAAAAATACCCCCATGTCTCCCCATATCTTCAGGCGATGAGAAGATAAACTCCATGTTCAGATAAGGTGAACCCTTGAAGAAAATGATGGCAACGATGGCAACCAGTATGCCCACGGTAAAGAAAGCCTGGAAATTTAAACCGATTTTGACAATCTTGTCGATAAACTGGGGATTGATCCTCACTTCAACACCTTTCTCCTTATTGCAAAGCTGGCAACATAGTTTAAGGTCATGATAATAACAAGGAGAACAACACCGGTAGAGAAAAGCCCTAAACGGTGATCGCCTGTTGCATAGGCAAGCTCGAGGGCAATATTGCTCGTTAGCGTCCGCAATGGATCAAGAATGCTTGTGGGGATTCTTAAAGCATTTCCTGCAACCATAATAACCGCCATGGTTTCTCCGATTGCTCTGCCCATGCCAAGGATAAAGCTAGCAAGAATACCTGACTTGGCAGAAGGAACAATAACTTTATAAATTGTCTGCCATTTTGTTGCACCCATGGCAAAAGAACCTTCCCTATAAGTTTTCGGAACGCTCATCAGGGCATCAAACGATATACTGATAACCGTAGGAAATATCATAACTCCAAGTATAATGGATGTGGCGAGGAGTGAAAAGCCCGGTCCGCCGAGATAGTTTCTCACCAAAGGAACAATATAGATGACACCAAGGAATCCGTAAACTACCGAAGGGATGCCTGCGAGAAGTTCCAGCGCTGGCTTCAAGAAGAGTTTTAATTTTTTTCCTGAATATTCGGAAAGATAAATGGCACAGGAAAGGCCCAGGGGGGCCCCGATGATGAGCGCGCCAAAGGTTACGAGAAACGAAGAGATTATCATCGGAAAAATTCCAAAAGAGCCTTTTGTTGGTGCCCATTTAAAGCCAAAAATGATATTTTTTAGTCCCACCTTATGAAAAAGCGGAAGACCCTCGGCAAGGATAAATATAAAAATGAGAAAAAGAAACAGGAGAGATGAAAGAGCGAATGCTATGAGAATATATTTTACAAAATGTTCTTTTGTAAAGGCCTTTTTAATCATATGCGCCTATAAGGCCCTCCTTTTTAAGGACATTCTGTCCTGCCACTGAAAGCACAAAATCGATAAACTCCTTTCCGCTGTCGTCCAACTCTCCATGGGTTACATACAGAAAAGGCCTTACAATCTTGTACTGACCGAGCTTTATTGCATCAATGCTCGGTCCAACACCGTCAATGATTACTGCTTTCACCTTGTCATCGACAAGGCCCAGCGATATATAACCAATTGCGTATGGGTCAGTAGCTACCACTTCTTTAACAGAACCATTCGAGTCCTGAACCATAATCCCATCATCTATCTCTTCTTTATTCATAACAAGCTCTTCGAAAGATCCCCGTGTTCCTGATCCTTCCTCTCTCGTTACCGCATCAATTTTCCTGTCAATCCAGCCCAGCTCTTTCCAATTCTTAATTTTTCCGCTGAAGATATCTCGTACATCTTTCAGGCGCAAATCACTGATTGGGTTTCTTGGGTTTAATACCAGAGAAATACCATCATAACAAACTATAATCTGATTAAGCAGCTTTTCTTCATTCTTCAACTGTCGTGAAGACATACCAATATCTACAGTGTTGTTCATGCATGCCTGAATCCCTGCCGTGGATCCCCCACCTTGAACATCAACAACAAAATCCGGGTGATCTACCATGAAATGTTCTGCCAGTTTTTCTGTGAACGGCATAACCGATGTTGAACCGGCAACCGTCACGGTTTGCTTCTTCGTTTGAACACCTTTGGATGAACACGCACCAAACGTTAAAGGCAATAACATCAGTAAGAGAAAAGCAGTTCCCATAAGTTTGGGCATAAAAATTTATTCCTCAGATGAAGGCTTAAGGTGCCTTATAATTTTCCCTTCAACCATAAAAATCACTAATTCTGCAATATTAACAGCGTGATCAGCCATTCTTTCCAAATTCTTAGAAATGAAAAGCAAACGGGTTGCTCGGCTGATCGTCCTCGCGTCCTGCATCATATAGGTAAGAAGCTCTCTGAAAATCTGATCAAGGAGGCTATCAACCTTCTCATCGTCCTGGGTAACCTTGAGGGCCAACTGCACATCCTCTCTCACAAAGGCATCAAGGCTTTCCTTTACCATTGTTTGCACTATGGAAGCCATTGTGGGTAAATCTATGTAAGGCTTCAGTTGTGGCTCCTGGTTAAGCTCTAATACCCTTTCACAAATATTGACAGCCATATCTCCGATACGTTCAAGATCGTAATTTATCTTTACTGCCGTTGTTATGAACCTCAAATCCCTTGCAGCAGGCTGACGTAGTGCAAGTAATTTGAGGCAGAACTCGTCAACCTCAACCTCTAATGCATTAACTGAATCATCATCTTCAATGACCTTCGTTGCAATTTCCGAGGTTCGTTCGAGGAGGGCTTTAATTGCGTCCTGAATGGCTCGCTCTACGAGTCCGGCCTCGAGAAGAAGCTTCTCNAAGGCAATATTTGATATAAAAAACATATGTTTTCTATATTGAACGATTTTGGATTATGAGGCGCATATATAATACAAATGATTATGGAGATATGAATCCTAAATTTAGAAGAGTTCCGGCTATTGATAAATGCTTTGCAATCCTTGAGCTGTTAGCCCAATCGAAAGAGCCGATGGGTATAAGTGACATATCAGGGAAGCTTGGCCTGAACAAGAGCACGGTATTTAATATCGGTCATACACTTGATGACCTACATGTTCTCGAAAATCAAGGAGATGGTAAGTTTGTCTTCGGTAGTCGGTTTTATGTATTGTCAAATATGGCAGGGGGGAAATCACCCCTCATAGAAACTGTTCATCCGTATCTGGAGAAGATTAATGAAAAAACAAAACTGTCTGCCTTTTTAGGGCTTCGTTCAGACCGAAGGGCTATTTTGATTGATAAGGTCGATTCTGCTTACGGGGTAAAGGTTTCGTCAGAAATCGGCACGCAGATGCCGGTTTTGGCAGGTGCCGGTATAAAGGCTATGTTGTGTCAGTTGTCCGACGAGGAAATAGATGAGATCCTTGCCCGAACTGAGCTTAAAAGATTTACACCTTACTCCATTGTTAACAAAGAGATCTATAAAAATGAGATTCTAGAGGTTCGAAAACAAGGCATTGCATATGACAGGGAAGAGTATATTGAGGGAATGGTTGCGTTCGGAATCCCGGTCAAGGCATACAGCAGAAATGTTCAAGCTGCTATATGGGCAGTTGGTCTGTCGCGTCAGGTATCAAATGGGTCTTCTGTCTCTGAGATAACAGAGTTGCTAAGAGTTATTCGTGAAGAGATCGATTATCGAATACGGTAAAGCAAAGGAAATTATTGCAAGATGAAACGAGCAATCCCGCATATGTATTCAGTAATTTGAGGAGGGTAAGACATGTTTTTTAGGGTTTATTGCAACATAAAAGAGATTGAAGCTCCAGACTTAGAAACTGCTGAGGACATTCTTAAAAACAATTTGAAAGAGGTTGTTTGGTTGCTTCCAGTCACAGAGACAAATATTGCTCCTCCAGCAAGGGAAGAAAAGAAAGTTGAAGTCAAGGAAAAGAAAGGCGGTCATGGCTCAATGACAATGCGTCATTAAAGGCTGCCATGAAAGAACGTGCAATAGTGAAAACCCACGCAAGCCATAATTCGGGCTGCAAGGAGACATAGAGAGGTAAAACAACATGAGGTACGCTGAAACAGGGTTTAACCTAGAAATTGATTTATCGAAAGGAAGCATTGATAAGGTAGAGACCGATCCGAAAGAAACGGCATTGCATTTGGGTGGCAACGGTCTCAATGCGAAGCTGCTATTTGACAGGGTTCCTCCGGGCACTGATCCGTGGTCTCCTGACAACCTGCTCATTTTCGGTAACGGCCTTCTGAACGGGACAATCGTTCCAGGGGCAAACCGAGTTTCTGTCGATACGATTGCACCCCTCAATGGACTGATGGGACATTCACTGATGGGTGGTTTTTTCGGCGCGGAAATGAAAATGGCCGGTTATGACAGAATAGTCATTCGCGGCAAAGCGCCGGACCTTGTTTATCTGGCAATCCACAATGACAAGGTCGAGATCCGTGATGCCAGGCATCTTCGGGGAAAAGGCATTTATGATACTGCCTGTTTGATTAAGGAAGAGCTAAGAGACCAAAGAGCCTGGGTGGCTGCCATTGGGCCGGCCGGTGAAAACAAGGTTATTACTGCTTCGATTGATTGCGGAAACTCGAGCGCCTCCCGAACAGCCGGGCCGGTCATGGGAAGCAAAAATCTCAAAGCGATAGCTATCCGCGGAACAAAAGACGTCAATCTTGCCCACCCTGCTGAACTTTGGGAGCTATGTTCACGACTAAGAAAGGAACTTGATGAAAACCCGAATGTCGGGGACTGGATGGCGGTCGACGAGGATGACAGCTTCCATCACAACAATTTCTCCTGGGGTAACGCCCGTGTACGAAGAAAAACTTTCTGGAGTGCTACCCTTGAGGAGAGGTGGCGGAACCTAAAGTATGACCACATGAGCCGTCAGACAGGGTGCTGGAACTGCCCGAAGGCTTGCCACAATGTTATTCAATGGCCGGGCCGTAGAAGGTTTTCATACAAGTGTTACGGAAAAGACACTTACCACATGGCCTCATTCCAGGAGCTGGATTTCACCTACGAGATACTTGGTATTGCCCAGGACTTAGGGCTTGACTCTTACTCAACACCGCAGGTTGTCGCTTTTGCGCTGGAGCTTCTGGAGGCCGGTATTCTGAAGCCAAGCGACTTTCCAGGGATGCCATCTGATGTGAGGGGAAGGTTCTACTATCTTATTAACAAAATAGCATTTAGAGAGGGCATAGGCGATGTTCTCGCCCATGGTACTTCCGGAGCTGCTGCCATCATTGGCAATGGCGCAGAGGCGTATGATCACAACACGATCAAGAAATTCGAACAGTTACCCATTAAGCTCGGCAAGCTCAATCCGGCCTATTTCCTCATGATAGCCACCGGTGAAGACATGGCTATAACCCAGATAGAAGGCTCTTTCCCGCAAGACCCGATCACCGATCCCGAGTTGAGGGAAGAGTTTATCAGAAAGTGGGTTGCATGCCCGGACGACAAGTTTAAGGTGTGGTTTAGACAATGGGAAAAACGTGATCAGCTGCCCGACGATGCAATGGTCGCCATCACTGATTGGAATGAATGCATGCACTACCTGGATGATTCCCTTGGATTCTGCGGATTCGTCTCCTCATTCCGCGGCCAGTTTGGAGGTACTACAGGATATCACGTCTGGAATATGCCGGATGTGATCACCCACGCAACGGGAATGGAGTTCGACAAAGACAGGCTATGGGAGTGCTTTATGCGGAACAGAAACATGGTCAGAGCTCTCAATGCGAGATTGGGTCTGAGAAGATACATGGAAAGGCCCCCGGAGGATCACTGGGCAGTAAGAAACGAAGAATACGAACAACAACTGCTGACCAAATATTATGACTTTAAGGGCTGGACCTTTGATGGGATCCCAACCAAAGAGACATTGGAAAAATTAAATCTGGGCTACGTGGCGGAAGATCTCATCAAGAGGGGCGTTTTGACCGGGGATGAAGTTACTGCCCTTAACGATGCAAGAGCCAAGAAAGATAAGGACTAAAAGAAGGAGCGCCATCGTGGATACCAATGAAAAAAAGACAAGAATAGTAAAAGAAATAAAGGTCGATACAAAAAAGTGTGCCGGTTGCAGAGCGTGTGAAATAGCCTGCTCTGCTTTCCACGCCACACCGAAATACAGTTCGGTGAATACCGCACGCTCCCGGATCATGGTGGTCATGGACGAGGTGAAAGATGTATTTGTACCTATCCGTGCCGGCGACTATGCGCAAGCTGAATGTAACGGGAGAAACAAATATGTCCTTGACGGCAAGGAATACGAAGAGTGCACTTTTTGTCCAGCCTCCTGCCCGTCCAGGGACGCCTTCAAAGAGCCCGATTCGGGTCTTCCTCTCAAATGCGATATGTGCGAGAGTGACCCGCCACTGGAAAAGCCGATGTGTGTCGAAGCCTGCACGTTTGGTGCACTGACCTATGAAGAAAGAGAAGAGGAAATACCGGTATCAAAACCGGAAGAAACCCAGGAGAAACGGGGCGAGATGAAGATTGGCTTGGAAATGCTGATCAAGAAGTATGGTTTTAGGAATGTGGCAGATACCGTTGCCCGAATGGGAAAGAAAGGCTGAAAAAAGTAAAGGGGATATAATGGAAAGGGGATATACCTTTTTGAGGAATATCCCCGGGCAATTTAAGTGTCCCCAGGCAATTAATATAAGAGGTAAAATGTGGAAACCCTAGCACCCTTCAAAGAGGTAATCGATGAGGTAAAAGAGAAAGGCG
>JAEAME010001807.1_pt1 | contig 13751 bp, 10 predicted proteins | sample 8958731 | NCBI WGS metagenome assembly JAEAME01 (sample SAMN16933194, study PRJNA681113) | bioreactor sludge metagenome | isolation source: anerobic bioreactor sludge (Control) | place: India:Bengaluru | collected 2018-10-24 | reverse complement strand
CTTTGTCCAAGCTTATTGAACCTCCGGCTGAAGAGCCGATCAGCCTGGCGGAAACCCGATCGCATCTGCGCCTGGAGAGCGGAGAGGATGATTATCTGACAGGCTTGATAACTGCCGCCCGGCGATACTGCGAGACGTTTCAGCGCCGAGCGTACATCACCCAGACCTGGGATCTTTATCTAGATCGATTCCCCCCAGGCTGCATCAGGATCCCTGTGCCTCCGTTTCAGTCCGTCACATTTATAAAGCACAAGGACAGCGCTGGCATCCTCCAAACGCTCGAATCGACCGAATATCTGGTTGACTCATTCAGCGAGCCCGGGCTGATCTTCCTTGCTTACGGGAAGTCCTGGCCATCGACCTATCCCGAAATCAATTCGGTGCAGATCCGATTTGTTGCCGGCTACGGAGCGGCTGCCGACGTTCCGCAGGAAGTGAAACACGCCATTCTGCTGAAAGTAGCGGACCTTTACGAACATCGCGGCGGCGATGAAGGTTTTGATAAGAACATCAGCGAAGCAATCGAGAGCCTTCTCTGGCCGGACCGGGTTGATCTTCTGTGAAAATCGGTAAGCTCCGGCACCGCATCGCCATCGAGCAGGTCGCCAATATCCAGGACGCCGACGGGTCGGTGATTGAGACATGGTCCGGCTTTGCCATGGCCCAGGCCTCCATAGAACCGGTATCCGGGCGGGAATATTTCGCCGGGCAGACCACACATTCTGATGTCACGCATCGCGTTTACACTCGATTCATCCCGGGCGTCATCCCCAGGATGCGGATCGTTTACCAGTCGCGGATATTCGAAATCATTTCGGTCATTAATACCAGGGAAAGAAACACCGAGCTTCAGCTGATGTGCAGGGAGATCCTTGACTGATTTCGACGAAGCCCTGGTCGACTACCTGCTCGGCTGTCAGGGCATCGCCGCGCTGGTCGACAGGCGGATCTTTCCGGACTGCTTCCCGCAGGACGAGCAGCTGCCGGCAATCGCCTACACGCTCGAAGACGACTCTTCGCAGCAGACACTGCAGGGACCATCCGGAATGCGTGCAGCGATCTATCTGATAAACATCTGGGCGGACACGCGGCGGGATGTAATGGCCGTCGCCCGCCAGGTCAGATTCGCTCTCGACGGGTACAGGGGAGCATTCAAGGACATTCCTGTCACAGGAGCATTCCTCGACAACATGGCCAGAGAGCGCGACTCGGACACCGAAGCATACTGCGTATCGATGCGCTTCACCATCAACTACCAGGAATCTTTATAAATCCATATGAAAGGAAAAGACCATGACTGAAGGCGTTATCGGATTGGGAACGCTGCTTAAGATCGGCGACGGCGCTGAGCCCGAAGTATTCACCGCCATCGCGGAAGTGAAAGACATCACAGGGCCGGGACTCACCCGGGAATTCGCCGAGTTCACTCACCAGCAGTCCGCCGGAGGCTACCGGGAATACAAGCCCACATTCAAGGCCTCTGGCGACGTAACCTTCAAATGCAATTTCCTGCCGGACGACGAAACCCAGGGGTTTTCGACGACCGGACTTCTCAAGGACTACGAGGACGGGACTCTGCGCAATTTCGAGCTTCTGTTTCCGGATCCCGGGGCGACCAAAGCGGCGTTTGCCGCCTATGTCGCCAATATCCAGCCGACCGCGCCGGTAGGCTCGGCTCTTGAACTGAACGTAACCCTCCGAATCACCGGACCCGTTGCATGGAGCTAATACACATGAGTGAAAAGAATGCATTGACAAAATCGCAGATACTCAACCGCAAACCGATCCTGCAGGAGGTCCAGATACCCCAGTGGGGCGGCTTCGTCTACATCCGGCCGCTGACCGTGGCCGAGCAGACCAAGCTGGCCGAGCTCGGAACGAAATTCGAGAAGGCCAATACGGCAGCGCGGATCAAAAACATCACCCTGCAGGTGATCAAGTGGTCCGTGACCGACTCCGACGGAGCCGCCTTGTTCGAGGATGGAGATCTTGACCAGCTGCTGCAGTCGGACGCGAGCGCGATCATGTCGCTTCAGGACGCGATCATCCGCTACAGCGGGCTTACCGAGGAATCGCGGCGTGAACTGGAAAAAAACTTGCTGAGCCGGGCCGAAGAAGCAAGTTCCTAGTCGCCTTGCGGCTGGGCTGGCGAAGCGTGGAGGAGATGGAGCGGAGCATGTCGTTCCGCGAATACCAGGAATGGATCATGCTCCTGAATTCTCTTCCAAGCTCCCATTCCCAGCCCGGCGGCAGCGGATCCGCCTGGCAGAACCAGCTGAAAACAATGAAGGCGATCAGCGCCATTCAGCAGCTGAGAGGAAAGCAAAATGGCCGGAATTGAGATGAAGGGCTTCGAGGACCTCATGCGCGACGTCGAGCGATTCTCGAAGATCGTGCAGGACGAAGCTCTCACAGCCGCCGAAGAAGCCGCCGCCAATGCGGTTGTAAAAATCGTGGAGGCGGCGGCTCCCCGCCAGACCGGAGATCTCGCCGGAAGCGTCAAAATCGTCGAGAGCCTGGACAGGCAGCAGATGACCGGCAATCCCAGGAAAAGACTGCTGATCGGCCCCACGAAAAAGAAAGGCTATTACGGATTCTTCCTGGACAAGGGCTGGCGACATCCCGTCGGTCCCCGCGCCAGACTCGCGACACGGAGTGGAAAAGTTTTCCTGACCGGCAGGCTCGCTCGGTCGGCTTCCGGCAATACTCACTCGCAGCGCGGCGTCTCGGGATACCGCACGATAGCTCCCAGTTATTGGTTTACGAAACTTGCCCCGGCGATGGAATCGGCGGCCAGAAGCGCCGGCGAGAAAGCTTTCGCAAGCAGGATTCAGCAGGAAAATACGCTTCCACCTGTCATTTAAGGTCTAATTGCGTGACTCGCGATTCGGGCGTCAGGACTGCGCACGACTCTCCCTCGTTGATGCTAAATGTGCATAGCCAGCCCGACTGCAACCGGACGTAACAGATGATATCAGTGTTGTCGAAGTATATTTTTCCCCCTGACGCTTTAACCTTAGACAAAGCATCACCAATTCGAATACCTTCGGGAGTGCTGAACTTTGAGTCACGCGTGGAAATGTTCGTGACAACATTATTATCGGTTTGCACGTCAATAAAATACTTCGTTCCATCCACATCGAAATGATAGACGTGCGCTCTGCCGCCATCTAATGACAGTGCAGTGGCGCCTTTAGGAGCGTGCAGTACTGTGCCGATTTTCGGCAACGCGCCAAGAGGGGTCGGCTTGAAAAGTGTATTCTGGAAAATCATATCCTTCTCGGCCTGGAAGGAAGGCTCACTGTATGCTTCCGCCACCTCCCCGTCAAGGACGCTGCGAAAATCCGCGCTGGCAAAAAAGCTCCGTGCATCATTGCTTCTCAGCTTCTTCAGTAGGTTTATGTACTCATATATACCTGGAGCGTTTTGCCCAGCCGCTAAAACCTCCTTACATAAATAGACAGCCGGCACGGTATAGTCCTTGGTTGGCGTGTGATCGACGGGCCTCTGACAATCGTACCTCGGAACCAGTTGGCGAAAGATTTTAACGAAAGAATCGCATGCTTCGGACTCATGCGTGCGGGAGCAAGCCTGGTAGTACTTTTCGAGATCCGGGCACAAGCGCTTTGCGGGGCACTCAACGTTGAATTGCCCGGGCGCCGAGACAACCTTGTTGCCATTGGCTGCGATCCCAAGGCAAAGGCTGAAGCCGATTAGCATGGGGATCTTCATAGTTTACTCCTGGAAATGATATTTCGAATTATACAGGTTGCGGTACATGGATGCATTTCATAGATGCTCATCATGATTGAATGACTTCGGCCATTGCCCCTGAAACCGGCTGGGGCTGTTTCACCCTAAGCAGCGCGATTCCAGTCCAAATGGCGCCCACGCAAGACAGCAGAGCGGGAACGAATCCGAGCTGGGGAACAGCAAAGCGCGGCAACCAAATGATGCCGGTGACCAACAACAACCATCCGAGAGTCCGTGAAAGTGCTCGGGTTCTTAAGATGGCGCACCCTGAGAGCAGGACAGTCCAAGCGCACAAGTGGCCTCCTGTAAAATGGAGGCCGTCGGTTATTCCCGTAAGCGCTCTCCAGGCGGAGACATCCTGAGTCTGGGCGATCGTCGTGGCCTGTCTGATAAAGATAACAGTCTCGGCGATTTGCATGACGGTACCAGCGGCTGCAGCGATCACCAACAGTCCGGTCAAATAAGGCGCGCCGGATTGCATTCGTTCATGAAGAGCCAGAGCCATAATAAGTATAAAAATGTAGGAAGCGGACATCAGCAGATAGCCGGCATATATATTGCCCGGCGCAGCCGACGTTGCCTCCATCATCTTTGCAGGGTCGGTCAGATCTCCAAGATGGTCCAGTGTAAAAATGTATATAAGAACAACAGCCAGATAGGCGCAAACAGAAGCTAATGCTGAATATCCCCCGAGTCTTTGCAGTTTCATATAACTCTCCCAAAACTTGAAATTCTTATTCCAGGTCGGCGTGTTCTTGCTGCTGATTCTGTGACGGAACAAATTTCATATATTCTGAATCAATAATAGTGTCAATCAATAAATAATGTCACCCATCTCACGCCTCTTCTTCGAAATCTCCGGCGACTCGTCGAAACTGAATACATCTCTGCGTGAAGCGATAGCGACGGCCAAGGACGCGGGCGTCCAGATCACCCGCGCCGGGCAGTCGTTTATCTCCAAGTTTGACGAGGCGCTGAATCCCACCAAGAAGCTGACTGAGCAGATCCAGCTGCTCGAAGCTGCCGGCAAGAAGCAGTCGGACATCATGAAGGTGATGGGCGGCCAGCTCGAATCGGCCACGAAGGCGGCCAGAGAAATGGGCCAGCCTATCGACGACCTCATTAAGAAGTACACATCTCTCGAATCCCGGATGAAGCAGGCCGGCGAAAGCATGATGACATTCGGCCGGAACATGTCCATGTATGTCACCGGCCCTATCGTGGCGATAGGAGCGGCCGCGATAAAGGCCGGTGAGGATTACGACAAGGCCGTGGCGAAGATCCGCACCGGCACGGGAGCGACGGGCGACAGCTTGAAGATGCTGACGGCGGACATGACGGCCGTCTGGGGAACCGTTCCGGACAGCGCTGAGAAGATAGGCCAGGCAATCGCCGAGATCAACACGAGGCTCGGGCTGACGGGCAAGCCGCTCCAGGAGATGGCGGTTCAGATGCTCAACCTCGCGCGGATGGCGGGCTCGGATATCGGTCCGCTTATCGCCGCCGCCACCAGGACATTCGGCGACTGGTCCATCGCGACATCGCAGCAGTCAAAGGCGCTCGACTATCTCTTCCGGACAACCCAGACCACCGGGATCGGTGTTCAACAGCTGATGGAGATCGTCGTCCAGTTCGGCGCGCCCATGAGGGCTCTCGGGTTCACGTTCGAGCAGGCAGCGGCCATGATGGGCAAGTGGGAGAAGGAGGGCGTCAACATGGAGACCGTGCTGAGCGGCCTCCGCTACGCTCTCGGAAACTTCGCCAAGGCGGGCGCGGATCCCGTCCAGACTCTCATTGGTATTGAGAAGGCCATCAAGAACGCCCGGACAGAGTCGGAGGCGACGGCGATCGCGTTTCAGGTGTTCGGCAAACGGGCGGCTGTCGACATGGGCAGGGCGATCATAGAGGGACGGCTCAACATCGAGGATCTCGTCAAAACCATCAGCACGGGCAAGGATACGATCAACGAGGCCGAGGAGGCGGCCAAGACCTTCGGCGAGCGGATGCAGGAGCTTCAGCAGAAGACGGAAAAGGCGCTTGTCCCGGTAGGCGAAAAGCTGCTCGAAGCCTTCGAAGAACTGCAGCCCACAATCATCGCAGCGGTAGATGCGCTGGCGAGCGCGGCAAAGGCATTTGCAAACCTTGATCCCTGGATGCAGAAGCTGATTATCGGGGCGGTCGGAGCCGTCGCGGCCATCGGCCCCCTGAGCTACGGAATCGGCGGGCTGGTGAAAGCCGGGTCCTCCCTGGTCGGCCTGCTGTCCGGAGGCGGCGGGCTCGTGTCCCTGCTCGGAAATCTCGGCAAAGGCGCTCTCGTGGCCGGAGCCGCTTTTGCCGGATGGGAGATAGGACGATGGATATCGCAGCTGTTCGATCTCGATGAAAAGCTTGGCAAGGTCTGGGCGAAACTCGGGCTCTTCCAGGGAGGCTTAAAAGAAGCAAATGATGCGCTGGCGAAGACCAACCTCCTTCAATACACAAAGCTGACGAAGGAATACGGCGACGAGGTCGCCAAACTCGGCCTGAATATTGAGAAGGGCAACAAGACCGAACAACAGTGGTCCGACGTTTTGAGACAAGCCTTCATCGAAGTTGGGAAACTTCATCCGGCGGTGAAAACTGCAGCGGACCAGACCGGCAATCTCGGCAAAGCCGGCAAGGATGCGGCGGGCGGGTTCGGCTTGCTCGACGATTCCCTCAAGAAACTCAAGGAAGGTTTTGAAAAGCAGCTGAAGCCGGCAGACGTTCTAGCCGCCGAGATGCAGAAACTGCTAGACGCGCATGTGCCGCTGAACCAGGTCATAGCCGTGTATGCCGAGCAGATGGTCAAGGCGGGGGAAAAGCAAGCCGAGCTCGGGCAGATGATGAAACCGGGAACCCAGGCTCTCTACGACCAGGCCGCGGCGTTCCATCTGGCAATCGACGCCAAGAAAGCCTACGACGAGTCGCTTGCGATGCTACCCGACATCCTGAAAGCACAGACCGAAGAGTATGAGAAGAATCTCAAGAAGCAGCAGGACGATCTCGAAAAGGTCAAGGACATCACCGAGTCCGTAAACGAAGAAACACGGAAAGCCAAACAGGAAGAACTGGAGCTGCAGAAGCAGATCCTCGACATCACAATCCCGCGGACAGAAGCAGAACGTAAAGCGATCCAGGAAGAGAAGGATCAGATCGATCGGGCGATCCAGTCGGAAGAAATCCGGAACCGCTATCTCAAGATGCGCCTCGACATCTATGAAAAGATCAAAGACATGGATCCGGCCGGAGACGCGTACAAGCAGGCGATCCAGGCTCTGAACGATCTAGACGCCGCGGAGAAAGCTGCGCTGGAGAACCTCGCGAACAAGCAAGGCGTCGAAGTGATCAAGCGGCACCAGGAGGAATACCAGAAGATGGTCGACGGCGTCCGCGAAGGCGCGGGCGAGATCTTCGACGCGATCGTGTCGCGCGGCAAGGGAGCCTTTCAGTCTCTGCGGGACTGGATTGAAGGGACACTACTGACGAGCCTGAAGAAGATCTTCCAGAATTTCATCACGAGCCTGATGACTGACGGCCAGTTCAGCCTGCAAAAACTCCTCGCAGGCGCGATTCCGGGAATGGTCGCGGGTGGCGGCCAGCCGATCCCGTCAGTCGGCGATTGGGGAAACGTATTCGGCGGGGGCGGCCAGGGCTCCCTCGATCTCTCGAAGGTAATTCAGGGCGGCCAGGTGGTGATACCCGAGATGCCGGCGATAAAGCCCAACTACTGGACATCGATTTTCGGCCAGAAGGGCGCCGGAATGAACTGGAGCGAGTTCTTCGGAGGCGGCGAAGGCGGATTCTGGGGCGGCAACGGCCAGGGAGGTTTCCTCGGGATCGGCACCGGCGGAATCGGCAGCCGTGGCGTCGGCGGGGCGGCAGGCGCCGCCATGATGGCCGGCGGTGCGTCGATGATGATTTCCGGCTGGCAGGGCAGCGGGATCGGAAGCTGGGCTCAATCCATCGGCGGCGGAGCCTTGACGGGCCTTGCGATCGGCGGCCCCATTGGCGCGCTGATCGGAGGAGGCGTCGGAGCCATCGGGAAGATCATAGCCGGATCGAAGGAAGTGACGCGGGACTTCGGAGGAATCAAATACTCGGACGCGCAGGTCCAGGCCATGTACAACCAGATGGGATTCTCCGAGGAGAGAGCATGGCCTGATCGCGCCTTCCTCAACAGATCCCCAGTGATGATCCAGCAGCTGGCTGCGGCCGCCGAGCAGCAGGGGAAGATGGAAGAGTTCCTGAAGTCCCTGGAGCCCGGGGGGAAAGGCAGCTGGGGAAAGGACATGCGCACCCCGGTCGAAATCGGCATGATCACCGGGGACTGGTCCGAACTGAACGACGTATTCAAGGATCTGGCACAGAACGACAAGTACTTCAAAAATTTCGTTGAAAAGATCGGGCCGGGATGGGAAAAGCAGATCCTCATCGCCGATCAGGCATCCACGAAGCTCCTCGACACATTCAAAGATCTCCGGGCAGCGATCAAGTCATCGGTGACGGATCCGCTCGACGAATCGATAGCCACATTCATGAATGCCGGCAAAGTGACGGACGAACTCCGGGAGAAGATTGTCCAGTTCGGCGGTGATATGGCGGCATTCGACAAGGTGGCGAACCTGTCTCAGCTCAACGGCTATTTCAACGAGTTGGTGCAACACTTCCAACAGACCGGAGAGATGCTGCCCGACCTGGTCCGGATCGCCGAGCAGTATGGCGCGAATGTCGACGCGATGACGGACGCTGTCGACAAGCTTGAGACGCTCAGGAAAACGGCAACGACCGTCGGAAGCCTGCAGAGCTCGCTCGAGAGCATGTCACAGGAGTTCGACCCGATACGGCAGCTGCTCTCAGGCCAGTGGAATTCCGATATCGAGACGGCGCTTTCCGGAGCCGGCCTCGATCCGAACAGGTTCTCGACGCTGTCGACGGCGATCCGGGCCCGGAGCAACTGGGACAACATCACGAACCAGGCGCTTCAGGGCGGAATCATCAACAAAGACCTGCAAGACGCTCTCGCAAAATTCGGGGGCGACGAAGGGCAGCTGGCGCTACAGATGTACAAGCAGGGATTCAACACCCTGACGCAGGACCTGCTCGATAAAACCAAGGCAGCGATGGACCGCTCCTACCAGGAGAGCATCCAGGATGCGCTTGACTACCTCGGGAATGTCGGCGACGAGACCAATCAACAGATCACGGAACTGACCTCCACCGTTGAGGATCAGCTGCAGATCGCGTCGGACAACCTCGAGGAGGCCGTCAACACCGCGCGCGAGGATGTCGTCGAAGCCCTGGATAAGATTCTCATCGCGATCTACGAGCAGGGGGAAAGCGCCGGCGAAACGGCAGCGGCCGAGGTTCCCTCCCTCGCCAATGGCGGCGAAGTTCTGAAGACGGGACTCGCGATTGTGCACGAGGGAGAGCGTTTCGACGGAGGGAACGGATTCGGTCCCCAGGTCGCTTTGCAAAACTGTACGATTTATGGCTATGACGATTTCGTTGAGAAGGTGCGCCAGGCCGGGATCGATCTTGAGCGCAGGGCGATCGCATGACGGTCTTTGCGGATTATCAGTATCTTGTCGACTGGAATGGCGACGGCACTTATGGCCACGCCTGTTCGGACATCTCGGAATACGTTCTCGACGCTTCGTTCCAGAGAGGAGCCGTTGACGGGATCCCGTTTCGGGCGGGCGCCGGATCCCTTTCGCTGAAGCTCGACAACTCTTCGGCGATATTTTCGCCCGACAACGAGTCCAGCCCGCTCTACGGCCTCATAGTTCCATTCCTGCGCGTGCGCCTTGTCATGTCGATCGGCGGGACGCCTGCCTTCATGTTCACAGGATTCATGGAGGCCACGGATCCGGCTGTCGGATTGCCTGCGGCGGTCTCCACGGCGTCGCTCAAAGCCTACGGGATCATCGCCCGAATCCAGGATGAAGAGGCATGGATATCGCTTCAGGAAAACATCACGACGGGATGGCTCGCCGGAGCGCTCCTCAACGCGGCCGGAATCGGGGCAGGCGATTATGACGTCGAGACCGGTCTTTCCACGATCGCGAAATATTGGCTGATGCCCGGATCCGGGTTGCTTTCGGCCGTTCGGGACCTGGAGGCGGAAGAGTTAGGCCACATAGTGGAAGACCCGGAAGGGGCAATCGCCTTCCGGGACCGCTCCCACTACTTCACCGATCCTCGATCGAGCGCAATCCAGGCAGCCTACGGAACCGGAACCCTCAACATCTGGAATCTGCAGCGGATCAATTCCCTCCGAGGGATCTATAACTCTGTAGCAGCCAATGTACGGACGTTCAATGTGACGGAAGAAAATATTCTTCTTGCCACGATCACCGATGTCCCGAACGGCCTCGGCGGAACTCCGCTGATTGTCCCCGCGAACGGCTCTCTCACCGTATTCATAGATTTCCCTGCTCCGGATTCTCCAGGCCAGTACATCGGTGTGGATTCGTGGGGAATTGTCGACTATCAGGCAAACTCTTTGCCTGACGGCACAGGGGATGATCTGACGGAATATCTCGGCCAGACAACGAGGCAGGAGTACGGCCCGCGCCTGATGATCGTGTTCGCCAATTCGAGCGAGACACCGGCGCATCTCGTCGTGCTGCGGGCGCATGGCGTGGCGGTTATCGAAGGAACTCCCGTCCCGATCAAATCCGAGGACGCAGCATCCATCGCGAAATATGGCCGCCGCCCCTGGCCGTTTTCGTTCAATTGGATCACCAATCAAACCGACGGCCAGGCCAAACTTGATTACATCATCTCGGAATACAAGGATCCGCGCGCGCGGATATCGTTCGACGTGAAGGGCAACTACGATGCGGCGCACCTGGCTGAAGTGCAGACCAGGCGCGAGGGAGATCGCATCCGTGTTGTGGCCGGGTCAGAATTCGGCCTCTTCATAGACGCGGAGTTTATCGTCGACGCCGTGATCCATAAGATTGCGGCTGACCGGCTCCATGTCATGACGCTCTACTGCACCGAAGCCCCGAAGAGCCAACTGGCGGCGGACGGGACGCCGCACAACCCGAATGAAATCCCGGATGCCGACGCAATCAAGCGGCCTGACCAGCTTTGGACCACCGGACTCGCGCTTGCCGATTCGATCCTGCTGATGTGCGGAGCCAACAAATGGAACTCTGACATTTTCGAGGCCGAAATCCGAGCGAAGCGGATCCAGTCCGGGATGACCGTTAAGAGCATCGATCTGAGAACCGCCGGCGAGGGAGGGACGTTCTCGCACAACGGCCAGGATCAAATAATCATCGAAGGCCTGTACGCGGACTGGCAGGGTCTCCGTTATCAATTTTTCTATGGCGAGTATCCGGGAATCTGGTACTGGGCTGTCCGGCTGAAGAACTCGAGCGGATGGAGCATCTGGACGGACGGGAACGATAATCCCCAATATGTCACCGACAATGTAAACACGGAGACTGCGGCGCTGGTCGACCTCGGCCCGCCTGCGAAATGGGAGATCACACTCCGAAGCGGCGTGCAGGAAGGCACGGCCGTTGTGATGGCCACACGGCCCAAGGTCAACGGCAACAGGATCATGTCCGTTGCGTTCCAGATCCGCAACGCCTCCGCGGGGGCGTGGAGAAACATCGACGCTGATGCCGGCGCCGCCGACACTCTCTATGACGGATCCGAAACGAACCACACTTTCGATCCGGCTACGGGAGTGCTGAGGAAAGAATCCGGAGACTATGGCGACGCGGCCGCGAGCGGCGGGCTGCTGCTCGTAGACGTGAGGCAATCCTCATTCGACCACCGCTGCGCAATCTGGCGTGAGATCTCCCCGGATCAGATCAGCGGGACTGAAATCTCCGGAATTCAGCCTTTTCCTGTTTCTTTCGCGTTGAACGCCAACGGAGAATACTCGAAGCTCCGCGCCAGAATCGTGCGTCCTCCCTGGACCTGGAACGCCTCGGAGCCGGCCGCAAACACGGACGGATTCCAGGCCGAAGCCGGTTATAGAAAAAAGGACTTCGTATTCGGCGGAATGGTCGGAGACCTCGACACGGACGTTTTTCTCAGTCCGCCTTTCGCGATCCCGGAAGGATTGACAATCTCCGACCTCGAAGCCCGCGTGTGGTTCGAAAACATCTTCAGCGTATCGGATGACGAGAACCACGAAACGGCCATCGTCGACACAGCGAATCTGGCGACCGTTCCGCTCCTCTTTCATGCCACGGCTCTCGGGGACGGCGTCAATCCCCCGGTGTCCGGGCCGTGGGCCATGATCCGGATCCCCTGCGATCTATACATCTCGGGAGTGACCGTTCTTGCCGACCAGGTCGGGTCGATTCAGTTCGATATCAGGAGATGCCTCTACAGCGCTTATCCGGATGGCCCTGGAGACTCGATCGTCGCTTCGTCTCCTCCCGCGCTAGCGAGTTCGCAACCCTACCAGGATTACACGCTTGCCGGGTGGGCGAGAGGGCTGAATCGCGGCGACGTCCTCGTGTTCTATGTCGAATCCGGGGCGGCCTCCGTCCAGAGAGCCACGATAACCCTCGAATGTCTGGCGACGATCGCCGTCGGATCGGGATCCGCGCCCGGGTCCGACTCGTTGCCGACGCCGTGGGCCTACTGGCCGATGGACGAGGTATCCACATTCCAGGTCAATGGGGCTCCGTCCGTCTGGCACTACGGCAGCGGATCGGGCGAGGGCGGCCGCATACTGCGAGTCAAGCATACGTTCCAGCTCGAGGGCGGAACCGAGAGCCTGGCCAACGGAGAGGCGTACGGACCGGTCTACATCCCGCCCGGTACGTACATCAAGGCCTTCTGGAAGTCCGGGAAGCGCAGCGTGCAGCTAGGCGGCTGGGTAGGCGGCGGAGCCGGCACCATGTTCTACGACGACGCCTGGGCGATTTTGAACGTGCGCCTGATCGGATTCAAGATATGGACGAACTCCGTGGATGGCGGGCCGGTCGGGATAAAAGGATGGCAGGCCATCTACCGCGACGCGAACGGAAATGCGACCTACGGGCCTGTCAGAGGCACGACTTCGGGCGAAACGGAGAACCAGTTCATTCTCGGCGACGACGAATATATCACCCGCATAAAGGGATACACGGGGTGGTCCGATCAGTCGGCGTTCAAGCAGAAGATAATTCGGCTGGAGTTCGTCACCAACCTCGGCTCGCATATCTTCGGCTCCACTTACGACACGCCTTTCACCATCGATATACCCATCGCCGGGCCGAATGAATCCCATACATTTGCAGGGCTGTACGGCAGCTATGCGGGCGATCCGAAAGCGATCCGCCGGGTCGGCGTTCTCTATTACGTCGACACCTTTGACGAGACGGTTCCGGTCCCCGACGATGCGGTCGGCTGGAATCTCTACGCGTCGTTCGACGGCGTGAACTACTTCAAGAAGAACCAGACGCCGCTGGGGCTGTCCAGCTTCTACGACGAGGGAGCGTAGGGAGATGTCCAATAACTTCTCAGACTCGCATGTCATCGAGTACTTCAGATTCGAAAACGACGCCTCGTTCGCAAACGGCGGCAAGGGCGCGTTCAATCTCGCCAACCATGGCGCGACACCCGACATCTCCGATTTCAAGGAAGGCGGGGCGTCGGCCCTGTTCCAACTGGCGAATAGCAACTACATGGGCTGCCCCGACGCCGATCTTCCGGCCAACTTCCCGCTCAAGAACGGCTACGTCAATCCCAAGATGACGGTCGGCTTTTGGCTCAAGGTCAATTCGACCGGCGGCTCCCAATACATCCTGTCGAAGGGCTCGCAGAACGCCATCATGTGGACCTACAGCTATACCGGGTCGATCTACATCTACTCCGCCGGCGTCAGCAGAATCTTCTACACCGGCATCGGCGGCGCCGATACGTGGTGGCACATACTCCTGGGGATGGACAGCGAGACGGGGCACGTACGGTTCGCGATAAAGAACGCCTCGACGGGAGAAATCGGGACCAAGTGGGCCACC
>JAEAME010001808.1_pt1 | contig 13760 bp, 18 predicted proteins | sample 8958731 | NCBI WGS metagenome assembly JAEAME01 (sample SAMN16933194, study PRJNA681113) | bioreactor sludge metagenome | isolation source: anerobic bioreactor sludge (Control) | place: India:Bengaluru | collected 2018-10-24 | reverse complement strand
ATCAGCGGACACCGTGTTCAGCGATCAGGAGACATCTATCATCGGCGCTGACAACGGCAGCGCGACGATGCCGTAGTGAGCGAGCACGTCGCGGTAGAGCGGGTTCAGCGTCGGGTCGTAGATGTCCGGTTTGAGGACGCCCTCCCCCAGGTTGTCGAGGACGATGATCTTGACGGTGCCCCCCAGCCGCCGCAGCGCCTGCTCGTGGAGTTCGGCCCAGATCCGTGCGCTCGACCGCCACACCAGCAAGCGCACCGATTTGCGCGAATAGCCGAGCGTCAGAACGAAGAGACGGGTGCGCCGGTACTTGCCGGTCTGCGGATCCCGCACCATCGGACCGGTGCCGTAATCGACCTGGGCCTCTTCGCCCGGGGCCGTAATGATCACGACGCGGGCCTCGGGGGTCGACTGGCCGCGCAGCGTGACCACGAAGCGCTTCACGCTGGCGTACCGTGCCTGGAAGCCGTGGTCGTCCACCAGGTCCTGCCAGATCGCCATGGCATTGCGCCCACGTCTCAGCGCCTCCTCGATGAGGTCGCGGTACGGCTCGCAAGCACTCGCCGTCGGCCCTCGTTGCGGCGGCGGCGTCTCACGCACGGCGGACGGGCGGTCGGAGGACACCCCTCCCGGAGTGGTTGGCTTCGCGCCCTCCGAGTCGGTGGACACCTCCGGCGTGGTGGCCGGTTTTGGCGGGGGCCAGACGCGGGGCGGCCCCCCACGCCGGCGCACCCGAATGCCGGCCGCCTTGAGGTAGTGGCTGGCCGTCTCCCAGCGGACGCCAGTCGTCTGCTCAATGCGCCGGAGCGACCACCCCAGTCGCCCCAACCCTATGACCTGCTGTTGTTTGGTCGTGTCCAAGACGTTGCTCATCGCGGCGTAGGGAACACGCGTTCCCACGCCGCTGTCAACATCTCGGCCGCCTATCTGTGGTGGCCGGTTTCGAGGTGTCCATCAGTGGCCGGATTTGGGTGTCCACCGAGGGCCCGAGCTCCCGAGGTGTCGATTGACGCATTGAATGAGCTTCGCGAGGTTCTCTTACCGAGGCGCTCAATGGAGTGGGCTAAACGGACGTCGGGTCGGAAACGGGTGTCATGCGGTATTCAGTCTTCCCAAGTGTGGAGAACGAAGATTCCCCACCCCAAGGTTCTGAAGACGAGCGGCAGGATTAGTAGACGCCGAGCAGCAGGCGGCGCTCACGATTTCTGGGCGCCTCCCATGACGCGTTTTATGGCGAACTTCCCACTGGCTACCATGGAAGCCAGTCCCTTCTTGCCGGCAGATTCCGCACTTCGCTTTTCGAACTCACGGCGTATGGCCGCAGCCGCGGGTGCTCGCTGTCTGCTTCGACTATCCAGACCGTGTAATCAGGTAGCAGTGCCAACAGCCTCCTGTTGTGCTCCTCGCCGAGATCCCGAGCCCACAGTACTTGCTCGTCGAGAAGGCGAGCACGATTGTAAACCCACTCGAAATGGACGTTGTGTTCTGATGAGTACCTTACAAAGACTAGATGGCGGCCTCCTTGGTCGTGAAGCCACTGCAAGAGCGTAGCGCGTGTCTCACTCCAGCCGCCTTTGGTGATGAGGAACGTGGCAGCTCCTCGGCGTGGCGTCTCGCTCCACCAGCCAGTGATTCTGCCTGTTACGTTCAGCCCCAGAAGCAGAGTGCTTGCCACTGGAACAGCCATCACGGTGGCCCGCCAAGAGCAGCGCGGCCCACTGTGATGCCAGAGTCGGCGAAGGGCTTCAACCTGCAGGAATATGATCAGCGGAGCGGCTGGGGCGAAGTAGTGCGGCTGGAACCACTTGACGAAAAAGACCTCAACGAGCAGCATAAGACAGGTTGCGACTGCCAGTCGCGACCACATGGAGCCGTACGCCGACAAGAACACCCAGGCCTCCGCGCACGCGAGAACAACCACGCCGAGCTGCAGGCCGGGGCCTGGCGGCCCGTACCGCGCTCCGACCAGCCAGAAGCCTCCCAGCAGGACCACTTGAACCTGGGCGGTCGTTCCGCCGGAGAGCAACGCGAAAGCGACGAGAGGTGCGCTCATGAGAACGCCTCCGAAAAACAACCACCACTCAACCAGCTTTGGGCTCGCACTCGTGATGCGACCTGGCCAGCCTTGCTGTGCCTCGTAGAGCCGTCCTTCGAATTCGGTGTAGAGCTCGCGGACCGTGGGGCTGCTGTACGTCTTCGGGGAACGACGGGAGAGGATTGTGAGCTGCGGAGTCTCCTGATACTGCCGCTCATGAATCACGTACGGCGGCGTGAAGGCCGATCCGGTCGTCGCGTTGTTGTACAAGCCCACACAAACCGCGAATGCGGCGACGACCAAAAGGGCGGGGGAGACGAGCCAGACGAAGTTGAGCGAGCCCAAGCTCGACTTCGGCCACCAACGGCGCAGGAGGAGAATCCCGGTCGGTACGCATACGATCAGGCCCTCGACCGGCCGACTGCATAGGAGGACAACGACGCCGAGGGCCAGCACCGTGACTAGCGTGGGCGACTCTTTGTCCCAGAGCCGGCGTGCGGCGCCGAAGAACAGCGCGCCACCGAAGGCAGCGACCATGCCACCCCAGTAACTCTGGCTCCAGTAGCTGTAGACGCCCCACTGGCTGATGAACAGCACCCCACCCGTGAGAGCACCCACCGGCCCCATCCATGCTGTCATCATCCAGGCGGTGGCGGCGCATGCAAGAGCCGCGCTGAGCCAGACGCCCACGACCGGCTGGCCGACTAGCCACTCACCGAACGCCAGGAATGCCCCTTGTCCGGGCCAATACTTGGATACGTACATCGGGGACACGAGTACGTGAAACGTGTCGAAGAACTCGGGGAGCGGAGGCGGTGGGTTTGCCAACCGTCCTGATGCCAACGTATTGGACAACAGAAGGTAGCTGAACTCGTCGTGAACGAGCGGCACAGGCACTCCAAGGGCCACAGCAACCGCCAGACAGCCTGCGAAGCAAGCGCCGCCCACCACCGGCGGGACTAAATGCCGTTGAGAACGAACCCTCTCGAACAACGACACAACCCCTGCGCCTGGTTGGGCCCGCGCATTCAACAGCGCCAAGATGGCACAGGCCATTACGAGGAGCCACGGCAGTAGGTTGATCATATGCGGACCGAATTCTCGCGACCCCGCCGCATGCAATCCATTAGAAACCGCTGACCTAGGACCGCGTCTGAGAATGCCGCGATCGTCCCTTGACAACGATCACGGAGAACCTGTCCTTGCGTGCCATGGGGAAGCCCTCAAGTCGTATGTGCTCGAGCAGGGACTCTTGCTGCCTCTCAATCTTCGAGACTAGCTGCCGGATGATCACTGGGCGCACTTCGTGAGCGAGCCGGTGGATGAAGTGGGTCTGTCGGCGATCGCGGCGGTGTACGAGGCGGACGACCGAGACCAGCCGCTGGCCCACGCCGCGATGATAACCAAGCTTCTGGTCTACGGACACTGCGTGGGGCTGTTCTCGTCGCGGAAGATCGCGTCCCGATTGACCGAGGACGTGGCGTTTCGCATCCTGGCGGCGGGTAACGCCCCGGCCTTGGGCACGATCACCGACATCAAAGAGATTCGCCATGAGGTACTGTAAGCGCTCTTCATGCAGGTGTTGCCGCTCGCGCGGCGGGCCGGGGCGCTGCACGTCGGCCGCGTAGCCGTCGACGGCAGCAAGGCGAAGGCTAACGCGTTGAAGCACGAAGCGATGAGTTACAGCAGGATGCAGGAACGCGAAGCGACGTTGGCGCAGGAGGTCCACCACGTGCTGAACCAGGCGGAAGCGACCGTCGCGCACAGGGACGGGACTGACGGCAGCACGTCGAGCTGCGGGAACGTTTCGGCTGAGCTGCGTCGCCGAGAGACACGACTGGCCCGGATTCGCGAGGCCAACCGCGCGTTGGAGGCACGGGCGCGGGCCGCCGCCAAGGCCGAGCAGAAACCCGAGGAGACGGCGAAGCCCGAGCCGAGGGCGCAGGACAACTCCATGAATCCGGAGTCGCAGATCATGACCGGGCCGGACGGGTGTGTGCAAGGCTACAACGCGCAAATCGTCGTACACCCGGCTGCCCAAGTGAATGTGGGGCAGGCCGTCACGCCGGATGCGAACGCCAAACGGCAGCTGCAGCCGATGATCGGGACCAGGGTGGAGCAGAGCGGCGAGCACCCGACGCAAGTGCTGGCGCATAGTGAGTACTGTTCCGACGACAACCCGAAATACGTCGCGGCTGAAGCGATCGATGCCTACGTCGCCACGGAGCCGCAGAAGCACACGGATCCGGTCGAACGTTGTCCGCGCGGTCCGCTGCGGAAGACTGCGACGGTGACCGACCAGATGCAACGGAAGCTCCAGACCAAGTGGGGCCATGCCGTCTATCGGTCGCGCAAGGCAATCGTCGAACCGGTGTTCGGACAGACCAAGCATCGCCGCGGATTCCGTCAGTTTCTGCTTCGTGGCTCGAAGGAGGTCCACGCCGAGTGGGCGCTCATCTGCCTCGGTCACAGCGTTTTGAAGTTGCACGGCCTCCTGTGCACATGAGCGGTGCGGATCGCCGACGCTCTGTGCGGCCGCACACGGGCGAACGGAGGCCAGAGATAACCGGTGATGCACGGTTGCGGTACTTTCCCGACGACGAGTGCCTCCGACTGCCCGGCTGCGGAAGGTCCCGCAGCTCGGACACGCTCCTTCAGGAGCCATCGTCACATACTCGGATGGGCTCCTATCGGCAGCGCCCACCCTTGCAAAACGCTCGTACCCCCTTGGTCGTCACCAGGGCAGAATTGGTCATCGACGAAGCGCACCGCCCGAAGAGATACGTCAAAGCCCGACCTTGAAAGCGAGAGAGTCGCACTCGCACGTCAGCGTCTCGCGACCCTGAAGAGGATGCGGGATCCAAACTGTGTGGGGACCAGGCTGTAACCCTCGCCATCCAACTGATACGACGGACCGCTGCAGAAGACGGGCCTCCTATCAACCTCTGCAGCCAGAAGATCAAACGTCGATCGTGGTACCTCGTGCCCATGTACACCGAACGGTGCGAGCTCAACGAAGCGCAGGTCCCACCGCCGGCGATCGACCTGAGCCGCGTAGTAGAACGTGTACAACTCCGGCCACCCTGTGAAGACGATCGCGTGTTGAGGCAGAACGTCGATGGCTGTCAAGACCTGTTGGTAATGCAGATCAGGTCTCTCCATACGCGACCACCTCCCGAACGCCCCAATCGCAAGTAGACTGGCGACAGCAACCACAGCGATGGCCTCGACAGAACGGACTCTCAAGATCGACCACCGCAGCATTGCGTCTGCGCCATTCGCCCCAATCAAGGCCAGCACCACATATCCCGGAACATAGAACCCTGCGATGTCAGGGACGCGATACGTCCAAGTGAACAGCCAAGAGGCGGCGAGAGCGACAGCGAATGTCGCTCTCAAGAAGTGATCTCTTTGAGAGATGGCGAGCGCGCCAACAACGATTAACGAGAGACCAACCACGCCAAACTCGGCCGGCAGCGCCGCCACAACGTATTGGTGGGCGCGCATGGTCAGGAGATCCCACTGGAACATTGCGAATCGCCACGGCTGCGCTGTGGCAATGAAGCGAACCTGGTGTCCGAGGGTGCTGAGGAACTCGGCGCTCAGGCCCCACTGGGAGCTCGCTGGACCGTAGATCGCTTCAAACACGTTTGCCGGAGGTGCGTGACGCACGGCGGCGACGAGCGAGAAAGCAACGGCTGTTGCCCCGGCGGCAGCTCCCCCCGCAGCCGTGAGAACCGCACGACCGCCAGGGCCACATCGTTGGAACACGAATAGCGCGCACGCCGGTGCCTGCAGGGCGACCCCCGTATCCACTCCGCTGCCGAGCGCGCCGGCCATCCCTGCGACAAAGAGCAGTCGAGCGTCCTTAGTACGGCTCCAACGAAACAGAGAGGCCCACACGATCGCAAGAAAAGCTGCCCCGAGGGTGTACACCTCAGCGACGACTGCGTACGACCAGAACGTGAGGGAATAGCCCAAGATGACGCTGCCGGCAAGGGAAGCCGCGCGTGAAGCTCCGCTCGATCTCGCAGCGAGGAACACCGCAGCGAGCGCGATTGCCGCGCCGAGCGCCGACAGGAGGTTTACGCGGTACGCGACGCTGCCAATCGGCAAGAGTGTTGCCAACCTCGCTAGCGTAATGTAGATGGCGTGACCGGGTGCGTGTGTCACGCCGAATTGATGGCCAAGGACCTGGAACTCAGCTCCGTCTCCGGAGCCAGGCAAAACGGACAATGACGGCAGGTAGACCGCCAAACTCACGGCGGCCACAGCCACGGCGACCGACCGATCCACTCGCAGGATGCAACGCCGCCCCTCGACGCTGTACTTGAGCGCGTTCCCTGAGCGCGACTCACGAAACATGGTATGGGCCTCGTGACGGGTCGGGCGTGGTCCTACTGCGCCAGCAGGACATTCAGCAAGAAGGCTCTGCCGTGCTCTGCACCGCGCGCATCCCGAAAGCCGACACTGTAGACCTCACTTCGCGAACAAGACTCGCCCGTCTTCCGAGTCGTGGTCTCCGATCCATCGCCGGAGGAGCGTTGAAACAACGACGGCAGTACGCGTTCCCCCGGTCCGCCGTCGAAATGCCCTCGCACGTCGGAACGGGGGTAGACCGACCCTCTGCGCACACTCATGCACTTGGTGGCTCGCATTCTACTTCCTCAGGTGAGGCATCGAATCTCTTAACGGGCACTGTCTAGGACTATAGAATCACTTAAGGCGCAAATGGTGGTCGAAGAACGTTTCATAACGCAGTGACGGTTCAGAAGAGGTCCACCTGCTTCCAGAACTCGGTCATGAGCGTCGGCCGATGGCGCATGCGGCCCAGGGTGGACTCACGATCAACTGAAGTAACACCTGGACGAGTCAACGTTTCAACCGACTCCGCCAAGCCAACCGGGCGAAGCTGTCTTCCCGCTTGGCGCGGCAAGTGGTCGCCGTGGAACCCGCGTCGTACGAATTGCTCGTCCCGCAGGGCCGATCTCGGCCGTGAGTCCCCACTACAGTCTCTTCGGGTCACCGGCGCCAGATGAATAACCATCATGTGGGTTGGTGTGCATAACGGATGGCCGCCTGGTTGGCAGCCCGCGACGCGTAGCCGTTCAACCGGCTTGTGCAGTCCACATCACAGGCATCCTGAACGGCCGCGGGCTGGCACCGAGCAGCCGGTTAGACTCCCGGTCAAACTGCGAATGATGGTTGAAAGCGAGACGATACGCAATCTGCGATACTTGTTCGGGCGAGCCCGCAAGTTGCCCCGCACCCAGCATGATCGCAGCCGCCGAGCGCCACAATGGGAATGCCCCGCCCGTCACCACTTCAAGGTCGTACCTGGACTTCTCCGGATCGATGCCGAGCTCCCGAGCGATACCGCCGAGTGAGCGACGCACACTTCGTACGAGTGCCCAGCCGAGGACCTCCACCGCGGCGGTCGCATGAGCCCGTTCCGCATAGCGAATCTGGAGAGACGTACGTGTGACTCCTCGGTCGGTCTCGTCTGCAGCGCTGACACACCGGAAAGCAGCCGGCGTCAATACCAGTCGGCGCAGCAACGCCGCGCATGTGAGAAATGTAATGAAGGTGACGGTTGGGTGCTGAAGCGGACGACCGAACGTCGTGGACGAATCGAAAACATCAGTCTCTCCCAGCAACGACGACGCCGTGACACCTGCGTTGTTGTCGTCGGATGCGAACTGACGCGGTGTTTCGTACCGACTGCCGTCGACTAACCCAGGGACGTTCTCGACCGAATCTCGCCAGAGAACGAACTGGCATTTGAACGCGATCGCCTGCAGTCCCGCAGCCGTGAGCCCTAAGTGTGCCTCTGCAAAGTCCGTGACGACCGGCACCAGTGTGGAAGCAACGGCCGTTCGCGATCCTTGGAGAAGGTCCAGCTCCGGTCCGTCAAGGAGTGCGAGCTCGAGCCGCTTGAAGGGGCTTGCACGTCCCACCCGGAGAGCCCCACCAGCTGGCGCAACACGCTTCACGGTGATTCCCGCCTGTCGCAGTACGCCGACGACAGCTTCGGCTGTTGGTTGACTGCCGGCCCGCAGCAGTCCCGTAGCGCCCTTGGCGGGTCGCTCGAAAAGCGCTGCTTCCTGCAAGTACCTGGCTCGAGGCGTGGGTGCAGAAGCTCCGCTCCGACTCACGAGTGTCAGGTCGGAGTCTGAGGAACTGAACATGGAATCTCCACAATCGGTCGTTTGTCACGCCCCGCCCGAGACGGAGGCAGACCAGCGACTCGTCGCGAAATGAGCGCCGCGAGACGCTGCCCGTCCGCAACGCGAGTACTCTTCACTCGAGACTATCAACGCAGTCGCCATGGTCTCGCCCCGCGAGGAGGCGGTCGCGTGGCCAGAGCAACGGTGATCCGAGACCCCTTCGTCTAGATGCGGTCTTCGCCATGCCTGGCCGGCATCGCCAACTTCGCAGACGGGTCGCCCTCTCGACTTTCACCCTCGTCAAGGATCGAGATCCGCGTTTGATCCACGGGGTCCCTTCGACCTACTCTCGGCGGAGGAGGCCTGATCATGATCCGAGGAAACAGGGACGCCACCGACGCCGGGCGGGTGCTCGTCAGCGTGCGCCGTCGAGCGATCCGGACGCGCAATAGCGTCAACACAGCGGTCCATCCATCGGCCACGGTCACCGTCTTGCCGTCGGTCCGATGGCGTGGGCTATACGAAATCGGTACCTCGAGAATCTCACATCCGAGCCGTAACAGCTTTCCCGTTACCTCGGGACAGAACTCGAAGCGCACGCACTGCAGGGCCAGCTGCTGCAGTAGCGTTCGGCGGAAGGCTTTGTAGCAGGTGGCCTCATCGTGAAGATGTGCGCCGTACAGCACATTCGTGATCCAGGTCAGGAACTTGGCCCCGCAGTAGAAGCGGAGGCCGCGCTGCGGCCTGTCAGGACGCATTCCATAGACGACATCGCACCGGCCTGCCAGCAGTGGACCAAGGAGGCGAGGGTAGTCGGCTGGATCGTACTCAAGGTCCCCGTCCTGGATGACAACGAACTCCCCACGCGCAAAGTCAAGTGCTGTTCTGATTGCGGCACCCTTGCCCCAGTTGCGGCTGTGGGCAATCACGGTCAAGTGGGTCGAGATGAACAACTGTAGCACCTCGCGCGTCCCATCGTCGGACCCGTCATCGACCACGACGATCTCCTTTTCGATCGGGGAGGCGTCGACCCGATCAAGAACCGTGCGCAGCGAAGAGCTCTCGTTGTATACCGGGATCACTATGGTGACCAGCCCTGGCAGCGACTCACTGCCGCAGGCGGCTCGGCAACAGCGATCGGAAGCGTCCGCTCCTAGCACAGGCGAGACTCTCGCCGCCGGGGTCGGGTAGTGACTATCTCGCGAGACTCCGTTCGCCGCGAGCGTTGCGCCGGGGCCAGAGGGCGTGGTGCCATCATGTGCAGCGTGGTCCTGGCTCATCGTTTGGTTGCCTGACACGACCTTGCCAACGGGCGGACCTGGAGTCATGGCACGATGTGTTCTCTGAATCGCTGATCGAGCTCCTGGAACACAGCAGCACCGAAGTGCCGTTGCGTGCGTTTTACAGCAGCATGGATTACCCGATCTCTTTCCGCCCGGGAACTCGCCAGGGCCTCCTGTCTATCATTCGCGTGCAGTGTCGAGCTCCTCAGAGTCGCTCCTGCGCGCCTGTCGAGGTGTTGGAATGACCCGTTCAGTTGGTAGGCGAATGACTTCACCAACTCGTATTCGGACCCAGTCAACCCCAATACCTGACGCATTCGGTTTCGCATGCGCTCGCGTCGGTTCGCAGGAGCCTACACACCGCCGCACTGATATCAACCGTGTGCAAAACCCTACCCCGTCGACATGTTCCTCCGCTAGACAGAAAGTGTCGTAATTTCGCTCGATTGGCGTTCCGGTGGCCGGTCGTGTCCGTTAGAATCCCCGGACGTGGTGGGGATTCGGGAGGCCGTTGAGCTGGACAGGGCAAGCGGCCATCGCGCATCGTTCCGTGAGTTCTCCGGGTAAAGAGGACACCACACGGGGGGCGATGCCGATAGCCACAGCAAGGATGGATCTGACGGCGTTCGTTGGCAAGCTCCTGGAGGAGTAGGTCCTGGAGGAGTAGGACGGGGACGTGCTGTGGGAAGGGGTCCGGCGGCTGGCCCAGGCCTTGATGGAGAGCGAGCTCGCAGCGCTGGTCAGGGCGGCAGACGTGTGACGACGGAGTCGCACCCCTTTCGGGCGCCGCCAGAAGAACTTCCGCATCCACGGCGAGATTGTGGGTTCAGGAGATTCTGGCCGCCTCTGTTGAGGCCTCAGACGAGAGGCTATCCTCCAGTCCAAGGTGCCGCGTTCGGATCGACGGACCGTCCAGCGCGAGTTGACGTCCGCGCTCGAGCACACGGTCGGTGATGGCGTGAGCCAGGTCGTCGTCGTGGAGGACGCGCCCCCAGTCCGTCAACGCCTTGTTGGTCGTGAAGATCATCGAGCGCCGGCGGCGGTGTCGGTCATTCACGACGTGAAACAGCATGTTGGCGGCGTCGGTGCCGTAGGTCAAGTATCCCACTTCGTCGCAGATCAGAACGCCAGGTCGCGTGTAGCGGGCGAGCGCGTCGGCCAGTCGTCCTTCACGGAACGCCGCGGAGAGGTCGTCAACCAATTCGGCTGCGGTGACGAAGAGGGCATCGAAGCCGTTCTGAATCGCGCAGTAGGCGATCGCCACCGCAAGGCGCATCTTCCCACGCCCCGGCTTGCCCTTGAGAATCAGGCAGCGGCCGTCGGTCACGAAGTCGGGCGAGAGCACCGACCCGAACAGCGGCAGGCGGATGGTGGACCGGTACGTGAAGTTGAAATCGTCGATCGTCTTGAGAAACGGGAAGCCGGTCCGGCGCACCAAGCGATCCAGTCGCGTCTGCTGTCGCTACGCGACCTCTTCGGCGATCAGCAACGCGACGACATCCCGATACGTCCAGGCCTCCCGTTCGGCGCGCTGCACGACATCCCGCCAGACGCGGCGGGCGTTGGCCAAGTGGAGGCGCTTCAAACACGCATCGAGTTGGGTATCGGCGAGCGTCGTGCTGACGTCGCTCATGATCGCCCTCCGTCGGCGCACGAGTGTCGCCCCGGGCTCGGCCGCGTCCAGGCGCGGCGCTCCGCGCCGCCCCGGATCCGGCCTCCGCGCGGGGCGCCCATCGCTGAGGCCGCCGAGGGCTCAAACGGTAGCGGGAGCGTCAGCGCGGTCCCGCCGTCCAGATCGTGCGCGATGTACTCAGCGCCGAGGGTCTGCTCCGCCGGGCCCCGCGCGAACGCGGCACGCATCGCGGGCTCGCCGTACGTCTGCAGCAGGTCATGGAGGCGGTCGATGTCACCCAGCCACACGCCGGGGCGGCGGTGCGTCAGCTCCGTCGAATACGCCAACGCCTCCGGTCCGATGGCCAGCAGATGCTGGCGCTGCAAGTGCCGCTTCGTGCGCTTCCCCGACACGGCCGCCACATGCTCGGCGCGATGTTCGGGCAGCGTCGAGGGCGCGTCCCGGATGAATTGCCGCAGGTGCTCGGCCGGCGACTGCAGCTGAAGGACGGTCCGCCGGCGATTATCGGCGTCATGCCTTCCGGGTTCCGGTTTCCTTTGGACTCGCGGCAGACAGATGTGTGGTTCCCGCTCGGCGGTTCTCTCGTGGGAAGGGTCGTCGCGCGTCTCGGGCCTGGGCTGACAGAGAAGTCGGCGCAACCGTACGTGGACACGGCAGCGGCAGCCATTCCGGATGAGCCGCCGGATCCGGGCCGACCATTCGATCGGATCCTCGATGAGGCCGCCGAGTTGCACCGCTATCCGGCTGCGCAGGCGGTCCGATTGGAAGTCCGTGCAGATCGTGCCAGTTGAATCAATAAGTTACGCGAAACCTGCTGTGGATGAGATTCTGCTTGACATTGTATTAGTCCACTCATACACTATTGCACTAGATGATGACGACTGACTCGAAACGGGCCGACTTCGTGTTCAGCTTGGACCTCAGGAGTGGTGTCCCCGTCTACCGCCAGATCATCGACCAGATTCTGGGCGCCATCGCCTCCAGCCGGGTGAGCGGCGGCGATCAGTTGCCGACCGTGCGCCAGCTGGCGGTCGATCTCTCCATCAATCCGAACACCGTGGTCCGAGCCTACCGTGAGCTCGAGATCCGCGGGGTCCTCACGACACAGCAGGGGATTGGCACGTTCATCACCGCGCAGAACGTGCAACCCGACGAGGCCGAGCGCCAGCGGCGTCTCAGCCAGCTGGTCGGCGAGTTCATGGCGCGCGCCGGCGCGGTGGGGTTCACCGCCGAGGACGTTGTCGGTCGCATCCAGGAGTTCTTGTCCGAGCAGGGGAGGGCATCATGAGCGTCGTGCCGGAGATGTTCGCAACGAAGTCGATGGGCGGATCCCAGTGGGTGAGCCGCATCGGCGGCGCCCTGTTCGTGGTGTGCGCCGCTGCGGGTGCGGCTGCGAGTGCCGTCACCGGCCATGCCGCCGGCCTCGTCATCGGGCTGGTGGCGGGTGTGTACCTCGCCTTTGCCATCAAGATCGCGGACCAGTGGGAGAAGGCGGTCGTGCTGCGGCTCGGGCGATACCGCGGGCTGCGGGGGCCCGGTGCCTTCGTCATCATCCCACTCGTGGACGCCGTGAGCGGCTACGTCGACCAGCGCGTGCGCGTCACCGACGTTCGGGCGGAAACCGCCCTGACCAGGGACACGGTCCCGGTCAATGTCGATGCCATCGTCTTCTGGGTCGTCTGGAACGTCGAGAAGGCCATCCTCGAGGTCGAGAACTTCAACCAGGCCGTCGTGCTCAGCGCGCAGACCGCGCTGCGTGAGTCAATCGGCCGCCACGAGCTGGCGCAGATGATCACCGAGCGCGAGACGCTCGGCCGGGAGCTGCAGCGGATCCTCGACGAGAAGACGGGGCCGTGGGGCATCACCGTGCAGTCAGTCGAGATTCGGGATGTCAACATCCCGAAGGAACTGGAAGATGCAATGTCCCGGCGTGCGCAGGCGGAGCGCGAACGGCAGGCGCGCATCATCCTGGGGACCGCGGAAACCGAGATCTCCGACAAGTTCGCCCAGGCCGCCCAGGTCTACCACGACAACCCCATTGCCCTGCACCTGCGGGCGATGAACATGCTCTACGAGGCGATCAAGGAGAAGGGATCGATGGTCATCGTGCCTTCGTCGGCGGTCGAGACGATGGGACTCGGGGGGACGCTGGCAACGGCGGCGCTGGCTGGGACGCCGAAGGCGTAGCGTCCCAGGTTGCTCGTTGGCGCCGCGCCGGGGGAGGAGCCCGGGGGAGGGAGGGCCATGAACGTGACCTGCCGTCAGTGTCTGCCGCTGCATCCCGGCATCAACTTCTCCTGCCTGGAGGTCGGCGGCGACCTGGGAGGGTGCGTGTTCGCCGCCTCCAGCGTCCTCGTGATGGTCATCGGGCTGCCCCAGGCACGCTGGCTCGTATGCGGCGGGCTGGTGGCCGGACTGCCGCTCGCCTGGCTGCTGGCGGCTTGGAACCGCCGGCATGAGGGGGCGCCACGGCGCACGCAGCCCATCAGCCTCGGTCTGAAAGACTCCAATCCGAATGGCCGGGCTTCAGGCCAAATACGTCATTCCATTGAGAGGACGTGACACGGCCCTCCCTCTTGCTGGGGCTGGCGTCCCGAGCTAGAAGACATGACTGGTGGCTGGTCCGTGTTCTCAGCGGCGTTTCG
>JAEAME010001806.1_pt1 | contig 13763 bp, 10 predicted proteins | sample 8958731 | NCBI WGS metagenome assembly JAEAME01 (sample SAMN16933194, study PRJNA681113) | bioreactor sludge metagenome | isolation source: anerobic bioreactor sludge (Control) | place: India:Bengaluru | collected 2018-10-24 | reverse complement strand
GGGGATCAGTACGCGTCCAGGGTCCATCCTGGAATTCCCGCGGATGGTTGACGCTGTAAGGAAATTTGTAAAAAGCGATGTGGGGCCTACGGACCAGGTCTCGATACTGTCTGGATCCCGCAAGGTTCAGTTGCCGTTTTCCAGCGATAAGCAGCGGCTTTTAGAAGAACTTGACACGATCGGCGAAAAACTGAATCCCAGCTGGGCCTTTCGATATTTTCAGATGACGGATCTTGAAGCCTTGCTGGTTGCCAGTCCGCAGTACATGGATCTCCCTTTTGCCGATCTCAGCTCAGCAGGTCTAAAGAAGGTGGCCGCAAAACGGCAAAGTGCGGATCTGCAATTCCGGACCCGCAATCTGCTTTACACCATTAGGCAAAACCTTCGCACTCTGAGGCATTTTGAAGGCGTCAAAATGGTTGTGCTTTTCTCCGACGGCTTTCTATCCGAAACCAAGACGGCTGAAGCATACCAACTCCAGGAACTCGTCAACCTCGCTCTCCATTCCGGGATTGTGCTGAACACCGTAAGCATTCGAAGCATCTCTACGGATATAGAGGCTGCGTCGCCGGTCAATACGGCTATGTTCGATCGGTCGGCGCAGCAGGAAAGGGCTCTTATGCCGCTTGTGCCGATCGAGGCGGACCGGGCAGCACAGGAAAAGCCAATGGAGCAGATGGCTTCTGAAACGGGAGGTCAGTTTGTCGCACGCAGCAATGATATGTATCCGGGAATCCGGAATATCGCTCATCGCAGACCTTCCTATTACATGCTTACCTACGGCATGCCTCCTCATAAGGCGGATGGAGCCTACCATCACATCAAGTTGGAGGTGACCCGGCCCGGCCTGGAGCTTTCTTACCGAAAAGGGTATTACGCTCCCAAAGAGGAGATGACGTTTGAAAACAGCAAAAAGGAAGACCTGATCGAGGTGCTGAACGCTCCCGGGGACATGAATCAAATTCCCATGACTCTTTCCTATAACCTTTCCCAGGAGGACGACTACACTTACGCAGTCTCGTTTTTTTCGGATGTCAATATCCGAGGGCTGCAATTTGCCGAAGAGGAGGCGAGGCGCAAAAACCAGATTAGCCTGGTCCTGGCAGCCTTTGACGAAACCGATCGCTATATCAGCGGACTGGAGAAGACGATCGATTTTCAATTGCTGGAAAGCAGCTATGCCACCCTCCGCGAGCGGGGGATTAAATCAAGGGTCGAACTCAAACTCCCGGTCGGCCGCTACAAGGTCAAGGCGGTCGTGCGTGAAAGCGCTCAAGGCAAAATGGGTTCCGTTACCAAATCGGTGGACATCCCATGAGGATTCAATCTCGAACCATCAGGCGAATCATAGCGGGAAGATCCCGGTCCGTTGGGCTTCTCGTTTGCCTATGGTTTGTCGGGCTCTTTTTCCATGCGACGATGCACGGTGTTTCCGGCATGGCAGGCGCGGTCTCTCAATCCGACAGTCTCTACAGATACCGGGTGGATGTGGACCTGACAACCATTGAGGTGACTGTCCTGGATAAAAAGGGAAATCCGGTATCCAATCTCAGACAAGAGGATTTCCAGCTTTATGAAGACGGGAAGAAACAGGAAATTCTCAGCCTGGATGAAGTGAACTCCACAACTTCCTCTCTGGGAGCCGGCCCTATTGATGATCAGGCGCGCCACCGCGGCAAGATTGTATTGATCATTTTTGACGACAGCACCATCCCTCCCTTGTATTTCCAGAAATCGCGCGATTCTGCGGCTGCTTTTGTGAAGAAGCACATGCGGCCGCAAGACCTTTTTGCCGTAGCGAGCTGCGGCGCATCGATGAAAATATTTCAAAACCTTACCGACGATCGCCAAGACGTGCTGGATGCCATCTCGCGGACGACGGCTTTCGCTTCGACAGGCAGCTATATCCTGTTGCAGTCGCTGGAAGGGATGAACCGCTCCCTGGCGCCGCTCAAAGGCAAAAAATCGGTGCTGATTTATGGGCGGGTGCCTGATTCCTACGGATCGACTCCTTCCGAGAGGGGGATTTATGCGAAAGCGTTGGATTCGGCCAAAAGGGCCAACGTCTCCTACTACACGATAGATCCCGGCGCGATAGTGGGAAGTTTCTATGCCTCTGACGGCTCCGGAGTCGGTTCAAGAAACAGCATGGGCGCTGCCGGTATCAGAATCGGTCCAAGGTATGGCATGGACATTTACGGCACATTCATCCCGATGCAATCATCTGCTTCCGGACCGATATATTCTCTGGCAGACCAAAGCGGAGGATATTCCATAAGCAACACAAACGATATCGACGCTGAACTTGACAAACTGGATCAGCAGCTCAGCAACTATTACATCCTGGGATTCCAGTCCAATAATCCGAAACACGACGGGGCTTTTCGCAATGTGAAGATCAGGACGGAATTGCGGGGCGTGACTTTGAAATACCGGCCCGGTTACCAGGCTAAAGAGCCGATTGACACACCGGCAAGTTCCAGACAGGAACAGGGGCTTCTGGAAGCTTTGGCTGCTCCAGGCACGGCTACCGGATTGCCTGTCGCTTTTCGCCCGATGCACTTCTATCTCCCCTCTCGTGGATCCATCGTGCACATTGCGGCGAAGATCCGGATGGGAAAGGCGGCATTCAGAAAAAAGGGGGAAAAAATAGGCACGGATCTCGGCATCATGGGAGTTGCCTATGCCGAGAACGGCAGCATTGCGGCCCGCTTCAGTCAAACGCTCCCCGTAAGCCTCGACAAGAGAGAGGAGGCGGAATTCAGGAAAAAGAGCTTGAGCTATCGAAACTACTTTAAATTGCGTCCGGGCAAATATCGTTTGAAGATCGCCGTATCGGACGAATCCAATAATTTGGGATCGATGGAACAATTTTGCGAGGTGCCGGCTTTCCCCGATCAAGGAATTGCGGGCAGCGGCATTGTTATTTTCGAGCAGACACGGCAGATGCCCGATCTGATCGGCAATCTTCAGACTCAATTGCTGGATGAAAGTGACCCTTTGCTCTATTCAGGCCTCCAGGTCGAGCCCAGTGTGGAAAACAGGCTGAGGGTCGGTTCAAGGATTCCGCTCATGTTCAGGCTATACAACCTGCACGGCCCGGCGGATCAATGGAACCTGAAAGCCAAAGCGAGACTTCTGGACGATGCGGGAAACGAATATGCCCTGGGTCCGGTATCATTGAAAAATGATGTGTCCGCTGCGGGGGACGGGGAAGCTGCTGTTGTGCTCAGTCTGAGGTTCCGGGATGTACGGCCCGGCAAATATCGCTTGATTGTTGAAGCCGGCGAAGATGCCGCCTTAAAAACCGCAACGCTCCAAACCAATCTCGAATTCATTAAGTGACTTCAAAAGGCTCTGGTCTATCCCATGCTTCCTGTTGTCGGCGGAAATGGGAACAAACATTATATAAAATCCTATTGCATGCTGTAAAATATCACCATCTTGCAGCCATTTCGTTTAGAATAATGCGGGTTAATTGCTTTTATTACATTGAACCGGCCGTCGATGCGGAGATGGCGCTCCAAAAGATCGGCGGATCTGCGTCCGGAGCGCTTTTCGGTTCGCGCACCCGGAGCGCTGCGTCGATGTCGGGCATTGACGCGATGATACAGAGGAAATTCCCGGCCGGTTCCTGCGATAGTCATTGAATCGCATCAGAGGGGTTGGAGAACAGGGAATCGATCAAAAGCAACTATTAGGAGAAGGGAGTCTGGAATGAAATCAGGGCGTTTGCTTATTGCGTTTGCAGTAGTTATTTCGCTTGCCATGCTGGGAACGACGAGTTCCGCAATGGCCGCCGAGAAGTGCGACCGGCAGTGCCTGTCCGATCTCATGCATAAATATCTCGACGCGCTGGTAAAGCATGATCCCAAGAGCCTGCCGTTTGCCGACAAGGTAAAATTTACCGAGAGCACCGATAAAACGATCGAGGTTCTGCAGGTGGGAAAAGGATTATGGGAAACCGCGTCCGAGGGTCCGAAGGAATTCAAAATATTTGCCGCCGATCCTGAGGCTCAGGCGGCTGCCTGCCTTGTGGTTATGAAGGAAAAGGACAAAGATTTGATGCTCGGAGCGCGCATCAAACTTGAGAAGGGCAAAATCACGGAAGCCGAGCATCTGATCGTTCGGGGCGGGGGCAGCATGGGGATGAACTTCTCGCAGCCCAATCTGACGAAATCCCGTCCGGGTTTCGACGAGGATATACCCAAGGCCGAACGGATGAAGAGGGAGGATCTGGTTAGAATAGGGCTTTCCTACTACGATGCTCTTACTGGAGAAGACGGCACGCTTGCCCCATTCGCAAAAGAATGCGAGCGCCGCGAGAACGGCATGGTTACGGCAGGCGGAGCGCCGCCTCCGGCAAAGGCATTGCCCGGCGGCGCCATGCCCACCGGAGGATTTGGAGGCGTCCCGCGAGATTGCGAGGGGCAACTCAGCGCCGGTGTTTTCTCGTACATCACCGAAATCAAACCGCGCCTGGTGGTCGCCGATGTGCAAAAGGGTTTGGCAGTAGGCTTTTCGATGTTCCGCCATGACGGCACCAGACGGCCGCCCAAAAAAGGAGTGACGGGCAACACGCAAACCTACGGACAGTTCAACCTGGCCGCAATGCACATATTCAAAATCAGAAACGGCAAGATGTATGAAATAGAAGCCCCCGGTGCGGTCCTGCCCTACAACACCAAGTCCGGCTGGGAATCGGAAGAGAAGGTTTATCCGAAACCGAAATAGCTACTGAGCCGTCTGCTGTCGGGATTGGAGTTGTATTCCGGACTTGGACTGGTCCCGAAAGCACCATGATTGCGGAGTGGGCGCGGCCCGAGGCCGCGCCCTCACATGCTGCAGCCACCTCCAATTCATCGAACTTCCATTCGCGATGCTCAACCGGCATGGAAATTCCCTCAGTCGATCCCTCCAAATCCGCACGGCGGATCCGCGCATGTCTGCTCCGTTGAGCTCGATCGAATTCCTCGAAATACCGGTCGAGGCCTGCAGCCTCGATGCAGATACGCCTGCCGAATCCTCCGGTTGCACGGCGGACAGCCCGGTCCATCTGCGTCTCCTCGCCATGAGCCTTCATGAATAATCCGGCTGGCACCAAAGATCTGGATTCAGACGGTGGTGACATCTTGACCGGTTGTTTGATACACTACGACGCAAAGCCAATTATTCTAGGAGGAAAAAGAAATGAAATATGCCAGATTTTCCATTTTGTTGGGCATATTGGTATCGACGCTGATCGCCTGGTATGCGCTCGCAGCCGCTCCGGCGCAGTGGGAGGTAGTGATACCCCCAACAAACTTCGCAGATAAGATGAGAGTAGCCGCCTTCTTCGACAGGAACCTGGGTTTCATGGGAGGGGCTGGAGACGTCGGCAAGGCTCATTTCACGCTGGATGGCGGCAAAAGCTGGGCAACGGCCGACAGCAGCGGCGGCTGATTGTACTCCTTTGACATCGTTGATGTCCAAACGGTATGGCAGTGCGGCATGAAGAATCTGAGTGTGAGCAAAGACGGCGGCAAAACGTGGACGGCTATTACGGGAAAAGCCGGCGGCATGGGATGCATCCTGGCCTTTGCAGACGCCAAGACGGGATGGCTCGGCTTTGGCGACAAATTTGAAATGACTGCGGACGGCGGCGCAACCTGGAAAGAGCTGACTCTGCCCAAGGGTGTAAGCAAGGTCGCCGCAATTTCGCTTCGCACGCCGATGGACGGGTATCTGTTGGATGCGAATGGTGTCCTCCACATCACTCAGGATGGAGGCAAGACTTGGTCATCTCGTGGCGATGACGGCATTTTGTCAGGGCTTAACAAGCCGACTATTATGGGCTTTGCCAGCGGACCGTTTATCAACGAAACTCCGCAGGCTGCAGTTCGTTTCGTCGACGCAAATCATGGATTGGTCGTCCTGGGTCTTTCAGGGAAAACCAGCCTGGTTGCCTACCGAACGGCCGACGGCGGCAAGACCTGGAAAGAAGAGACTTTGCCTTCCGAACTGGGTAAGCCTTACCTGTCGCGCGACGGCAAGTTCGTTACGGTGAATCAATGGGGCAAGTGGGTCACCCTGCTCCAGTACAAATGAGCGAATCCCACTAGCCTGCGCCGTCGGAAGCCATGCTTCCGACGGCCGGAGTTTTTTCATTTTGTATCCTGAAATGGCATCTTTTCAGAGCCAAGGATTGCGTTCATGCGCAATCCTTTCAGGATTGATTTATCCATATTCTGACGGCAGCTGAAGGAATGGCGCTTTGGAATGCAGAATATCGAATAACGAATGCAGAAGCGCAGAAGTCAGGACGTAACATCGAAATTCATCATTCGATATTCTTCGGTTCAACTAGTGATCTGTAACAATTGAATTGATAGTGGCTCGGCCAATTTCTCCGGAAGCGCTGAAAGCGCGAAGCAGTGCAGCCCAGGGCGCAAGCCCTGGGTAATGGAAGTGCGCAAAAAAGCCCTGAAAGGGCGGCGCAGGTTTTCTGCATCGCCCTTTCAGGGCTCAACCAAGTCCCATTTCACACCCAGGGCTTCAGAGACCGCTTCCGCGGTCTCTTCCGCCCTGGGCTGTGCTGCTCCGCGCTTGCAGCGCTGGAACAACGTATATTGCCGATAGCAATTCAATTGTTACAGATCACTAGTTCAAGAAACAGTCCGAGGGCATGACGGATGCCATCGGGCTCCCAAAGCAATGCCCTCAGCTATGCCGGGCGCCGATAGATGTATACTGGCATCCCCGGAGGAACCTGCCTTGAGCAACAAAGATAAAAATATGACCCGGCGCGAAATGCTCGAAAGCGCCGGCAAAGCTGCGGCAACAACCGTGGCGCTTTCTTCCCTCACGCAGAACCTGTTCGTTTCGGGATTGATCGCCGCCGATCCCATAAATCTGGATGCCGCAGCCGGACCCGACCGTGTCACAGTGCTTCCCGGCAAAACCTACCTGATGGGATGGGTCGGATTCGGCAATCAGGTAAAGAGAGACCAGGCACCTGAACCGCTTCCTGACAGCCTGGATTTTCACGTGGCGCAGGGATCGAATCCGCGCAGCCGGACTTTCTTGCTGCCGCAGGCGAAGTCAGTCGAATCCGATGCTTCATGGCTCTCCGTCAGGCTGGAAAGAAGCTGGGGCGGCAGCCCGTCCAGCCGGATCTTGACCGTGTCGGTCGATGCTGAAGCTTTTTCTCCAGGCGAGCACCATGCCGCCATCACCATCAGGATGCCGGAAGCGAGCATTCCGATGCGGACTATCCGGGTGAACCTTAAAATCATGGCGGCAAGTTACACATGGAGCAAACAGTCCGGTCCCGGCACCGTCAGATTTGAGAACACAAAAACCCTCGCAACGACCGCCGGTTTCTCCGTCCCGGGTGACTATGTACTCGTCCTTAAAGCCAGATCTGGAGACATGGCCGCTTCCTCGAGCTTTCACGTCACCGTGGAAACGCGGCCTCCCCTAAAGCAGCTTGACGCTGTTTACACGAAGGATTTTATAATCAATAGCCCGATTTGGAGCGCACGGGCCAAGGCATTGATAGTCAACTGGATTCCGCACTGCATCGACCAGATCAACCGGACGGATCTGAAACAGGGACAGGGGGGCATCGATAATTTTGTCGAGGCTGCAAAAGCGCTTCGCGGCGAACCACACGGCGCACACAAAGGATATGTCTTTTCCAACGCCTGGGTCCACCAGACGGTCGAATCGATGAGCATCGCTCTGATGATCGATCCGCAGGGCGATCCGGAAATCATCAAAGCGCATGAAAAGATGCGCGCGACGCTGGAGGACTGGATCCCCAAAATTCTGGCGGCGCAGCATCCGGACGGATATCTGCAGACCGCCTTCACGTTGCGTGACGTAAAAATGTGGCCCGATCGCTGGACCCCGCAGGGCAGAGGAAACCACGAAGGGTACGTCGCGGGCTATTTTATCGAGTCGGCAATCAACCATTACCTGATGACCCAAAAGAAGGACGCCCGGCTGTACAATGCCGCCAAAAAGCTGGCCGACTGCTGGTGCGACAACCTGGGGCCGGCCTCGAAAAAAGAGTGGTTCGACGGCCATCAGGAAATGGAACAGGCGCTCGTGCGCTTCGGGCGCTTTGTCAATGATATGGAAGGCGGCGGTAAGGGCGACATCTATATCCGATTGGCCAGGTTTTTGCTCGATTGCCGCAAGAATGGCAGCGAATACGACCAGAGCCATTTGCCGGTGGTTCGGCAATACGAGGCCGTGGGACACGCGGTGCGCGCGGTCTATACCTATTCGGGTATGGCGGATGTCGCGGTGGAAACGCACGATCCGGACTACCAGAGCGCGGTCAGATCGCTCTGGGATAACATGGTCCATAAGAAGTATTACCTCACCGGCGGTATCGGCAGCGGAGAGACCTCCGAAGGCTTCGGGCCCGACTACTCACTCGGAAACGACTCCTATTGCGAGGCATGCTCGACCTGCGGCGCGATCTTTTTCCACTGGAAAATGAACCTGATGTACCACGACGCCCGCTACGCGGATCATTATGAACTGGCCATGTATAACGCGCTGCTGGGGAGCGTCGACCTGGAAGGAAAAAATTTTTATTACGATAATCCGCTGTCGTCCAGAGTTTCGCGCTACTCCTGGCATACCTGTCCGTGCTGTGTCGGCAACATTCCACGCACGCTTCTCATGATACCGACGTGGACGTATGCAAAAGACGAAGAGGGCATTTACGTGAATATGTTTGTCGGCAGCACCATCCGTTTGGAGAATGTCGCCGGCGCCGATGTGGAGATGGTTCAGGAAACCGATTATCCGTGGGACGGCCGTGTGTCGATTGTGGTGAATCCGGAAGCTGAAATGAAATTCAGCGTGCGCGTCCGGGTTCCCAATCGGGATATCGGCGGACTCTACAGGAACTCCCCCGAGATCCGTCCGACGGTTTCCCTGTCCGTCAACGGCAAGTCTGTCGAGCCTGTGATCCATAAGGGATATGCCGTGATCACGCGCACCTGGAAAAAAGGGGATAAAATAGATTTGGTTTTTCCATTAAAGGTCCAACGGGTGAAAGCAATCGATAAGATTGAAGCCGACCGCGGAAAGGTGGCGCTGCGATATGGCCCCCTCATTTACAACATAGAGCAGGTGGATCAGGACATCGCGAAGGCGCTCGATCCGGCAGCACCGCTTGAAACGGAATGGAAAGCGGATCTTCTGGGCGGCGTGATGGTGATTAAGGGGCAATTCACCGACGGCTCGCCGATGATGGCCATACCCAATTTCACCCGCACCAATCGCGATCCGGCGCCTCCCACGGGACAGCGCGCAGCCGTCCGCCCGCCCACATCCATCGTCTGGATTGCCGATTCGAAATGAGAACTATTGCCAGCATAGTTTTGTTGTTTTGTATCGCCCAGCCGGCAAACGCCGAAACCGGGCATGAGCTTTGGCTTCGCATACATGGTGTTGATCCGGTCAAGGTCATTTGCTCCGGGAATTCTCCGACTTTAAGCATCGCCGTGCGTGAATTGGAGCAGGGCTGGGGCGGCGAAGCAGGCGCATCCGTGGTTCTTGCCGTCAAGCCCGACAAATCAATAAAAGGCGATGGCTACAGACTCACGGCCTCCGGAGTGCAGGCCAATACGGAGCTGGGAATACTGTATGGCGTCTATGAGATGTTGCGGCGCCAGCAAACCGGACAACCCAACCGGGAGACGGTTTCCAATCCTTCCTACGAACGTCGCGTTCTCAACCATTGGGACAATCCGGATGGATCTGTGGAGCGCGGGTATGCCGGCCGTTCCATTTTCTGGCGCGGCGGCGATGATTCTCTTGTTGTTACTGAAAAAGACAGAGCTCTTTGGCTGGAATACGCTCGCGCCAACGCTTCCATAGGTATAAACGGCAGCGTTCTCAACAATGTGAACGCCTCTCCGCAGATATTGTCAAAACAGTACCTGGCGAGGGTGAAGGAAATCGCCGATATTCTGCGTCCATACGGAATCAAAACCTACCTGTCCGTCAAATTTTCTTCGCCTTCGCTGCTTGGCGGACTAAAAACATCAGATCCGTTGGATCCGCAGACTGTCCAATGGTGGGAAGCCAAGGTTAAGGAAATATACAGTCTGATTCCCGGTTTCGGCGGTTTTCTGGTTAAAGCCAATAGCGAAGGACAGCCTGGTCCTCAGGATTACGGCCGCACCCATGCCGATGGGGCCAACATGATGGCGGACGCCCTGAAGCCGTACGGCGGCATCGTCATGTGGCGTGCGTTTGTTTACCGATCGGAGGACAAGGATCGTGCCAGACAGGCCTACTCGGAGTTCATGCCCCTGGATGGCAAATTCCGGGACAATGTCATTATTCAGGTGAAGAATGGTCCCGTCGATTTCCAGCCGCGAGAGCCTTTCAGTCCGCTTTTCGGCGCGATGAAAAAAACGTCCGTCATGCCCGAGCTGCAAATCACGCAGGAGTATCTTGGACAATCTATGCAGCTGGTATTCCTGGCGCCGATGTGGGAAGAATGCCTTAAAAGCGATACCTATCAGGAAGGACCGGGAAGCACCGTAGCCCGCAGCACCGACGGCAGTCTTTTTCAACAGAAGCACACGGCCATAGCCGGCGTCGCCAATATCGGCCTCGATGCCAACTGGTGCGGCCATCATTTTGCGCAGGCCAACTGGTATGCCTTCGGGCGACTGGCCTGGAACAACGGATTGAGCAGCGAAAAGATTGCCGATGAATGGATCCGGCTTACCTTTGCACCCAACGAGAAAGAACCTGCGGCCGAATCAAAGAGTGCCGGCTGGGTGGGAAGTTTGCTTATCCCCGTGAAAGAAATGATGCTCCAGAGCCGTGAAGCCGCAGTGAATTACATGATGCCGCTGGGGCTTCATCATATTTTTGCAGGGAATCATCACTATGGCCCCGGTCCCTGGTTTGCGCCCAAAGGAATACGGTCCGACTGGACTTCGCCCTACTACCACCAGGCTGATAAGGACGGAATTGGTTTTGACCGCACACGAAGAGGCAGCAATGCGGTAATCCAGTACCATGAGCCGCTTGCTTCCCAATTCAACGATCCGACGACCTGTCCCGAAATATACCTGCTGTGGTTCCACCATTTGCCGTGGACCTATAAAACGAAGAGCGGCCGCACGTTGTGGGACGAGCTTTGCTATCGCTATGACACCGGAGTACAGCAGGTCCGCCGATTTCAGAAAATCTGGGATAGAGTTGAGCCTCATGTCGACGCGCAGCGTTTCGGCGAAGTGCAAAGCAAGCTTCGCCGTCACTATCGTGACGCTCAAATATGGAAGGATGCCTGTCTGCTCTATTTTCAGCAATTCAGCCGGCTTCCGATACCCTATGATATCGAGCGTCCGGTGAATGACCTGGAAGATTTGATGCGGATCGATCTGAAACTGTCGCACCATAACTGATGGGCGTCCTCGAAAATCCTTTTCTTCCGGCAATGGTATTGCGGAATATCGGTAACATAAAATCCCATGAAGAAGATTGATGAGCTCGAAAATTCAATGAATCGTGGTCCCGGCAAAGCTTTTCTTGAACTCTATGGGAATCATGAAGATGCAAAGCGGCAACAGGCTGAACGTTATTTGGGAATGATCCGGAAGTTCCGAGCGTTTTCCAGGGCTCAGGAAGCGGAGCTTTTCACTTCACCTGGGCGAACGGAGATTGGTGGCAACCACACCGATCACAATCACGGGCGGGTGCTGGCCGGCGCAGTCAACCTGGATGACGCAGCTGTTGCCGCGCCGAATAAAGCCAACGTCATCCGGATTCAGTCTGAAGGGTATCCCGTATTTGAGGTGGCTCTCTCGGAATTGCAGTCTTCCTCGGTAGAAAGATTCACATCGGCCGCATTGGTGCGCGGCATTTGCGCCCGGATGAAAGAACTCGGTTACGCCACAGGAGGATTCGATGCGTGCATCGACGGCCGTGTCCCCGAGGGTTCCGGACTGAGTTCCTCGGCATCATTCGAGGTGCTGATTGGAGTAATCCTCGGCGAGTTTTTCAACGGAGGCAACCTCGATCCCATTCAAAATGCCGCTGTCTGCCAGTACGCCGAGAATCATTATTTCGGCAAGCCGTGCGGGCTCATGGACCAGACAACCTGCGCCATGGGAGGGCTGATAGCAATCGATTTTGAAGATCCTGCAAAACCGGTTGTGAAGAAAGTGCATTTTGATTTCGCGTCCACGGGGTACGCCCTGGTTATTGCCGACACGGGGGGTAGCCACGCGGATCTTAATGCCGAGTACGCCTCCATACCGGCAGACATGAAAGCCGTTGCCGCGGAAATGGGCGCCGAGGTGCTTCGCCATGTCAGCATGGAACAGGTCCTGGAAATCACGCCCAAGATTCGTGGAAAGGTGGGCGATCGAGCTGTCTTAAGGGCCATTCATTTCATGAGCGATAACCGGCGGGTTGCGGAACAGGTGACGGCGCTTGAAAGGAATGATTTCCAGGCTTTCCTGGGCATGGTTGTCGACTCGGGACGCAGTTCCTTCATGTACAACCAGAATGTCTTCCCGGTTCATAGTTACAGAGAACAAGGGATTTCCTTGGCCCTCGCGCTCAGCGAGCATGTGCTGAACGGCGAAGGCGCATGGCGGGTACACGGTGGTGGCTTTGCCGGCACCATCCAGGCCTTTGTCCCCCGGCATCTGCTCGACCGGTACGTCAACACGCTGGAGCACGTTTTCGGCAAAGGCGCCTGCCGTTCGTTATTCATCCGGCAGCAGGGAGCGGGGAAGCTGAAAATATAGAAACATGGATGAGGTGTCTGCATGAAGTCCTATCGCAAGGTGGTTGAAGTCAATATACCCGCCCGTATGGCCTTTTTGAACATTACGCCAAACGTCAACGCGGCGCTCAGGGAAAGCGGCATAAAAGAGGGGCTGGCTCTGGTAAACGCGATGCATATCACGGCCAGCGTCTTCATCAATGATGATGAGCCGGGCCTGCACGAAGACTATGCGCGCTGGCTGGAAGAGCTTGCCCCGTTCGATCCCGGCACCGGACGCTACCGCCACAACCGGACCGGCGAGGAAAACGGCGATGCGCATCACAAGCGGCAGATCATGGGACGGGAAGTCGTCGTCGCCGTCACCGGCGGAGCGCTGGATTTCGGCCCGTGGGAACAGATCTTTTACGGCGAATTCGACGGGAGGCGAAAAAAGAAAATACTGATAAAGATTATCGGCGAATAAGGATCGTCCATGGATGGCGCCCGTATCTTTGCATCATGACCGGTTCAGGTATGCCGGCAGTTCCTTCAACGCGCCGTCCCGGCCGATGGCGACCACGTCAATTTCGCCGCTCACCAGAGGTTCCTCCTCTCCGCGCCGCAGGATCTGCTGCTGGAAAGTGGTTCGGAATTCGGATGCGCGCTGCATCGAAGTCCGCACCTCAATCCTGTCGCCCAGCACGGCCGGCCGGCGGAATTTCATCCGTATCTCGTACACGACCAGCCTGCAATCCGGCCGTGCAACTTCGTCCATCGGTACTCCGAGCGATTCGAGGAACTCGCTTCGTCCGCGCTCCAAATAGCGAAGATAGTTCGCATAATACACGATGCCCTGCGCATCGGTGTCCTCCAGGTAAATGCGAAATATCAGTACATGGTCGTTGGTCTGCATGGAACGGATTGTATATTTTTTCTTTAATATTAGCTACTCCCAGCCACTCTTAATTCAAGCTAAATCCACGGCCTCAGGCCGTGTGACCCTAATCCGCATTTCTCACGGGCT
>JAEAME010001805.1_pt1 | contig 13766 bp, 11 predicted proteins | sample 8958731 | NCBI WGS metagenome assembly JAEAME01 (sample SAMN16933194, study PRJNA681113) | bioreactor sludge metagenome | isolation source: anerobic bioreactor sludge (Control) | place: India:Bengaluru | collected 2018-10-24 | reverse complement strand
GCGCCATGTCCGATTCTCCTATTGGCAATGTGCCCGGTACGGTATGACAGAGGTGTGACATGTCTACATTGTCCGCGCTCCCTCGATCGTTCACGGTAGGGCTGTACCATTTCTGGCAGACTAAATTAGCAGTAAGGATTTCTTGTCTCCTGGTTATTGGTTGCTTATTCAGTTTTGATAGTACCTGTATTGTCGGATATAATTCAGATAGTATACCTGCCCTGTTCGTTTTTACGGAACGTCTGTTGAGTTGTGGTGCGGCTAAAGGGACAAGGAGGTTTAATGAACAGGTTCAAAGTATTCCTTTCTATGTTCATCGTTATTGGTTTGGTCCTGGTATCATCGTGTTCTTCGACCCCCGCCACCGAAAAGCTGGCCAAGATCAGGCTGGTCGGCACGATCGGCCCCATGTCCATTCCCCTGGCATACATGGTGGAAAATAACAGCCTGGCCTCGTTAGCGGAAGAGACCACCCTGGACATCTGGGCCAATCCTACGCAGCTGCAGGCGATCATCACCGGCGGCCAGGGCGATTTCATCTCCCTGCCGACCAATTCTGCGGCGACTTTTTACAACAAGGGAATCCCGCTGCAAATTTTGGACAGTTCGATATGGAATATCCTCTACGTCATTACTACCGACACCAGTATTAAGTCCATAGCCGACCTGAAAGGCAAAAAGATCGTGGTGCCTTACCAGGGGGCGGTACCCGATGCCATTTTTCAGGTCGCCTTATCCCGGCAGGGGATCGACCCGGAGCAGGATATCAATATTTTTTATGCCGCTGATCCCGTCCAGGGTTCGCAGCTTTTGTTATCCGGCCAGGAAAAATACGCCCTGTTATCTGAACCTTCGGCCACTTCGGTTATCCTTAAAGGGAAGAGTAACGGGACTGATTTTGTCCATGCTTTAAATATGCAGGAAGAGTGCCGGAAAGGCGCACAAGGCCTGGATACCCCGGTCGCCGGGAACATCGTCCTGGGAGCCATGAAGGACAATGATGATGCCGTGAATACCTTTATCAAAGAATATCAAAAAGCGGTGAAATGGGTGCTGGATAATCCGGAAGAAGCCGGCGTAATCGGCGCAAAAGTATTGGCCACCCAGGGTTTCACTGCGGAAGCCCTGACCCAATCGCTGCAGAATATCGACTGGGAATACGTCTCTGCCCAGCAGGCCCGGCCGGATATGGAGGAGTTCTTTAATGCCCTGGCTGAAGTAAATCCTAATTTCATCGGAGGTAAACTTCCTGATGACGGCTTCTACGGAAAGCAGTAAGCCGGTTACAAGTAATATCAGCCTATATCAACAACACCCGGTATTGTTTGTTTTATTGGGAATTGCCAGCATGATCATCATCTGGCAATTCCTTTCTATGATTTTTTCTCCAATCATTATTGCTTCTCCCGCTGCCACCCTGGAAGCGGTCATCCGCCTGGCCGGCGACGGCGAACTCTGGATACAGTTCGGCTACAGTCTGGCCCGCCTCCTGATCGGGCTCGCCGCCGGTTCAGTGATCGGTATTACCCTGGGTATTTTAGCCGGCTTGAACCCTCCCTTACGTTCTTTCCTGGAACCGATGCGGTGGGGCATTATGACCGTACCGGCTATCGTGATTTCGGTCCTGGCCATGCTCTGGTTCGGCATGGGCAGCCTCCAGGTCATTTTCATGACCGGCGTGATTACCATCCCCACCAATTACGTAAATACTCTGGAAGGGATGCTGGCGATCGATGCCCGTATCATCGAAATGTCCGATATTTATCATATCCCCCCCCGCCTACGCCTGACCCAGATCTACCTGCCGGGCATTGGTTCAGCGGTATTAGCCGGTTTGACCCTGGCTTCAGGCGTCGGGGTCCGGGCCTCGATTCTGGCTGAGTTCATCGGCGCCCGCAGCGGTATTGGCCACAGCTTGTTTCTATCATGGACCTTCCTGGATACACCGGCCTTGTTCGCCTGGATCATCGTGACCTTTATCCTGCTGGGCCTCGTGGAATTCGGCATTTTAAAACCGGTCCGGGACCGGTTGACGCGGTGGAAGCGCACGGCATGATCAGATTTAAAAACGTCACTAAAAACCTGGGCGGGCGGACCATCCTCAAAGACGTGAGTTTTGAGATCAGCAAACATGAGTCCGTCGCCGTCTTGGGTGCTTCCGGTTCCGGGAAAACTACGCTGCTGAAATTGATCGCCGGAACGATACAACCGGACACCGGGACTATCGAACTCGACAGCCAGAAGATCGGCTTCGTTTTCCAGGACCACCGTTTATTACCCTGGCGTACTGCCCAGGATAACATTATTCTGCCTTTATTGGCTGCGGGTAAAAATTATGAGTCTGCCCGCCGCCGGGCCCGGTCCTGGATGGACCATTTGCGGCTCCATGGTTTTTATAACTACTATCCCCGCCAGTTGAGCGGCGGTATGGTACAAAGGGTATCACTGGCCCGGGCATTTGCCATCGAACCCGATATCATGTTAATGGACGAACCTTTCAGCAGCCTGGATGCCCGCTTAGCCGATTCACTGCGCCGTGAACTTAAGGAAGTCCTTGCCGGTTACCGCATGACCACCGTATATGTAACCCATGATTACCCGGAAGCGCTGAGCATGGCAAAACGGATATTCCGCCTGCAGGAAAGCGGCATCAGCGATACTTCGGTGTCCGACCAGGAGGCGGCCATCAAAGACTATTTCACCGGCCGCCTGAACGATGTCGGGGTGGGATACTGGTAGGTTTTATCTCCGGCGGCAAGCGTTTATTTCAACCGCCGGTACATATTCTCCAGGTCTTCGAGCCATAACTGTGCTTCGCCTTCGGAAGGCATGCGCCAATCGCCGCGCGGCGATAAACTGACGGTACCTACCTTCGGGCCTTCGGGTAAACAGGTTCGTTTGAACTGGTTGTTAAAGAACCGGCGAAGAAAACTGGCAAACCACTTATTAAGGTCATCCAGGGTATATTGTTTTTCGAATAACCCGCGTTTGGCGGTCTCGTGGGCTAAAAAGAGTATTTTACCGGGCGGCATCCCGAAGCGGATGAACGGATAGAGGAAATAATCTGCCAGTTCCACCGGACCGATGATATCTTCGCTTTTCTGGACGATGCGTCCGTTTTCCGGGCGCTGTAATTCCGGCGAAATCGGCGTCGCCAGGACATCACGCAGTATCCGGCTGGCAGGAGTATGCTTCAATTCTTCTTCAGCCACCCAGTGGATAAGATACTGCACGAGTGTCTTGGGCACCGAAGCATTGACGTGATAATGCGACATATGGTCACCGGAAAAGGTCGCCCAGCCTAACGCAATTTCTGTTAGATCCCCGGTTCCCAGTACAATGCCTTTGACCTGGTTGGCTTTGTTGAACAGGAATTCGGTACGGTATCTTGCCTGGACGTTCTCAAAGACAACGTCGCCGTTGCCATTATGGGCCAGGTCTTCGAGGTGTACCTTGCTGCTCCGGGTAATACTGATTTTCTCCAGGTGCACGCCCAGGCTTGCGGCCAAACGTGTCGCATTGCCCCTGGTCCGGCTGGTCGTACCAAACCCGGGCATGGTAAAGGCATAGACATTTTCTCTCGGCAGCTTCAGGAAGTCCATCGTGTTGACCGCGACCAGGAGGGCCAGCGTCGAATCCAGGCCGCCGGAGACACCGATTACCAGTCTTTCCTGACGGGCACCGCGCATCTTCTGCGCCAAAGCCGCCACCTGCATGGCAAAAATATCACGGCACCGCTCGGCCCTGCGCTCCCGGTCGGCGGGGACAAAGGGATGGGCTTCCAACGGGCGGAACAGAGCAGCAGGGGCCGGATCAACGACCTTCACATCTACGATACGGTATGTGAGTACCTCGGAAGAGATATCACGGAAACTGTTATTGACTCTCCGGTCATGGGCTAAACGCCCCATATCAAGATCACTGACGATCAACTGCGGCTCTGCGGTCAAGGTTTCCGCTTCCTTGATGACAGTACCATTCTCGGCGATGACGGCATGCCCGCTGAAGACAACATCGTTTGAGGATTCACCGATCCCGGATGAAGTATAACAGTAAGCTGCCGAACAACGGCCGGACTCTGAAACGATCATGATCCGGCGCCATTCTTTCTTGCCCAGCACTTCATTACTCGCTGAAATATTCACCAGCAGCGTCGCCCCGCCTGCTGCCTGTGATTCATGAGGGGCCAGCGGTGTCCAGAGATCTTCACAAATTTCTACACCAACAATGGCCTCGCTATTATTTACACGGAACAGGAGGTCGGTCCCGAAGGGTACCTGCTGGCCTGCCAGTTCGATAGTATCTATTTGTGCCGTAGAACCTGAAGACCACCACCGCTCTTCATAAAATTCCGTGTAATTCGGGATGAAGGTTTTAGGGATTACGCCCTGTATTTTCCCGGCGTTGATCATCACCGCACAGTTGAATACCTTTTGTTCCACCAGCAGGGGCATCCCGACGACGATGAGCATGGCCTTACCGGCGGTCTGTTTGAGTAATTGCTCTAATCCCCGCTGCGCTCCCGTGAGTAAAACCTGGTGATGAATTAGGTCGCCAATCGTATAACCGGTAAGCGACATCTCCGGGAAGGCCAGGATCTGTACCTGTTCCGCCTGGGCCTGGGCGATGGCGGCAGTAATGGCGGCGACATTGAAATCGACGTCGGCGATCCGTAAGCCGGGGACAGACAATCCCATCCGTATAAAACCAAGGTCCTTGCTTAACCGGATCTCGTCTTTACCAATGGCCATCTTTTCACCTACCAGAGCTTAAGTAAAGCACTTCTATAAGAAAAATAAGTCCGGATGCTTATAATATGGGCAGATATTTATCGACCTCATAGTCGGAAATCTGCACCCGGTAGCGGTCCCATTCCACCTTTTTATTGGAGATGAAGGCACTAAAAGTATGTTCTCCCAGGGCTTCCCGCACCAGTTTACTTTTCTCCGTTAATTGGAGCGCTTCCCACAGACTGCCTGGCAACTGGCCGATACCGCGCCGGGCACGTTCTGCTTCCGTCATGTGATATACATTTTCCTCTACCGGCGGCGGCAGTTCCAGTTTCTCCCTGATACCGGCCAGGCCAGCCGCCAGTAAGACGCTGAAACAAAGGTAGGGATTGGCCGCCGGGTCGGGAGAACGAATTTCAAATCTGGTCTCTTTTTCCTTTCCGACCTTGTAAGCAGGCAGGCGGATAAGGTCAGAACGGTTGCGCTGTGCCCAGGATAGATATACAGGGGCTTCATAACCCGGCACCAAGCGTTTGTAAGAATTTACCCATTGATTGGTCACCGTGGTAAATTCCGGGGCATACTTGAGTAGACCGGCTAAAAAGTATTGGCCGACTTTCGATAGATAAAACTTTTCTTTGGGGTCAAAAAAGGCATTGGTATCACCTTTAAATAAAGACTGATGAACATGCATCCCACTGCCGTTTATACCAAATACCGGTTTGGGCATAAAGGTCGCATAAACATCGTGCTGGGAAGCAACTTCTTTAACCACCAGGCGGTAGGTCATTACATTATCAGCCATCGTCAGGGCATCATCGTATCGCATATCTATCTCATGCTGGCTGATAGCCGCTTCGTGATGCGATTTATCAACCCTGATCCCCATTTTTTCCAGGGCGAGAATGGTATCCCGGCGCAGGTCTGAAGCAACGCCGCGTGGGTCCATATCGAAATAACCGCCCACATCCAGTGGTTCGGTACCTTTATTATCTTTGAAATAGAAGTATTCCAATTCAGGCCCGACGTAGAAGGTGTATCCTAAGCCGGATGCCTTCTTCAGGTTCCTCTTCAAGACATTACGGGGATCGCCTTCAAACGGCTTTTTGTCAACGGTATAAATGTCGCAGTACATCCGGGCTACCGGAATCTGTTCCGGTACCCAGGGTATCAGGGAATAAGTATTCGGATCAGGAACAGCTATCATATCGCTTTCATCAACCCGGACAAAACCCTGGATGGAAGAACCATCAAACCCAACCCCATCTTCTAAGGCTGTTTCAAGCTCTTCTACCGGGAGGGAAAAACTTTTCAGGAAACCCAGGATATCGGTAAACCACAGCCGGATGAACTTTATCCCCTGTTCCCGGGCTTTCTTGATAACAGATTCCTTTGCTGCGTATATTTCACTTCTTCGGGCGGGCATCAGTTCTCCTTTGTGCGCTCAATATGTCTCGAATTATATCATAATTTAGTACAAGAGTGCGCTTAAGGTGAATCGATAAGGTAGTACTTTAGTTTAAAACCGGGCTGTCCAGCATTTCCGCCGGAAAATTCCCGGCAAATAAACTGCAATCTGGGTAAGTCAATATATGGCACGGTTTAGAGCAGTTGGAGGCAGTGTAAAAAAATCAAGCAAGTGCCGGATTATCATCCCCGGACAGGGACTCCTTTTTGAGACAGATACTGCTTCACCTGGGTAATAGAATATGTACCGTAATGGAAGATACTGGCGGCCAGAACCGCGTCAGCCTTGCCTTTCACTACTGCCTGATACAGATCATCCGGCGTGCCCGCCCCTCCGCTGGCGACAACGGGCACAGTCACGCTGCTGGAAATAGCATCCAGCAATTCGATATCATATCCGGACCGGGTACCGTCAGCATCGATACTGTTGACCACGATCTCACCTGCGCCCCGGTCCACGGCTTCATGGGCCCACGCTACAGCATCTTTACCGGTCCCCCTGCCCCCGTCAGCCCCGGTATAAATGAACACTTCCCATCGTGGAGGTTGAGTACCAGGAACTCTCCGGGCATCCATCCCTAACACGATGCACTGGCTACCAAAATGATGGGCGCCTTCCGTAATAATTGCCGGGTTGATGACTGCGGCTGTATTGACCGATACTTTGTCAGCCCCGGCTTCCAGCATCCGGTGCATATCCTGGATGTTTCTTAAACCACCGCCAACCGTCAGCGGAATGAATATCTCCCTGGCCGTCCTTTCCACTACCTCAACCATGATCGGCCGGTCATCGCTGGAAGCCGTGATATCATAAAAGACCAGTTCGTCAGCACTTTCCCCAAAGTAGCGGGAGGCTAACTCAACGGGGTCGCCGGCATCAAGGTGATCACGGAATTTGACCCCTTTCACGACCCGGCCTCCTTTTACATCGAGACAGGGGATGATCCGTTTGGTCAGCATAAAGCCCTCAACCGCCCAAGGCCATTTTCAGAAAGTTCCGGTAAAGCTTCAAACCCGGTTCGCCGCTTTTCTCCGGATGAAATTGAGTGGCTACCAGGTTTCCCATGGCGATCGCTGCACAGATACTGACCCCATATTCCGTCTCTCCCAGGATTACCGACCGGTCGTCCGGCACGGCATGGTAGCTGTGCACAAAATAAAAGTTCGTCCCGTCAGCGATGTCTTCGAATACCGGGTGCCGCACGGTCAACTTTAGTTGGTTCCAGCCCATGTGAGGTGATTTCAGCCCGGCCGGCAGCCGCTTTACCCTGCCCGGTACAATACCCAGGCAATCATGCCAACCCCCCTCTTCCGTACTGGAAAAAAGCACCTGGAGCCCCAGACAAACACCTAAGAAAGGCCGGTCATCGGCAATATACCGGTAAATCGGTTCAATCAGTCCTGATTTCCGCAGGTTTTCCATCGCCTGGGCGGCAGCCCCAACCCCGGGCAGGATTACTGCCTGGGCTTCTTTAATATCACTTCCCGAAGCCGTGAGTTTCGGCTTATAACCCAGTTTCATTACCGCGTTGGCAACACTGCGCAAGTTCCCGGCACCATAATCGATGATCAAAACCTCTGGTTTTTTGTGCTTCAAGCCCGGACTCACGGATTCCTTACATCCTTTGCTAAGCTGCAATAAACGGTAAACCATTACCGATTAACCTATTTTCTCATCTGCAACACACGGCGTCAATAACAACAGGGGACAGGCTCGATTTCATAAAACCTGTCCCCTGTTAATACTGCCAGGTCTGCAAGTGTTCCGTAAAAGTGATGTTACATATGTACCGGGATGCCTCTTTCCTTGAGATAATTTTTCGCCTGCATGATCGAGATTTCTTTAAAATGGAAGATGGAAGCAGCCAACACCGCCGAGGCTTTGCCTTCGCTGACTGCCTGGTATAAATGCTCCAGTTTACCAGCGCCGCCGGAAGCGGTAACCGGAATACCAACGGCTTCCGCTACCGCACGGGTCATCTCGATATCATATCCTTCTTTAGTACCATCGGCATCCTTACTGGTCAATAATATCTCTCCGGCGCCAAGCTGTTCTACTTTCCTGGCCCAGGCCACCAGCTCAAGCCCGGTCGCTTCGTTACCACTTTTTACGACCACTTCCAGCCGTGGTGCTTTCCCACCCCGGGGATTTTTCCGGGCATCGATCGCCACCACTAAGTGCTGTTGGCCAAATTGCCGGGCAGCTTGTTTAATAAGGTCGGGAGATTTTACTGCCGCTGTATTGATGGAGACTTTATTCACCCCGAGATCAAAAAGGGTTTTCATGTCTTCCAGGCTGCCGATACCCCCGCCTACGGCGAAAGGTATAGTAACCACATCACACACCCGTTTTACCCACTCCAGCATGGTCTTGCGGTCTTCGACCGTAGCAAAAATATCGAGGAAAACGAGTTCATCGGCCCCTTCCTTACTATATGCCACTGCCGCTTCCACCGGATCCCGGGCATCTCTTAATCCTTCGAACTTGACACCTTTGACCACCCGGCCGTTCCTGATATCAAGGCAGGGAATTATTCTAATTTCCTTCACGAAGCAGCTCCAAAAAATTAGTCAAGCCGTAGTAATCGACTACGGTTGACATACTGTGGTTCTCCACTGCGATCCCGGCTTCCTGCGCCGCAGCGACCGGATTAAGACCGCCGGTCAGGATCAAGCCGACCTTGTTCGGTTGAACCGCTACCTCACAGACCGGTTCACTGGGAGCACCTTTAACCAGCACCCCATCGATACCGGAAGCGTTTAATCCGCTCAGGACTTCCTCTACCACGGGGACACACATCGCCGGTATTTCCCGGAAATTTGCCAGGATCTCGCCGTTCCCGGAAGAAATAACCTCATTGACCGAAGTCATGCGGGCTTTGATAAATATTTCTGTCGGATCCAGTGAGCAGCCGTCATAATTGATGATTTCGGTAAAGCGGGTCGGCCGGCCGTCGTTGAACTGTAAAATACCGCTGAACCGGGAATCCATGGGCACTCCCGCCTTCAGTAAAGTACCATTTATCACAATACTGCACACGGTACCGAAGCCGATCTGATCATCCGGGACCAGCAGGTCGCCGATGCGTTGTCCTGCCTGGGCAACCGCTACCAACTGGCTGGCACAATAGTTTTTCTCAAAAGCCGGCCTCATCAGCCGTACTGCCTGAGGGAAATCCGTTTTGTTGAAAAAGGATACGTTCAGCGGCACATTACCATTACAGCTCTTGTGATCGAAGGTCGTGCGGAAGGCCAAGAGTTCGATCTTGGTAATCGTAAAACCGACCTTATCTTTGACTAAGGCGCTTTTTATCTCTGCCTGCCCTTTTTCAGTAACAACCCGGCCGTCCTGGTTGCCTTTTAAAGCGGTCAAACCTCGCTCATCCATGATTTTTAAATGATATCTGACCGCTCTCTCACTTAAGACCACGCCGTGGTCCTTAAGCTGATGGGCAATCAACCTGCCCCCCATTGGCTGCTGGCTGGTCTGGAGTACTCTTAATATGGAGAGTATTTTTCTATCGACATCCCGCCGTTCGAAAGTCATCTTTTTACTCTGAAATGATTAGTTTTCGGTTGCCTTGCTTACATTACACGAGGGTAAAACAGTTGTCAAATGATACTTTTTACGCCCATCAAAGTACCGCAGTTCGCGGTTGTATGTTACAATTGAATTTGTGAGATTAGGTGCTTTCGAATTAGATGAACCTCTCCCTCAGCTTCATCAACCACACGTTTTGGCGATGCTGGATCCCTGGATCGATGTGGGTGGTGTCGGGACTCTAACCTTGAACTGGTTGGAGGACCATTTCCAGGCTGCAGACCTTGGCCGAATCGCCCGTCCCGGTCATTTCTTCGACTTCACACGGTACCGGCCAAATGTTTATTACGATGAAGATGGGCGGAAGCAGGTGTCAGTGCCCAACACCTACATGACCTATGGGCAGGGCACCAATGGCCATGATTTCATATTTCTACACCTGCTGGAACCGCACAACGACAGCGACCGCTATATCGAATCAGTGATACGTATGTTAACCAAATTCAATGTAAAACGATACTGCCTGATAGGCAGCATGTATGACTATGTCCCGCATACAATGGCGTTACAGGTCTCCGGTGGTGCTAGCGGACAGGCTGCCGCAGCGGAACTTGAAATATACGGGATCGAAGCCAGCAATTACCAGGGGCCGACAACGATCACGACTTTGATCACACAACAAGCCCCAGCCCTCGGCATCGAAACAATGAGTTTGATCGTCCACTTGCCGCAGTATACCCAGCTGGAAGAGGATTATTCCGGAGCCGCCCGGTTGATGGACATATTATCTACTATCTACGGGATCCCGGTAGACAGTAATTATTACGAAAAAGCACAGCATCAGGCGGAAGAGGTTAACCAGGTACTCGATAAAAATCCGCAATTAAAAGCCCTGGTAAGCGAACTTGAAGCACAATACCGGAAAAATCCGCTGCCCAACTCTCAAAACCAGCAGCCTCCGTTATCTCCGGAGATCGAAAGTTTTCTCTCCGACATGGAAAAGCGTTTCCGTGAAGGTCCGCAGCAGGGCGAATAATTCGCGCTGTTTCTTATGGTTGTACTTATCTGCGGTATACTGTTTTCCCTGCCATCCTTGACCGGTTCAAGCGTTTGCTTAAGTGTAAGCCTTCCAGGATAAACTCGATGGCGGCGGCTACCGACTCCGGGTTCTCGGAATTTTCGATCGATTTTACCGCCTCGGCCAGGCCGGGGATATCTTTTAAGCCTTTGATGTAGGATCTGGCGCCCATGGTTTCAGAGACCTCTACGGTAAATCCGGAACTAAAACGGGCGACGATCTCTTCCAGTCTGGATACCTGATAATGGCGGTTGAACACGAGCAGTACTGCTTTACGGGTAAGGTCATCCAGTATCTTTTCTTCCCTGGTATCTTCAAAGCTCTCTAACTCGATCTTACCGGTGGTGGAAGCTATCAGGAAGGGGAGATCGGTGATCCGGGGCACAGCGGTCTTCTCGCCGAGAGAGACTGACCGTCGAATGGCATTGGCGATGGCGGTCTCATAATTGGCAATCGATACCCGGACACTGACACCGGAACGCTGATTAATGTCCGAACTCCGTCGCCCCAGGTGGGTGATTTCGGCGATTATTTCTTTCATATATCCCGGTACAAAAACCTGAAAGTCATCGCCGTGGAACCGCCGCCGTTCCTGGTCCATGATGGTAATCTCATCATTGATGGTCATCGGATAATGCGTTCTGATCTGGGCACCATACCGGTCTTTAAGGGGTGTGATGATACGGCCGCGGCTAGTATAGTCTTCCGGATTCGCACTGGCTACCAGCAGGACATCGAGTGGTAAACGAAGGCGGTATCCCCTGATTTGGATGTCGCTTTCTTCCATAAGGTTGAAAAGGCCTACCTGCAGTCTTTCCGCCAGGTCAGGCAATTCATTGATACAGAAAATGCCCCGGTTGGTGCGCGGTATCAGGCCGTAGTGTATCGTTAATTCATCCGACAGGTATCTACCTTCAGCGACTTTTATAGGATCGACATCTCCGATCAAGTCGGCGATCGTTATATCAGGCGTCGCCAGTTTTTCGCCGTAACGGTTCGCTCGCGGCAACCATGCTATTTCCGTAGCATCACCTTCAGCAGCTACCCGGTCACGGCAGGACCGGCAGATCGGAGACATTGGATTATCATTAACCTCACAGCCCTGAATTACCGGGACCTCTTCATCCAGCAGGTTGATCAACAAACGCATAATACGTGATTTAGCCTGGCCGCGTTCACCAAGAAAGATGATATCCTGGCCTGAAATCACCGCATTTTTTACCTGGGGAATGACGGTGTCACTGTAACCTATTATACCCGGGAAAATCTCAATCTTATCCCGAATCATGCGTATAAGGTTGCGCCTGAGTTCTTCGCGAACGGATACCTGCTGATATCCGGAAGCTTTCAAATCACCTATTGTTTTCGCCTTCGTGTTCGGTCCCTTTGTCATTGTTTTCCCTCACTGTACCAATTATGCCAATAATACCTATCTTAGCTATCACCCGATTTGACGTGTATGTTATAGGAAGATTCTAACACACGTTTTGAATTACCAACAAAATCAACAATGTAACCAGCGGGGCGACTATTTGACTTATTACACTTTACCGTGTAAGCTAGGCTCGTGACCAGGCAAAAGAGAACTAAAACTAATTGGGACGAAAGAAGCATTAAAGCCTTACGGCATCATCTGGGTTTTACCCAGGTGGAATTGGCGGCTAAATTAGGGACCCGGCAGCAGACCATCAGTGAATGGGAAAAAGGTGTTTATCAACCGCGGGGAACATCAGCAACTTTGCTCTCAATCGTCGCTGATAGTGCCAGTTTCCACTGGGATTCTGAAAATGATGTAGATAAGTAAAAAAAGATGGGAAACATTCCCTCTTTTTTTATTGTTTATAATACACGTTAACAGGTAAGGGGGAGAGAATATTCATTGCCGGGCTATGTTAGTGAAAAAATATTGAGTGAGTTCTGGCGGCGGCAGGCATGGGGAGAACGGGTGCTAACCACCGAAAATGGGACTCCGGTAACGGTAGTTTACCCGGGGCGGCTCAATGATGGCAGGGGAGGAGATTATTGTGATGTGGTATTAACCCTGGGAGACTGTAAGGTCACGGGTAACATCGAACTTCACACCATAACCAGTGACTGGCAAAACCACGGCCATCACCTGGATACACACTATAATGACGTAGTACTCCATGTCGTCTATCACAATAACCGGCATGCCTTTACGGTCCGGCAAGATGGCACCTCCATACCCGTTCTTTCGTTAGAAAAGGCCGGCATACCCGCCACATCTCGTTTCAAAAAAACCTCCAGCCGACTCCGGCCGTGTCAGACGGCTGGTTTTCCCCAAAAGAAGAAATACCTGATCGGTGTCCTCGAGGCTGCCGGTGACCGCAGGTTTTTCATGAAATCCGAACAGTTTACGATTCAGCTTGCCCAGATAGACGCGGGACAGGTCTTGTTCCAGGGCATAATGGAGGGGTTAGGTTATGCCAAAAACCAAACGGCATTCCGGGAACTATCGAAAAGGCTTACCCTGGCTGCTCTGCAATCGGAAGCAAAAAGTACCATTACCGATATCGCCTATTTCGCCATGATATTCAACCGGCTGCTAGCGGCGGCCGGTATCCCGGCAAACCAACCAGGATCGATACCGGGCGAAGTAAATCCGGTTGCAGCACCGGTACCGTTGAGGCCAGATTTTTGGCAGCGATTCCGCATCAGGCCTAATAATGCACCGGCGGTCCGGCTGGCCGCTATGGCCTGTTTATTGGTCAGGTACCGGGGCTCCAGTTTGCTGGGGGGGCTGATAAATGTCATCAAAGAATTGCCGGAAGATGGAAAGTCCCCCATGCTGGAAAACGCAGTGGCCATCTCCAGGGAGTATTATTCAAGCCTGGCAGCTTCCTCTCTGCCCGGCTGTCTCATGCCATTGGGCAGCAGCCGGGCAGGAGAGATTACCTTTAACATCATCTTGCCCTTCGCTCATGCCTAC